>Ga0335076_10005076_pt1 | contig 13336 bp, 12 predicted proteins | sample Lox_Sample_25_FD_206717 | JGI IMG/M metagenome (GOLD analysis project Ga0335076, IMG submission 206717) | Soil microbial communities from Loxahatchee National Wildlife Refuge, Florida, United States - Lox_Sample_2.5 | ecosystem: Environmental > Terrestrial > Soil > Wetlands | place: USA...
CGCCTATGGCATGACCGAGACGAGCCCGGTCAGCTTCCAGAGCTCCTACGACGACCCGCTCGAGCGGCGGGTCTCGACGGTCGGGCGGATCCAGCCGCATCTCGAGGTCAAGATCGTCGACGCGGAGGGCCGGATCGTCGCGCCGGGCGTTCCCGGCGAGCTGCTGACCCGCGGTTATAGCGTCATGCGCGGCTACTGGGACGATCCCGCCGCCACCGCCGCCGCGATCGACGAGGCGCGCTTCATGCACACCGGGGATCTGGCGACCATCGACGCCGATGGTTACTGCAATATTGTCGGTCGGCTCAAGGACATGATCATCCGCGGCGGGGAGAACATCTATCCGCGCGAGATCGAGGAGTTTCTGTTCACCCACCCGGCGGTCGCCGAGGTTCAGGCGTTCGGAGTCCCCGACCATCGCTATGGCGAGGAGCTCTGCGTCTGGATCCGCCGCCGCGAGGGCATGGCCTTGAACGCGGACGAAGTGATCGCTTTTTGCCGGGCCTCGATCGCCCATTACAAAGCCCCGCGCCATGTCCGCTTCGTCGATTCGTTCCCGATGACCGTGACCGGCAAGGCGCAGAAATTCCTCATGCGCAAGGCGATGATCGAGGAATTGGGGGTCAGGGAGGAGAAAACGGCCTGAGCGGAGGCCTCAATCGCGAGTGATCGCCCTCGTGCTGAGGAGCGCCGAAGGCGCGTCTCGAAGCATGCTCAAAGAAAGAGACTCCGCCTTGCCGCGAGCTGGAGCGCCCTTCGAGGCCGCTTCGCGGCGCCTTCAGGACGAGGGGGTGGGCGGCGTCGCCGCCAAAAAACTGCAATTCGAGCCTTCACTGGAAATTGAGAGAATCTGGGTTCTCTTGGCAATTCCGCCCGACGCGCTTAAATGTGCGGGAAGGACAGGGTCGGAAGGGTCGAAATCTGGATCGGCCCCTCCGTCACGGGAAGGCTATGAACGCGAATTACCGAAATTTCGCCCTGTGGGTGATCATTTTCCTGCTGGTTCTGGCCTTGGTCACTCTGTTCCAGAGCCCCGGCCAGAAAGCTCCGTCGACTGAAATCACCTTCAGCCAGCTGCTCACCGACGCCGACGCCGGCAACATCCGGGACGTCACCATCGCCGGCCCGGAGATCACCGGCCACATGAAGGACGGGCGGTCGTTCCAGACCTATGCGCCGAGCGATCCGGGCCTGGTCCAGACCCTTTACAAGAAGGATGTGACGATCACCGCCAAGCCGCCGTCGGACGGCAACAACTGGCTGCTCACCATCGTCTCCAGCGTGCTGCCCGTTCTTCTGTTCCTTGGTCTGTGGATCTACATGACCCGGCAGATGCAGGGCGGCGCCGGCAAGGCGATGGGATTTGGGAAATCGAAGGCTAAGCTTTTGACCGAGGCGCAGGGGCGGGTCACGTTCGAGGACGTCGCCGGCGTCGACGAGGCCAAGGAGGACCTGCAGGAGATCGTCGAGTTCCTCCGCGACCCGCAGAAGTTCCAAAAGCTCGGCGGGCGAATCCCGCGCGGCGTGCTGCTCGTCGGGCCGCCCGGCACCGGCAAGACCCTGACCGCGCGCGCGGTCGCGGGCGAAGCCAACGTGCCGTTCTTCACCATTTCGGGCTCCGACTTCGTCGAGATGTTCGTCGGCGTCGGCGCGAGCCGAGTCCGCGACATGTTCGAGCAGGCGAAGAAGAACGCGCCCTGCATCATCTTCATCGATGAAATCGACGCGGTCGGACGCCACCGCGGCGCGGGCCTCGGCGGCGGCAACGACGAGCGCGAGCAGACGCTGAACCAGCTGCTGGTCGAGATGGACGGCTTCGAGCAGAACGAGGGCATCATCATTATCGCCGCGACCAACCGGCCCGACGTGCTCGACCCGGCGTTGCTGCGCCCCGGCCGCTTCGACCGGCAGATCGTGATCTCGAATCCCGATTTCATCGGCCGCGAGAAGATCCTGCGCGTGCATGTGCGCAAGGTGCCGCTCGGGCCGGACGTCGACCTCAAGGTGGTCGCGCGCGGAACGCCCGGCTTCTCAGGCGCGGATCTGATGAACCTCGTGAACGAGGCGGCGCTGCTCGCCGCCCGGCGGGGCAAGCGCGTCGTGACCCGGCAGGAATTCGAGGATTCGCGCGACAAGATCATGATGGGCGCGGAGCGGCGCACCCTGATCATGACCGAAGAGGAAAAGCGCCTCACCGCCTATCACGAGGCCGGCCACGCGCTGGTGTCGGTCTCGATGCCTGCCTCGACCCCGATCCACAAGGCCACCATCATTCCGCGCGGCCGCGCGCTCGGCATGGTGCAGTCGCTGCCCGAACGAGACCAGATCTCGCAGAGCTACGAGCAGCTCATCGCCATGCTGGCGATGTCGATGGGCGGCCGGGTCGCCGAGGAATTGATCTTCGGCAAGGACAAGGTGACTTCAGGCGCCGCCGGCGACATCCAGCAGGTGACCAAGATCGCCCGCGCCATGGTGACCCGGCTCGGCTTCTCCGACAAGCTCGGCACGGTCATGTATGGCGAGAACCAGGACGAGGTGTTCCTCGGCTATTCGCTCGGCCGGCAGCAGAATATCTCCGAGGCGACCGCCGAGACGATCGACCAGGAAGTGCGCCGTCTAGTGTCGGAAGCGCATGACACTGCGACCCGCATTCTGACCGAGCGCCGCGCCGACCTCGAGACGCTCGCCGCCGGGCTGATGGAGTTCGAGACGCTGACCGGCGACGAGATCGTCGGCCTGTTGCAGGGCGTGCGGCCGGTGCGCGAGTCCGCCGCCGACCATCGCGAGCCTCCCGCTGCTCCGCGCGCCGCCGTGCCCTCGACCGGCAAGCCGCGGCCGATCGGCCCGGAAGCCGGCGGCCTCGAGCCGCAGCCGCAAACCTGACCCTTCCCTTCTCCCTCGGGGAGAAGGTGGCGAGCGAAGCTCGCCGGATGAGGGCCCGCGCGAGACTTCCGCCCCCAACCCCTCTCTCCGAGGGAGAGAGGGAACTCAAGCCTAAGCCGTCGCCATCCGCACCACGTGTCCGCCCGGCCCGGGCCGCGGAGCGACCGGAAGGTTCGGCAGATAGCGGGAGATGAGCGCGGCGCGGTCGAGATCCTCGATCTCGCAGAAGCCCAGGCTGCGCGCGCCGCCGTGCAGTTCCCCGGTCTCTAAATAGCCGCGAAACGGCTCGCCGTGGGCGGCGACGCTCTCAGCCATCGCGCGGTGAAAGTCACGCTGCGCCGACGCCTCGACCGTGTGCGGCGGGTTGGCGTAGTCGAACACGACTTCCGCGCCGCCGGGCCAGCGCGCGAGCTCCGCCAGCGTTGCGAACACCGCCTCCCTGGTCAGATAGGGGGTGACGCCGAGCCACAGGACGAAAGTCCGCCTGCTCGGGTCGAAACCTGAGGCCTCCAGCGCCGGAGTCATGCTTCCGCGCTCGAAATCGTGCGCGACATAGGCGACGCGCTCCGGCTCGGCGATGCGCGCTTCGAAAAGGCGCCGCCGCTTGTCGGCCTGAGTCGCCGGATGATCGAGCTCGAAGATGCGCAATCCCTCGGTCAGCTCAAGCCGATAGGCAAACGTGTCAAGGCCCGCGCCCAGCACCACAATCTGCCGCAGGCCTTTGTCGACTGCGCTGCGCGCCGAGTCCTCGGCGAAGCGGCTGCGCATCGCGATGAACAGGCGCAACGGCCGCCGCTCCGGCTTTTCGCGTGCGAGCGCGATCGCGTCTCCGGCGTCCGGTCCGAGGATTGAGAGCGCGAGCGGATCGGCGAAGACAAGGCCCCGCTCGAGGATTTGATGCGCCGCCCGATGTCCCGCAGCGCCGACTGCGGTGCGGCTTGCCCTTCCTTCTTGCATCGCGCGAAAGTAGGAGCGCACGGGCGGCAAGTCGAGCCGGTCAGAAACTTGACGGCGAAAACCCCTTCCCCTATAGACGCCGCTCCCATGAGCCTTGGCCACGCGGAAGGCGGGGCGCTTCTTGATTGGAGCGGCCGGCTTCATGTTTGCTGGACCGGGGCTTCTCACCGTTCGAAGGACGTAAGCGCGATGTCACGCCGCTGCGAGCTGACCGGCAAGGCCGTTCAATCCGGCAACAAGGTCAGCCACTCCAACCGCAAGACGCGCACCCGCTTCTTGCCCAATCTCGTGCAGGTCACGCTGATCTCCGACACGCTCGAGCGCGCGGTGAGGCTCAGGGTCAGCGCGGCGGCGCTGCGCTCGGTCGAACACCGTGGCGGTCTCGATGACTTCCTCGCCAAGGCGAATGTGTCGGAGCTTTCCGAGGCGGCGGTCGCGCTCAAGCGCGAGATCGCCAAGAAGCGCGCCGAGGCCAAGCCGCAGGCGGCGTAGGTTTATGTCTTGGCGGGTTTGACTCCCGGCGTCGTTGCGGAAAGATTGCAACCTTCCTACTGTTCGGGCCGTGACGGTGGCGACGCGTGAGGCTCTCAAAGGTTGGGTGATCCAAGCCGTCAAGGCAAATGGCGGAAGAGCAGGTGTCGTCGAAGTCGCTCGACACATCTGGGATCATCACGAAGCCGAACTTCGGTCGCCCGGCAATCTCTTCTTCACATGGCAATATGACATCCGCTGGGCCGCATTGGTTCTTCGCAAGGGCGGCCAGCTAAGGCCAGCTGTATCGGACGATAAAGGGATATGGGCTCTCGCCTAGAGGAGTTCCCACCCTCGTTCAGGCCGCCGCGCGCTTAAGGCCCGCCGCCTGACGCGACAGAGCCTCGACTCCGGCAAAGTCGCCCGCCGCGAGCACTGCCTTAGGCAGCATCCACGACCCGCCGACGCACGGCACGTTGGGCAGCTTGAGATAATCGGGCGCCTTCATCAGGTCGATGCCGCCGGTCGGGCAGAAGCTGAGATCGGGCAGGGGCGCGGCGAGCGAGGCCAGCAGCCTCACGCCTCCCGCCGCCTCGGCGGGGAAAAGCTTGAGCGCGCGAAAGCCAAGCTCTCTCAGCGCCATCGCCTCCGACGCAGTCGCGCACCCCGGCAGGAACGGGACCGGCGATTGCGCGGCGGCTTTGGCGAGCGCCGGCGGAGCGCCGGGGCTGACCAGAAACCGCGCCCCCGCCGTGACCGCCTCGCCGATCTGCTCGACCGAGACGATCGTGCCCGCGCCGACCACCGCGCCGGGCACGCTCTCGGCGATCTTGCGGATCGCGGCCAGCGCCGAAGGCGTGCGCAACGTCACCTCGATTGCGTAAAGGCCGCCGGCGACCAGCGCCTTCGCCTGCGCGACGCCATCCTCGACGCTCGCGACGGTCAGCACCGGGATCACCGGCGCAAGGGCCATGACCGAAGCTGTTTCGCCGTTGAGGGAATAAAGCGGCATTGCGCTCTCCAGGAATCCGACGCTCTTGCCCTTAGCACGCCGCCGAGCCTCGCGACGAGGCTCGCGATTGAGCGGGAATGGGCTAGGCTGGTCCTGTGGGTCCCATGGATCAAGCGAATGGCGTCGGGGTAGACCGGTGTGAACCAGCCAGTCGATCTTTCAGTCTATAAAGAGACGCTGCTGTTCCTGTTGACGGCGGGCGTGGTCGCGCCGCTGTTCTTCCGGCTGCGGGTGAGCCCAGTGCTGGGCTACCTGCTCGCCGGCGTGGCGCTCGGACCCTATGGCCTCGGCTCGGTCGATCTGAAGGCGCCGTGGCTGAACGCGCTGGCGATCAATGTCGAGGCGATCGATCGCATCGCCGCGTTCGGGGTGGTCGCGCTCATGTTCACCATGGGCCTCGAGCTGTCGTTCGAGCGGCTCAAGCGCATGCGGCATCTGGTGTTCGGGCTCGGGCTCGCGCAGGTCGTTGCGACGGCGCTCATTCTGGGCGTTCTCGCCTGGCGTGCAGGATTGGCTGCCCCCTCGGCACTGGCGATCGGGGCGGCGCTGGCGATGTCGTCGACGGCGATCGTCATTCCGGTGCTCGTCGAGAGCAAGCGGCTGCATTCCGGCGCCGGCCGGGCGAGCGTTGCGGTCTTGCTGTTCCAGGATCTGGCGGTTGCGCCGCTCCTGGTGATGATCGGCGCGCTCTCGGGCGGCGAACGCGGGCTGGGCTGGGAGCTGCTTGGCGCGCTCGTCCCGGCGGGGCTGGGGCTGGCCGCGCTGATCGTCCTTGGCCGCCTCGCCCTGCGGCCGTTCTTTCATTTTGTCGCCGAGACGAAGAGCCCGGAGTTTTTCATGGCGGCGTGTCTGCTGGTGGTGCTGGGCGACGGATTGGCCGCCGCTGCGAGCCATCTCTCGATGGCGCTCGGCGCCTTCGTCGCCGGGCTTCTGCTCGCGGAGACCGAATATCGGCGCGAGATCGAGCTGACTATCGAGCCGTTCCGCGGCCTGCTGCTCGGGCTCTACTTCGTCTCGGTCGGGGCCGGGATCAATCCTGCGTTTGTCGTCGCGCGCCCCGCCCTCCTTTTCGGCCTCGCGGCGGCGCTGATCGCGGCCAAGGCGCTAACCCTGTTCGGGTTCGGGCGCGCCTTTGGCCTGCCGACCCGCGCAGCCGCCGAGACGTCGCTTCTGCTTGGGCCGGGCGGCGAGTTCGGGTTCGTGATGATCGGCGCCGCGCTGGCGACGGGACTGGTCGACCGGATGGCGGCGACGACGCTCATCACCGCGATCGCGCTCTCCATGCTCGCCATCCCGGGGCTGGCGAAGCTCGGCGCGCGCATCAATTCACCCTCGCGCACGGCGACGGGCGCGAGGGCGCCGGAGATCCCGCCGAGGAGCGAGACGTCCCGGGTCATCATCGTCGGCTACGGCCGTGTCGGCACGCTGATCGGCGACATGCTCGACCGGCATTCGATTCCGTTCATCGCCGTCGATTCGGACGCGCGGGTGACGGCGCGAGCCCGCTCCGACGGCAAGCCGGTTTATTACGGCGACGCCGCGCGGCCGGAATACCTCCGTCTCTGCGGGCTCGAGACGGCGAGAGCGGTCGTCGTCACCATGGACTCGACCGCCGCCAACGAAGCGGTGGTCGAGACGACGCGGCGGCTCCGTCCGGAGGTGACTCTCGTCGCCCGCGCCCGCGACGCCGATCACGCCCGGGCGCTCTATGGTCTCGGCGTGACCGACGCCGTTCCCGAGACAATCGAGGCGAGCCTGCAGCTGTCCGAGGCGGTGCTGGTCGATCTCGGCGTGCCAATGGGCTTGGTCATCGCCTCGATCCATGAGAAGCGGGATGAATTCCGCAAAATGCTGGCGGAGGCCGGGGCGCCGGAGAGACCAAGGTCAGTCCGCGGGCCGAGACGCGGAGCAGCCGACAAGACGGTCTGATTCGGTCGGCGCTAAGAGCCGCCGACGCAGGCGCCGCCCAACCTGCTTTCACCATCCTCGCCATTCGGTCTGGCAATGCTCGCCGCCTTTGGCTAAGGAAGGTCTACTCTCCGCCATCGACAGAGTCCTCTGCCCGTGTTCGCTCTCGCACGTCTGGTCCTGATGACGCTCGCCGCCTGGGCGGGGCTTTCGGCGGCGGCCCGGGCCGCGGATTGCTCGTTCACTCCGGCGCCGGCGGCCGAGCTCCAAAGCCCCGCGACGGTCCACGACTACCGGCCGGTGCTCAAGGCCTGCGTCGCCGCAGACGGCCGCAAGGCGATCGCAATCCGCGAGATGACAGTGGCGGGAGCGGGCGTCGACCTGCTCGCCGATCCGGAGGCGTTGACCACTCGGCTCGAACGCGCCGCGTGCTGGGTCTGCAGCGAAATGAGCGATGGTCAGCTCCGCTCGACCAGGATGGGCCGCGCGATCAGCGAATCGTCTGAGGCGCCGGGTCTCATCCATCGGGGCTTTCTACAGAACGCCGGGCTCGTCCACGGCGCCGCGCCGGGCGATTTCGTCACCGGCGATCTCTGCCCGAGCAAACGGCCGCTCGACCGGGCGTTTTTCACCCGACTCGAGGCAGCGAGCCCCCATGCGCCCGTAGCCCTGTCGATTTCCGGCCTTTGGCTCACCCACCACTTCGCCGATTTCCGCTGGCTCATCGATCAGCGCAATTCCGGCGCGCTCGACATCCTCTGGGTCGACCACACCTACCACCACCCCTACCGCCGAAGACTCCCGGACGCCGCAAATTTCCTCTTGACCAGAGGCGTCGACCCGGAGGCGGAGATTCTCGACACCGAGCGGCTCCTCATCGCCAACGGCGAGACCCCGTCGCTGTTCTTCCGCTTCCCCGGCCTCGTCTCGAGCGACCCCCTGATGCAGGCGGTGAGCCGGTTCCACTTGGTGACGCTCGGCGCCGACGCGTGGCTCGCCAAGGGGCAGCAGCCGGAACGAGGCTCGATCGTGCTGGTGCATCCGAACGGCAACGAGCCGAAGGGCCTCGCCCTATTCGCCCGCGACCTCAAACGCGGGACGATCCCTGCGCCGCTCGAGCCGCTTACCGCCGCGCCGCAGTAGGGCGCAGGACGCCGGGCGGGCGTGCAAAACTAGGGCGAAGAGTTGCTGGCCTCAATACCCCTTGCCGCTGTCGTCCGCGTAGGCCGGCGCCAGCGAAATGGTCACGCTGGCCGCCGCCCCGCAGGCCATCGTTATGGCCACCATCAGGATCAACAGGTACTGCATCGTCCCCTCCACAACCCAACGCCGCCAACGCCATGCGCGTCGTTACCTCGCACGATCGCGCAAGACGGGATGTGAGCCCTGTCACACCGCCCGCGCATGCGGTCGTTATTCGCGCGCCCCCGTCCGGATGTTCGCAATGCCCCTGCGTCGGGGCGGCGGGCGTCCCCGAAAGGACATGATATCGCCTTGTCTATTGATGAATCGTAAACCCCGGGCGTGGACGGGCGGCCCGAGCGGTCACGGTAAATGAAGCCCTGTCTCGGCCCCTACCCTCGACCCACGAACGGCATCTTGGTCGCCATGATGGTCATGGTGAGGATATTGGTCGACAGCGGCAGGCTTGCCATATGCGCGATCGCCGCCCCGACCTCTTCCACGTCCATCATCGGTTCGGGCGCGATGCGGCCGTCGGCCTGGCGCACGCCTTCGGTCTGCTTACGGGCCAATTCCGTCAGCGCATTGCCGATGTCGATTTGGCCGCAGGCGATGTCGTAGGCGCGCCCATCGAGCGCGATCGACTTGGTGAGCCCCGAGACCGCATGCTTGGTCGCGTTATAGGCGATGGCCATAGGCCTCGGCGTATGGGCCGAGATCGAGCCGTTATTGATGATGCGCCCGCCCTGCGGCTTCTGGCGCTTCATCAGGCCGAACGCAGCCTGGGCGCAGAGGAACATGCCATTGAGGTTGACATCGACCACCGCCTTCCAGGTGTCGTAAGGCAGTTCGTCGATCGGAACCGCCGGCGCGCCGCGGCCGGCGTTGTTGAACAGGAGATCGAGCCGGCCGAACTCGCGTTCGATGGTCTTAAACAGCGCCTGCACCGCCGCCGGATCGCCGACGTCGGCGGGCGCGGCGAGGGCGCGTCTGCCGAGCGCCTTGATCTCGCCTGCCGCCTGCTCGAGCGGCTCGGGCCGCCGCCCGGCCAGCGCCACATGCCAGCCCGCGCGCGCCAGGGCCAGCGCCGATGCCTTGCCGATCCCCGAGCCGGCCCCCGTCACCAGGGCAAAACGCTCGCCGTCCATGGTTCCTCCTTCGCTGCTATAAGACCTGTTCCCGCCGCAGTTCCGGCGCCATTCGCCAGACCGCGGCGGCGAGCACGATCGCGCCGCCGAGCATGGTAGCCAGGCCCGGGTTCTCGCCGAAGGCAAGAAACACCCATCCCGGTCCGAGCACAACATCGAGCAGGCTGATCAGGCCCGCCTCGGCGGACGGGATGAACTTGGCGCCCTCCATGAAGATGACGAAGGCGAGCCCGATCGTCGTCAGGCCGAACACGAACAGGATGCCGAAATCGGCGAGCCCGATCGGCTGAAGCGGCGAATTGGCGAGGCCAAAGATGCCGGAGCCGAGCGCGCCGAGGCAATTGACCACGATCATCGAGGCTTTCGGCTGGCGCCGCTGGAGCACGATCATGCCGGCGAAAGCGAGGGTCATCAGCATCGACAGCGCCTGCCCCAGAAGGCGGCCGGAGCCGAGGCCGCTGGCGACCATGATCACGATACCTGCAAACGCCACTCCCGAGGCAGCGAGGGTGCGGGGGCTCACCCGCTCGCCATTGATGAGAAAGCCAATCGCCGCGGCGACGAACGGTAAAGTCGCATAGATCACCATGACGTCGGCGATGGTCGTCGTCATGACCGAGGCGGTGTAGGCGGAGATCGCGATCATCGCCAACAGCGCGACCAGCGGCGACAGCGGACCGAAGCCGAAAGGGTTGTCGAGGCGCCCGGTTCGATATTCGACCAGCCCCACGACAGCGATCGAGGCGGCGCCGAGCAGCGCCCGCCAGCCCATCACCGTCCAGATGTCGAGATGGCCGAGCAAGCGGGCGAACAGCCCCGCCATGCTCCACAGGACCGTGGCGAAGAGAACCAGCAGCACGCCGCGCCGGCGCGCGGACTTTTCGCCCGGCACGGAAGCGTCTCCTCGTCGCTTGGGGGTCGAGGACGAGAATAGGCAGATTCCCGCAGCGGGGAAACCGCGCCACCGCACAAAAATGCGATGGCGCGGCGCCGGTTCGTCATTGTGACGCCCGAAAGTCGAAGCTACGCCAGCGATGTCTTGCGCGGCGCTGCCGCTTTACGCGCGGTCACGAGCCTTTGGGCGAACCTGCCGAGGCGCCCAGCCAAACGGGCGCAAGGGATGGCGAAGGCGGCAAGGACGCCGCTGAAGGGCGGCGTCTCGGCCCCAATTCCGAACACGATCGGCTCGCGCGCCCGTGCCGGAATGACGAGCGTGCCGAACGCCCAATCCCAGACGGCGAGGGCGAAGCCGAGGTTGCGGTCGTAGTGGACGGGGTCGGCCGAATGGTGGAGCTGGTGGTGCGCCGGGCTCTGGAGGATGCGGCCGGCAAGGCCGGTGAACGGGATCCACATGTGGCTGTGGCGCAAGTGGCCGTAGGTGACCAGGAACGCCATCAACAGAATGTTGCCGTTGAGCAAGGTGAACGGGCGCACGCCAGGGCCGAAAGCATAGGTCATGACGCCGAACACAATTCCGGTCGAGAACCCGATTGCGTTCATGAACGCGACGATCTCGACCGGATGCTGGCGCAGTTCGGTGAGAGTCGTCATCACTTCGGCGGAATGATGAACCTTGTGGAACTCCCACAGCGCCGGGACTTTGTGGAAGCAATAGTGGGCGAACCAATAGGCGAGTTCGGAGGCCAGGAGCTGGAGCACGGTCGCCAGCGCCAGGATCGTCCAGCCAGGCCAATGCGGGGGCGTGTGCGCGCCCCATCCATAGGTCAGGGCGCGGACGACTTCGTCGCGCCAGAAGAACAGGCCAAGGCCGAGCATGCCGTAGGCGGAGGTGAAGGCGACCCCATTCAGGACCCATAGACGCATGTCGACGAGCGACGAGCGATGGAGGAGAATGCGCTTGGGGAAGATCGAGCGCGCGAAGCCCTTGAGGCTCAAGCGCTTGCCGCGCGCCCGGCGGCGCTCGGCGTAATAGAGCGCGCAGAGCGCGAGCGCGCCGATCAGAGCCGGCGCGCCATAGGCCGAGCCGGGGCTGAATGGCTCGAGGACGGCGCTTGTCAGCGTGGCCCAGACCGCGGCGGGGCCGGACACGGTTCTCTCCTCGGCTCATTGATCAGGCGCCGAGGCTAGCGCGCGACGCTTCCTAAAAGGTTAGGGATAAGGGATGAAGTCTCGCTCAATCGGGCGGCGGGGACATGGAACAGGCGATCGGCGCGGATTGGCGCAACCTCATCGGGACGGCGGAAGTCGCCTTCCTGCTAACGTTCCCGTCTCTCTTTTCGATCATCAACCCGGTCGGCGGCGCGTTCATCTTTTATGGCGTGACCAAGGATTTTTCGCTCACCGACAAGGAAAGGGCAGCCGCGCTGGTCGGCGTTTACTCCCTGCTCATCATGTTCGGCGCGCTGTGGGCCGGCGCCTATGTGCTGCGCTTCTTCGGCGTTTCGATCGACGCGCTACGGATCGCCGGCGGGACCGTCGTCGCGCTCAGCGGCTTTCGCCTGTTGACATCGGCCGAGACTCACCCCGACCGCAAGGATCACGAGCGCGCCGAAGAGCAAGGCGGCGAGGGCGATCCGACGCAGCTCGCGTTCTTTCCCTTGACGCTTCCGTTCACCACCGGCCCGGGCACGATCGCGGTCGCGATCACCATCGGCGCCGAACGGCCGTCGACCGGCGCCGGCTTCGTCGCCTTCTTCCTCGGCGCGAGCGTCGCGGCGATCGCCAACGCCGCGATCATCTGGATCTTCTATCGGTCCGCCGACCGGCTGACCAACTTCGTCGGGCCGACCGCTCAGGCGGTGATCGTGCGGCTCACCGCCTTCCTCCTCATATGCATCGGCGTCCAGATCCTGGTCACGGCCGTGGGGGATCTGGCTTTGAAGTGGCGAGCGATCTAGCGGTTCGCTGTCCTGGCCACCGCAATCGCCTCTGAAGGAGCTGACGGCAAGCCGGAGCGCTCAGTCGTCCGGCCAGCCGGGGTGATCCGATCACTTGCCGCCGGCGACCTCGATGTAGATATCGATCGGGTCGATTACGGTGTCCGCAGCCTTCGCCTTTGCGGTCTCCGGAGCCTCCAAGGTCGCCTGCATTTTCGCGAGGTCGACATTCTCGCACAGGATGGAAACGCGATTCGCCCCGGGGTGTTTGAATATTCGATGGTTTGAGCAAAACTTCGAGAACACGACCTTGCGGTGTTCGCCGCCTTTGAGCCAAGTGTCCATGTTGCCCACCGCGTGGGTAACGACGACCATCGTCATCGCGCTTCTCCCTGTCTGTCGTTGAGCCGGGATGTGGAATCGCCTCGGCTTTGCACAGGCTAACACAAATAGGCGCCAACAGGCGCCTTGGTTTCGCCCGCCAATCTTGCGTCCCGCCCGGATTGCATCGCCTAGCGCCGCGCCGTCTTCTCGGCCTGATAGAGCGCGCGGTAGCGTTTGAGGCGCGGCGCGTGGATCGCCGCCCGCTCGGTGTCGGGCTTGAACTCGCGCTGGACCGGCGGCCGCGGACAGACCGCCTCGATCGTTCCCGCCCCGGCGGCCAGCACGCCGAGCCGGGCGGCGCCGAGCGCCGCGCCGGCCTCCGCTCCGGACGCGAGATCGATGGTAAGCCCGGTCACGTCGGCGATCGTCTGGCCCCAGAATTCCGACCGGGCCCCGCCGCCGACCAGAAGCGGCCGCACCGGCCGCGCGCCGGCGGCGTCCAGCACGTCGACTCCGTCGGCGAAGGAAAAGGCGACGCCCTCCATGACCGCGAACACAAGCGCGTCCGCGCCGTGCTCGGCCCGTAGGCCAGCGAACGCGCCGGTCGCTTCGGC
>Ga0335076_10005077_pt1 | contig 13336 bp, 10 predicted proteins | sample Lox_Sample_25_FD_206717 | JGI IMG/M metagenome (GOLD analysis project Ga0335076, IMG submission 206717) | Soil microbial communities from Loxahatchee National Wildlife Refuge, Florida, United States - Lox_Sample_2.5 | ecosystem: Environmental > Terrestrial > Soil > Wetlands | place: USA...
CGGGCCGTGGCTGCCTGCCACGGCGTACCCGCCGAAGGCCGCGGCCACCAGCAGGCCCAGCACGGCAGCCAGGGGGAAGAACGTTCTGGAATTCCTGTGAGCAGCCATCTGCTTTCCTAACCGTCCGGCCGCCCCCCCTGTGACCTGGGGCGGAGAGCTGTGGCGTGGGCCTAGGTCGGCCGGGCACCAACAGTACGCGCGTTACCGGTAGTCAGGAGATGAAATTGTTACATTTGCTGTCGAACGGTTCGCCGTGGCATGGCCGAGGCTGGCGCGGCGGGATCGCCGGAGTCCGGCGAAGAGCAGCAGCGCGCAGGTCACGACCAGTACCGGCTCGATGGTGAACGCGGCGTGCAGCCCGAGGTGATCGGCCAGGCTGCCGAGCAGGTAGGGGGCGGCGATGACGAACACGCCGCCGAGCAGCTGAGTGCGGGCGTTGGCGGTGTCGTCGTGCCCGGACGCGGCGGCCAGGGTGAGGGCGAGGGAAAGCGGGTAGAGGTTCGCGATGCCGAGGCCGCAGACGAAGAGCCCGGCGATCGCCAGGGCGGGCAGGCCGGCCAGCCAGAAGGCCAGGAACCCGGCAGCCGTGACGGCCAGCGAGGCGTACAGCAGCGGAACGGTCCGCCCGGCGCGGCGGGTAAGCCACGCCCCGCCGAGGCGGCCGCTCAGGATGCCGAGGTAGAAGCCGCTCATGGCGGTGGCGGCCTGGGCGGTGCGCAGACCGGTCGAGGTGAGCAGTTCGGCACCGAAGTAGATCGGGCAGAACTCGACCGCGATGCCGACGGCGACCATGGCGGCGAGCAGCCAGCAGGACAGCGGCAGCCGGGCCCGGCCTGCGCCGGGCCGCCCGGCCGGCGCCGCGGGCAGCGGCTGATGCCGGTAGCGCAGGTAGAGACCGGCGAGTACCAGGACGGGCAGGCCCATCACCACCTGCCAGCCCGCGGGGGTGCCCTGGAACAGGCCGAGCAGCAGCGGGGCGAGCACCGCGCAGGCGGCCGCGCCGACGTTGGCTTCGGTCAGCGCGCGGTCGCGGCGTTCGCCGTGCCGACCGGACAGGATCGCCTGGGTACAGGTGAGCAAGATCGTGCCGGCGAAGCCGAGCACCGCGGCGCCGAGCATGGTGAGTGGCACGCTGTGGCCGACGGCGAACAGGGCGGCGCCGGCGGTGGCACCTGCCGCCCCGCACCACAGCAGGGCGGCGCGCGGCAGCCGGCGCGCGAGCGCGGCGAAGGTCAGCCCGGCCAGGGCCGCGCCGGCCGCCCACAGCGCCGAGTAGAGGCCGAGCTGGGTATAGGAGAAGTGCAGTTCGGCCCGCAGCAGCGCCAGCGCGGGTCCGAACGCGTACAGCCAGAAGGCGTAGCAGGCCAGCGCGGTATAGCTCAGCCGCGTCGGCGCGTCCCGGCGGAAGGCCTCGGGGGAATCCGCGGCAGGCTCCCGGCGTGACGGCGGCGCGTCGCGGCGGGCCGCCTGGTCAGCAGCGGCCGGCCCGCGACTTGTGTACCGATACACAGCTCCAGCCTAGAGGGCTGTGTATCGGTACACAAATATGATGTGAGGATGAGCCAGCGACGGAGCCGGCCGACGATGCGCCAGGTCGCCGACGCAGCCGGGGTGTCGGTCATGACGGCGTCCTACGCCTATTCCCAGCCTGAGCGGGTCTCGCCCGGCACCGCGGCGAAGGTCCGCGCGGCCGCGGAGAAGCTCGGCTACCCGGGCCCGCATCCCGGCGCCCGGTCCCTGCGCCGGGGCCGGGCCGGCAGCCTCGGGGTGATCATGGGCGAGCGGCTGGCCTACGCCTTCGACGATCCGCAGGCGGCCCGGTTCCTGGCCGGCGTGGCGGAGGTCTGCGCGGCCGAGGCCGTCGGCCTCACCCTGGTCCCGATCACCGGAGCCGCCAGCGACGTGCAGCGGGTCAGCGAGGCCGTGGTGGACGGGTTCATCCTGTGGACCACCAGCGACGACGACCCGGTCCTTGATGCCGTCGCGGCCAGCGGGCGGCCGGCGGTCGTGCACGCCGGACCGTCCCGGCACGGGCTGCCCGTGGTCGGCATCGACGACCGGGCCGCCGCCGCCGCGATCGGCCGGCTGACCTTCGCCGGCGCCGCCCGGCCGGCGGTGCTCAGCTTCCCGGCCAACCGCGACCGGGCCCGGGCGCTGCGCGCCGGCCCGCCCGGGCCGGAGGTGACCTACCCGGTGACCCGGCACCGGTGGGAAGGCTTCCTCGACGCCTGGCGCCAGGCCGGGGGCGCCCCGGCCGGCCTGCGGATCGCGGTGTGCCCGGCCAACGCCACCGCGCACGGCGAAGCCTTCGCCGAGGAACTGTTCCGCGGCGAAGACCCGCCCGACGCGATCGCCGCGATGAGCGACGAACTCGCCCTCGGCGCGCTCCGCGCCGCGGCCCGCACCGGCCGCGGCGTGCCCGCCGCCGTCGCGATCACCGGCTGGGACGACAGCGACGCCGCCGCACCCGCGGGACTGAGCACCGTCCGGCAATCGCTGCGCGACCAGGGCAGGCGCTGCGCCCGCATCGCCCTCGGCCATCCGGCGCCCCCGGCCAGCCAGGACCCGCCCAGCTGGCAGGTCATACCGCGCGCGAGCACCCGCCGGCCGGGCTGACCCACGGCCGCCGGAACCGGTCGGCCGCCGGTCTTTTAATCCCGAACGAACCAGGTGTCAGCCGCCGGCAGGTTTGCCGCGGCCGCCCGGGGAAAAGCCGATCAGATGGCCGAGTTCACTTTTGCTCCGCTGACGCCCGCGTCCTTCCTTGACCGCGCGGCGGCGGTCTTCGCCGACCGGACCGCGATCGTGGACGGCGAGCGCAGATTCACCTACCGCGAGATGTCCGGCCGCTGCCGCCGGCTGGCCGGCGCGCTGGCCGGGGCGGGCGTGGGCCGCGAGGACCGGGTCGCTGCGCTGTGCGCCAACAGCCACGTGATGCTGGAACTGCACCACGCGGTGCCGATGACGGGCGCCGCGCTGGTCACGCTGAACACCCGGCAGTCCGAGGACGAGATGGCCGCCCTGCTGGATCACTCGGGCGCCTCCGTCCTGGTCGCGACCCGCGAGTTCGCCGACCGCGCGAGCCGGCTGGCCGACCGGGCGGGGCTGCCGTGCTTTGTCGCCGGCGGACCCGGGGACTCCTACGAGGCGTGGATCGCCGGCGCCGGCGAGGCGGCTCCCGCGCCGATCGAGGAGCGCCAGCTGCTGGCGATCAACTACACCAGCGGCACCACGGGGCGGCCCAAGGGCGTGATGTACCACCATCGGGGCGCGTACCTGCAGGCCACGGCGATGGCGTACCACGCCCGCCTGGGCCCGGGCGCCCGGTACCTGTGGACGCTGCCGATGTTCCACTGCAACGGCTGGTGCTTCACCTGGGCCGTCACCGCGGCAGGCGGCACCCACGTGTGCCTGCGGGCGGTCGACACCGCGCAGATCTGGCGGCTGCTGCGGGACGAGGGCATCACCCACTTCAGCGCCGCCCCGACCGTGCTCACCATGATCGCCGAAGATCCCGCGGCCGGGCCCCTGGACCGCCAGGTGCACGTGGACACCGGCGGCGCGCCGCCGTCGGCCACCCTGCTGGCCCGGATGGAGTCGATGAACCTCGCCGTGACGCACCTGTACGGGCTGACCGAGACCTACGGCCCGCTCGCGATCAACGAATGGCAGCCGCAGTGGGACGAGCTCCCGCCCGCCGAGCAGGCCACGCTGCGCGCCCGCCAGGGGGCGCCCAACATCATCGCCCGCCCGCTGCGGGTCCTCGACGACGACGGCCGGGACGTCCCGGCCGACGGCGAGACGATCGGCGAGATCGCGGTCAGCGGCAACGACGTCATGCTCGGCTACTACCGCGACGAGGAGGCCACCCGGGAGGTCACCCGCAGCGGCTGCTTCCTGACCGGCGACCTGGCCGTGATGCACCCCGACGGCTACGTCGAGATCCGGGACCGGAGCAAGGACATCATCATCTCCGGGGGCGAGAACATCGCCTCGGTCGAGGTCGAGCAGGTGCTGGACAGCCACCCCTCGGTGATCGAAAGCGCCGTGGTAGGGATGCCGCACGAGCGCTGGGGCGAGGTGCCCGTCGCCTTCGTCACGCTCAGGAAGGACGACGTCGACGCGGCCGCGCTGACCGCGTACGCCCGGGAGCACCTGGCCCGGTACAAGGTGCCCAAGCGCTTCGAGTTCGGTCAGCTACCCAAGACCTCCACCGGCAAAATCCAGAAGAACGTCCTGCGCGGCCGGGCCCGTGAGCTGAAGGAGAGCTCATGAGGGCTGCGACCGGAAAGCCCGGGTACGCCTAGAGCGGCGGCGGGTAATGGGGGCGGCGCCTAGGCCGATTCCGGTGCGCCGCTGGCCCGTTTCGTCCTGTTTGCCGGGTATGTCCGCAGGTTTGCGTGGTTGTTCCGGGCCTGGTGGTGGATCGGGGGGACCCCGGCGTCGCGAGGCAGTGCCGGTTCCGTCCCGGTGTGCGGGGATTCCAGCGTCGCCGCGCCCCGGGCCGGCCGGGGTGGGTGGCGCATCGGCCCCATCTAGCGGGGCTAAGGGCCCACCCGCCCCGTAACGCGCCCGCCCGCTGCCGCAGCCCGCCCAGGGCCAGGCCCCGCGAAAACCCGCAAAACGGGCAAAACGCCGCGAGGCCGCAGGCGGCCCCGCTGCGGGGGCTCATCGCGCCACATCTCACACCCGCGACTCACCGAAGAATCACCTGATTTCGGAACACTCACCCCGTGCACCGGAACAACCGCCAGGCCCGAAACCACCACGGTAACCGGAGCAGGCGCCTCGGCCGCCTCTGAGCGCGGCGGAACGGCCGTCCGTTCGGGTCAGGGCTCTAGCAGCGGGCGCATGAAGGTCCGCTCGTAGCGCAGTATGCAGCCCGACTCGTCGCGGATGCGGTCAGCGGCGATGAACTCGGGGTCGACTCCGAAAAGCTCACGGTAGGACTCGTACCGGGCCAGGGACGGGAACGAGAACAGGGCGAGCGCGCGGTCGCTGGCGCCCTCAGCCGGCCGGAAGTAACCGTGATGCTGGCCGCCGTGCTTGTTCACCAGGCCGATCCATGCCCGGGCGAATTGCTCGAAGGCCGGGAGCTGTGCCGGGTCGATGGTGTACCCCACAACGCAGGTGATCACGCCGGTAAGCCTAGGGCTCGGTCCTGGCGGGCCCCGTCAGGTCCCGAACGGACCGAGCGGCTCCGTCCACTGCGCCGGGTGCCGGACGAGCCGCCCGTTGCTGGTGTAGGCGGGCGGCCGCGGCCCGGTGTAGCGCACCGTGATCCTGGTGAAGCACCGCTGGCCAGGCTGCCCGGATACCGGCTCGCTGCGCCATAGCGTGACGACGACGGGATAGCCGATGAATCTCCCCTCCGCGCAGTTGGGCGTGCAGTTGTTGAGTTCATGGACCCCGGTCGCGACCGCCTGCCGCGCGGTCCAGCTCTTCCACACCAGATGCTCTAGGACGCTACCCGCGTCCGCGCAGGTGAGGATGTAGTCGGACGGTTCCTGCTGCCCGTGGTGCGTGCAGTCGAACCAGACAATGCTGGACGCCACCGACGCCGGCGGTTGCGCCGCCGTGGACCTCGGGGCTCCGGGCGTCGGGACGCCGGTCTGGGTGACGCTCCCGCATGCCGTCACGGCCAGGCCGGTGACCGCGCCGGCGGCCAGGAGGCGACACCGCTTCATGATGCCTCCTCCGATAGGAAATGCCCTGCTCCACACCTTTAGACACCGGGTACCGCGCGGAGGTTGCGGTCCGGAGGCAATGTCGCTCAGCTTAAGTTGATCATGAGGGCCGGCCCGTGCCGCACGCTGTGAAACCGCCATTTCAGCGCGTCAGAACGCGGTGGAAGAGGGGTTTCATCCCGTTCCCGCGGCTCCGGTGCCCGTGGATCATGATGCTGATGGTGCCGGAGCGACCTGAGTGCGGGGTGCGAGCACCCTGGCACCTGGCCGCGACCATCAGCTAAGCCATTACACCCCCGAGGGGATGGTCGCCACGGCGTGAAAAGGGCACACCTACAGGCCCGGCACCCTGTGCGAGGTCGTGCTGCGGGATGGGGCACGACGGGTTTCTGCCCAAGCCTGAGGGTCGCTACCTGCGATTATGCCAGGCGGTCGGATGGCTGGGAACCCTTTTCCGGTCAGTGGCATTGGGTCCGGAGGTCACTTTCACCGCCTGCAGACGGCTAGCCGAGGTGCGATCCCGCAGCCGCCAAAGTCACAAATCGCCCCTTCTGCGACTATTTTCCAGTTTTCAGGATTCCTGACATAGAGCCGGGCGCCGAGTGCCGACAATTTCGGGCATGTCACCCATACGCGGACATTCCCCCCGTTCCACTTCAAGCAATGGAATCCGCTCATATATGAGCAGGTAGCCTACGGGACACCGATAAATATGGCATCCTGGTGGGGCGGTAGCGCTTGCCGGCACGATGAAGAGCCGGCCTTCCCTGGGGTGGGCCTATCGCACATTCGCGGATTCGGCAGCAGCCTACGTCCGGAGGCGGACGGTGGCCGGACATTTGCTCGTGGAGGGGCGGCATGAGCGAGGGATTTGGGTACGGTAGCTACGCGGCCGAGGGGCAGATGGTAATGCCCTTCTACATCATTTGTGACGTGTCGGGCTCGATGACGCACGACATGCCAGTGCTCAACGAGGGCATCCAGAAGCTGCGCCGGTCGATCGTCCAGAACCCCGTGGTGGACGACGTCGCGCATATTAGCGTCATCTCCTTTTCCACCGACGCCAGGGTGGTTATGCCGCTGAGCCAGATGAGCGAGCAGCCCATGCCGACGCTCGTGACGGACGGCGGCGTGACGAATTACGGCAAGGCGTTCCGCGAGCTCGCGCGGGCCATTCCCCAGGACGCGGCCATGCTGCGGGCGCAGGGGTACAAGATCTTCCGGCCGTGCGCCTTCTTCCTCACCGACGGTGAGCCCACCGACCGCGACTGGCTCGACACCTTCCGGACGACCCTGACCTACGACAAGAACACCGGCGCTGGCATGAAGCAGTACCCGGTGTTCATCCCGTTCGGCTTCCGCGACGCTCAGGAGGCCGAACTCCGCAAGCTGGCCTACCCGTTCAGCAAGGGCAAGTACTACCACATCAAGACCCAGGACATCGAGCAGGTCATCGAGCTGATCCTCGATGTCATCATGAAGACGGTCGTGGCGAGCGGGCAGAGCTCGTCCAGCGGGAAGCCCGCCCTGGTACACGCACCCGCCCCCACCATGCCGGGTGTTACGGTGGGCGACCCTGATGACGACTGGATCTGACGTGCCCGCGCAGCCCGAGGCACCGTCGGCCGCACCGATGCTCGCGCCCGCGCCGCCTGGGCTGTTCGCCATCGGTGAGCCCGGCCGGGCCGCCCTCGCGACGCCAGACGGGCCCCCGCCCGCCGAGGTCAGCCCGTCCGACGTGGCGGCAAGTTCCGCGACGCTGCCCGGAATGCGGATCCGGGCCGCGTCGGTGCGGGGCATCCAGCACAAGGCCCAGCACACCGCCCGGCAGGACGCGTTCGCCCTCGCCCAGGCGGGCGGCAGCCAGGCCGTCGCCGTGGTCTGCGATGGCGTCGGCTCCCTGGACCGTTCGGACTACGCCGCCGCCTTGGTCAGCCAGCAGCTCGCGCAACTCGCGATGTCCGGAGTGCCATGGCCGGCGGCATTCGAGACGGCCAACGCGGAGCTGGGCAAGATCGTGGCCGAGTGGGAGGCACTGCGGCGAGGCGGCATGGCGACAACCGCCGTGGCGCTCACCGTGACCCGGCAGGCCGGATGGTGGCTAGGCGAGGCGGCCTGGGTGGGCGACTCGCCGCTGTGGCACCTGCGTGCCGACGGCGCCTGGGAGCCCGTCACGGAGGTGCCAGCGGAGGGTGGCCAGGGCTTTCACTCCAGCAGCGTCGAACCGATGCCGACCCCGGACGGAGCGTGCTCGTGGTGCTCGTTCCGGGTCTACGGCGGGGCGCTGTTTGCGATGAGCGACGGCGTGGGCAACCCCTTGGCGTGGAGCGCCGAGGTGCGCGACACGCTCGCGTCCTGGTGGGAGAGTCCGCCGGACCTGCTGACCTTCGCGGCCCAGGTCGGGTTCGCCCGGAAGTCGCATATTGACGACCGGACTGTCGTGGGGATCTGGCCCGACGGAGAGTGACGCGGCATGCCCGTCAGGAAACTGGACCTCGGTCCGCTAACGAAGATCAGCGAGGGCGGCTTCGGCGTCGTCTACAGCATCCCCAACTACCGGATGCCAGGTGACCCGGCCACGCCGCTCGCTTACAAGGAGTTCATCAAGGATGTGGCTGAGCAGGCGCAGACGGCGGAAAGATCGGTGCTCTTCCGCGACCTGCTGAGCCCGGGTGACCGGGCGGACCTCGACCGGCGCGCGGTCTGGCCGCGGGCGCTCGTCGAGGACCGGGGCTCCGTGGCCGGCTTCATCATGCCGCTCATCCCCGGTGACTTTTTCTTTCAGATGACCTACGCGCAGACCGGGCAGACGACGACGGAACTGCGCGACCTGAAGTGGCTGAACGCCACCCACAAGCAACTCGACGCCAACGGCCTGGCCGCTGACGCCGATTTCATCGAGCGGCTCGCGCTGCTCGCGCAGCTCGTCTTCTGCGTCGCCCGGTTGCATAAGCAAGGCTGGATCTTCGGCGACATCAGCTTCTCGAACGCCGCCTACGCCATCGACCCACCCCGGATGATCCTGCTCGACTGCGACGGGGCCACCAGCGTGGCTCAAGCCGCGGTGCGGCCGGCGGTGAACACCTTTGGCTGGGAACCGCCGGAATGCGCACAGCTCAACCTGGCGAGCAAGGCTACTGACGTCTACAAGCTCGGCTTGGCCATCCTGCGCTGCCTGAACCCTGAGGGTGCCGGGGCCACGATCAAGGACCCGAAGCACCTGCTGAGCCAACTCGACGCGGCGGGGCTGGCGCTGATGAGGCGGGTGCTCAGCCCGGATCCGGCGCTTCGGCCGCAGGCGAAGGAGCTGTACCACTGCCTGCAGGCCAGGCTGAACGCGCTGATCAGCCCGCCCGAGGTGCTCATGGCGCAACTGCTCACGCCGATACGCCCCCGGGGCACGGATGTGCGTGTGCAGTTCGCGGTGCGGAACGTTCCCGAGGTCACCATCACGGTGGGCGGCGGCGCGCCGATGACCGTCCCCGTCGGCGTGCCGGGGCAACCTCAGGTCCACGCCTTCCCCGTGCAGGCCTCCGGGCGGGTGGTCCTGGCGGCGAAGAACCGCTTCGATACGGTCCGCATGGACCTCGGCGAGCTGGAAATGTTCGAGATACCGCAGTTCGACCCGGCGAGCATTACCGGTACCCTGCCCCGGTTCTCGGTCCCCAGGATGGAGTCGTTCAACGCGGACGTGCTCGCCCCTGCGCTGATGGCCACACCCAAGATCGAGGTACCCCGGGTCCCGCAGCTTCCGTCGATGGCGACCGCCGACCTGCCGCGCAAACTGCGGGAAGCGGTGCTACCGGACGTGGACCTGGGCGGGGCCCTGCAGCTGCCGAGGATCGCGGACATCGCCCGCCTCCCGGACTTCGGCGCGCTCGCGGGGGCACCATTGCGGGTCATCGCCGAGAGCCTGACGGACGCCGCCGCGCTGGCTGCGGAGGCGGGGCGGCCTGCCTATTTGGAAGCAATGGCTAACGCAAAGGATGAAGGCTTGTGAGCAGGCAAATAGAAGTGGCGGCCGGATTGGCCTGGCTGGGCGGGGCTAACAACGACGTCCTCGACAAGGTGCCGACCGAGCGGAGCCGGTTCGTCCAGATGGCGCTCGTGCTGCTGACGACGGCCGGTATCGGCACGCTGTCGATGATGTTCGCCTTGAACGACGGGGTGCACACGCCGCTCCCCGTGGCGATCATCGGCGGCATCGTCTGGGGCTTCATCATCTTGAATATCGACCGTTTCCTGGTGCTGAGCATGGGCCACAGCAGGGACTGGAAGAAGCTCCTGCTGATGGCGCTGCCGCGGCTGGCGCTGGCGGCCGTGATCTCGGTTGTGGTGGCAACGCCGATGACGCTGCGCATCTTCCAGCATGACATCAACAACCAGATGGCGATTCAGCAGACCAACGAATCGGCGCAGCTGAACAAGGCCGAGCAGAACACCATCCTGGCCAAGCAACTCGCCGGGGTGAACGCTCAGATCGCCAAGTGGAACAACGTCCTGGCAGGCAACCTGGAGGGCATCACGCCCTCCACCCCCCAGCTTGCCGCCGACCAGAAGAGCGTAGCCAGGCTCACCGCGCAGGTGAACGCCGCGCAAACCAAGATGAACAATGCCTACGACAAGTGGAACTGCGAAGTCAACGGGGCTGGCACCAACTGCGCGGCGGGGACGTCGAGGGTACCGGGGGACGGCCCGCGCGCGCAGAACGACTCCATGTTGTACAACCAGGACAAGGCCAGTTACGACAACCTGAGTAGCCAGCTGACTGCGGCGGAGAACCAGGAGACTGCCGACCAGCAGGCGGCAAACGCTAACGCCAAGGCGAGCCTGGCCTCCGAACAGGCAACCGCGAGAGCCAAGCTCCCCGGGCTGCAGCAGGAGCAGACCAAACTGCAGAACGAGGTCAACCAGGAGATCCAGAGCAACGCCAACAACGTCAGCGGCAACAACGGCATCCTCGCCCAGTTGCAGGCCCTGTCCAGTGCAGACGCCGCGGACCCCGTCCTCGCCGTCGCCCAGTGGGTCGTCACGCTCCTGTTCTTCTTCATCGAGATCCTCCCGGTAATGGTCAAGTTCCTCCTCAACCTCGGCCCGCTGTCGTTGTACGAGCGGGCTCTGAAGAACGAAGAGGACTCAATCACCGACACGATGAAGACCTCGCGGGTAACCAGGCGCCAGGACATCGAGCGCGAGGCGCTGAAGCAGCAGGCCATCGACGAGGACATGCGCCAGCGCGAGGAGGCGCTCGGCAAGATGGCCAACGCGCACGTGGCCGCGCACATGGAGACCATCCTCAAGCAGGCGCTCACGAACTGGAGCGTTCAGGTCCAGTCGCAGCTCGGCAGCCAGCTGCCGGGCGGCGCCCCAGGTGCTCCACGTAACCCCGTTCCGCAGCACCGGGTCACTGGCCCGCAGCGCCGGCTGGGCATCACCGGCCCGCAGCCGGTCTTGAACAGCCAGAACGGAACCGGTTACGGTAACGGTCCCGGTTACGGCAACGGCGCTGGCTACGGCAACGGTAACGGGAACGGCGCCGGTTACGGGAACGGCAGCGCGCAAGGACTGGGCAACGGCGCTGGCTACGGAGGCGGCCAAGGGTCTGGCTACGGCACAGGAACGGGCTACAACGGTTCCAGCGGGGGCGGCGCCGGCGGGATCGCGGACGATCGCTATGGGCCGACGCACACTTACCCGGCTACTCCGGGCGCTGGCTCCGGGTTCGTCCTGCCCACTGACGACGGCGACGTGCTGTGACCGCAGATCTGACGGGGGACGACAGCCAGAACTGCCTCTGCCTGGTCGCCAGTTACCGCAAGCGCGCCGAGTTGATCGCCAAGGTGACGGCCGAGACGGGGCAGGGGGTCAGCCTGTCACCGGTACTCGGCGACTTCCTCGCCCTGCGGTACCTGGACCTCGGCCCGGAGCCGGGCCAGGTCGGTGACTGGCAGCGGCCGGTCCGCAGGGTGGCGGCCGAGTTGCACGCGGCAGCGGTCACCGCCGGCCGGAATCACTTCGCGCTCATCGTCATCGACAAGTCGGCAACGACGATCGAGCAGTTGCTGGCCAGTTGCGGCGCTGAGCCGTTCCTGGCCGGCTTCCGGATGCGGCTTGCAGGGATCGCGAGCAATGACGACCGCACGGACGGATGTCACGCGGACATCGTGGCCTCCCCGAACGGAGCCTGGAGCGACCCCGCCGACCTCGTCGCCGCGCTGCACCGGCAGTGCGAGGACCTGTTGCGTTACTTCGCCGCCCGGAGGGAGCCGGGGCTGACTCCCGTCGAACTCGACACGCTGAAGCGCGCGTACGCGCCGGGCGATGATGACGACACAGCCAACTCGGCCGACGACCAGGAAGCCGGGCCGACCGACCTGCTCGACCCCGTCAACCCGGCGACGTGGTCCCCGCCTTCGGATGCACCGGCCTCGTCCGGGCCCTGGCCTGCGCCTCCTGCTCCGCCGGTCCCTGGCAAGCCAGCGACGCCCGCAGGGCTACTCGGCGCGGTAGCCCGCCTGCTGCCCGGTGCCCCGTGGCGGCGCGGGCAGCAGTCGCCGCCTTCGACGCCGTCGGCCGCGACCACGCCGCCTGACCGCCTGGGCTTGGTCTATTTCCTGACGCTCACAGAGCCCGGCATGGGCGAGGGTCTCGGGCAAGACCGCCTGCAGGCCGTCCTGCGCGACGTGGACTTCAGGCTTGCTGCCCAGCCGAACTGCGCGTACCAGGTCAAGCTGCTGTACGGAAGCGACGACGAGCTTCGTGGCGACCGGCAGCAGGCCGGCCTGCTCAACCGCCGCGCCGCACGCCGGTCCGTCGAGGTCACCCACTTCGACGAGGTCCTGAAGAGCGTCCATGCAACCCTCCGCCGTGATCTGGCAGAGGTCGGGACCACCCCGGCGGATATCGGCGTCCCGGTCGCCCGCCCGGCGGTCGTTCTGCTCACCACCGACCCGCCGATCGCGGACCGCCGCTCCGTTGGCGCGTTCGGCGAACTGGCGGCCGAGGCTACGGTCATCTGGCTGGTCCCACGGAAGACGGAAGACCTCGTGAATCAGGTCTTCGGCGACCGAGGCCCTGCCGCGGTCCTCGGCGAATCAGACTCGGTCGTGGACCGCATCTGCGAAATAGTCCGCACCGGCGTGCTGTCGACAGTACGTAGCCCGTCCGGGACGCCGTTGGCCCCTTAGAAAAGCCCACGATCGAACTCGCGCGATTCGCCAGCGGCAACGCCTCGGAACGAATCGTGGCGGTGGCAAGCATTCCACGTTGGGAGGAAAATCGTGGAATTCCAGGTCAGCGTCACCGACCTGCGCCGCCCCGGGAACCTGACAGAAACAGACTGCGCTATTTCGGCAGCATCCGGGGACCGCGTCGCGGATCTCGTCGCAGCGTTGCAAGATGCCCTGACGCTATCGAACTGGTCCGCAGGCGGATCGTCCGCAGACGGCTGGGGCCCGGGCAGCATGGACGTGCGTGACTGGGGCTCCGCGCGTTCGCATGCCGAGTCCGCCGGGCTCTGGCTGAACGGGTCGCGGCTCGCTGAAAGGCAGTTGCTGACCGACACCGGTATCCAAGCCGGGTCCCGGCTCGGCCTCGGCGGACCGGTGCCCGACGGCGATCAATGGCGGTCAGGCGCCAACGGGACATCC
>Ga0335076_10005078_pt1 | contig 13334 bp, 7 predicted proteins | sample Lox_Sample_25_FD_206717 | JGI IMG/M metagenome (GOLD analysis project Ga0335076, IMG submission 206717) | Soil microbial communities from Loxahatchee National Wildlife Refuge, Florida, United States - Lox_Sample_2.5 | ecosystem: Environmental > Terrestrial > Soil > Wetlands | place: USA: Florida...
TGTGGCAGGAACCTGAAGATGATGACGCGGTGGCCGTCTGCCATCACGGAGACACGCCGGACAACAGCGGCAGAACATGACGAACGGGACGCCAGAGCTTAAATAACAAGCTTAGACTCCTGTACAGGCCGAGGGAGGAGCGTGACCCGCGTGACCTTGGAGGAGATCAGGGAAATGGGACTGCGGCTTGCTGAGCTGTGTGAGAAGTACGGCATAGCGGAGCTGTCGGTCTTCGGGTCGGTTGCGCGCGGCGATGGACGGCCGGACAGCGATGTGGACTTGCTCTACGTGCGCGTTCCCGGCAACGACCTCGGCCTGTCGTATTTCGCTCTGCAGAAGGAGCTGGAGAAGCTCTTCGGCCGGCCTGTTGACCTTGTCCCGAAGGAATGCCTGCACCGGGTTATCCGGGATCAGGTCCTCGCCGACGCGCAGGTCCTGTATGCAGCGTGACGAGCTATACATCGCCGATCTTGTGGACAATACGCGGGCTGTCCAGGAATACCTCTTATGAACCAGGGCCAGTCCCGGAGACCGGCCCTGTGACCGCAGCCGAGGGCGTCTGACGGTCTGCGCGCCGCAGACCGGCTATTGGCCAGGGAGGAGGACGATCCGCCGGCCGCCGCCGCTGCGATGCGTACCTGGTGCGACCTCGACGCGGCGAGCCCACTGTGCCGCTGACCCAAGTCGGGAGACTGCTACCGATAGCGCTATCATTAGTTATGGTCGCCTTCAACATACGGAACGTGCCTGAGCCCGTGGCTGCGGCGCTGCGTGAGCGCGCCAGCAGGCATGGACACTCGCTCCAGCAGGAACTCCTCTCGATTCTCGAGTCAGCCGCGGCTGAGCCCGCATCATCCACCACAACGCCACCGCCGATTCGGCTTGAAACCGTCCGGACAAACGGAACTTCAACTTGGTCTCGCGAGGAGATCTACGGCGATGAGGGCCGTTGACCTGGCCACGCCCCCCGATCGGGCAATGCTCGACACCAACGTGCTGCTGGCAGCAACCGACGCGGGCAGGGCAGAACACGATCAGGCGCTAGAGATCGTCAACGATTGGCCAGGCCGCGGAACAACGCTGTATACCAGCGGGCAGATCATGCGCGAATATCTCGCAGTGGCCACCCGGCCCGCCGAAAGGAACGGGCTCGGCCTGAAACTGGCAGACGCGCTGGCGAATGTACGTGCCCTCCGCGCACGGACCAATCTGCTCGCAGAGGACGGCAAGGTAGCCGACCGCCTGCTCGCCTTGCTGGATCACATCGAATGCGGCGGGAGCCAGGTTCATGACGCGAATGTGGTGGCCACCATGCTGGTGCATGGCATCGATGCGGTCGTGACGATCAATCTCGATGACTTCACCAGGTTCGCACGACACGTCAGGATTATCGGCCTGGATCCCGCCGGCCCGGGCTGACGCACTAGCTCCTCCATGGTCGTGACGGCGGCAGCCTGGCTCGAACTTACCCCTAGGGACCGAGATCCTGGAGCAGGGCGTCGAGGGTGAGTTCTTCCTCGACGCGGACGTTGCGGTGCCGCATCGCAGCGGCGAGGTCCGGGTCCCACGGCGTCGCCGTCGGCTCGCCGACGAGCGGGGCGAGCGGCGTCAGCGGATGGGCCGCCGACACCGCGGCCTCGTAGGACTGGCGGTCGTACCGCCACGGCTGCCAGGTCACCCGCTGATACACGGCACGGGCGATCCGGACGCCGCCCCAGTCGAAGTCGCCGTGGTAGCCGAATTCCGCGCCGCCGGCCGCAAGCAGCTCCAGCAGCCGCCACCCGGCGGCGGAGGGCTGGCCACCGACGCAGACCAGCGGCTGGCACCCCGCGCCCAGTTCGTCGGCGGCGGCCGCGACCACCACCGGATTCTCGCAGATCCGCACCCGGGCGACGGGCAGGGGCCCCGTGTTCAGGGGCCCCGTGGTCAGCGGCCCCGTGTTCAGCGGCCCCGTGTTCAGCGGCCCCGTGTTCAGCGGCCCCGTGTTCAGCGGCCCCGTGTGGCAGCGGAGCTGCCGGAGGGTGAGTACCGTCGGCTGTCCCGCCTCGCGGCACGACGCCAGCATCCGGCCCAGGGGTGTGCGCGGGTTGCCGGGCAGGCCAAGGCACAGCACCAGGGACGACAGCTCATCTAGGTGAACTCCGACGGCGGCCCACGCGGCGCGGCGGGAATCGGCGGCTGGCTCGGCCGCGAACGGCAGGCCGGCCAGCGCGCGGACCGCCGACAGCGCCAGCGTGCCGGCCGGGCGCCCGTCGTCCAGGGCGTGCGCGTCGCCGCAGCACTCGGCGGCGAGACGGCCGATGGGGACGCCGGGCGAGGGCAGCCGCCGGAGCACCGCCGCGATCTGGGCGAGAAGCAGCCGCGCCTGATCCGGTGCGGGGGCGAGACGGCGCACTACGCCGGTCGCGTCGAGCCATCCCCGCCACGGCGTCAGGTCGGCGCGGCCGTCCACGGCGGCGTCCAGCGCGGAGAACGCGGCAGCCCAGGCGGCCGCCAGGTCCGCCCGTTCGCGGCTGCGATCCCGGAGCGGGCCGGTCAGCCGGGTCACCGCCTCGGCCAGCCCGCCCGGCGCGGCGCCGCTGTCTCGCAGGATGCGGTCGACCTCCGGCAGCGATACCGACAGCGAGGCCCCGGAACGGGCAGCTCTGCCGGTCAGCCGCTCCACCGCGCGCCGCTGCTCCGGGGTGGCGCCGGGCAGCGTGACCGTGCCGGTCAGCGGGCGCCCGGTTTCCAGCCGGTCCCTGGCCCGCCCTACCAGCCAGGCGAGCGGCTCACCGCCGAACAGACGGCGCAGGCGGGCGTCGGCCTCGGTCGCACCGCCGCCCAGGCGGCCCGGCGTGGCGTCGGCCTCGGTCGCACCGCCGCCCAGGCGATCCGGCGTGGCGTCGGCCTCGGTCATCCCACCCGCCTCCCCTGCCCCCTTCACTGCTCCGCCAGCCGGCGTTCCCGCCCGTCCCAGCGCCATGGCGTGACGAGGACCGCGTCGACGCCGTCGTGCCGGGCCAGCTGGCAGATGGCCAGCCCGGGGACCTGCGGGTAGCATCCCCACTCCCGCTCGCTGGTCATGACCACGTCCATGTCGAACGTGGCCAGCAGCCCGAGGCACTTTGCCCGGGAGTCGTCGTCGACTCCGGCGAAGGCCTCGTCCAGCGCGATGAGCCGCGGCGCGTGCGGGTTGCCCGCCGACTTGTAGTACGCCGACGCCGCGGCGAACAACGGAACCGAGGCGACCAGGGCCCGCTCGCCACCCGACGCCGGGCCGGTGGCCGGCCGCCACTGCCCGTCCTGGTACCGCTGGATGACGAACTCGTGCCACCTGCGGTAGTCCAGCGCGGCGGTCAGCGCCTCGGCCCACCCGGCCGCGGGATTGCCGGCGTGCTCGGCGGCGATGCGCTGCTGCAGGAACGACCCGACGGTGGCCCGGTCATCGGCCGACCAGGCGTCGATCGTCTGCCGGAGCTTGTGCCGGACCTGGTCGAGCCCGTCCGGCGCGTCCCGCGCCTGCCGCCAGGTCAGCCGCAGCTTCATGCCGGTCGACGTCGGCCGGGATTCCAGCTCGTCGTTCATGGCCCGCACTTCCGCCTCGGCCGCGGTGATCAGCTCGTGCAGCGTCCCGGCCACCTCGTTGAGCAGGTGGTTCTCCAGGATCTCCCGCTCCCTGGCGGACAGCAGCCGCGCCCGCTGCTCGGCTTCCTCGCCGAGCGCGGCGATGAGCCCGGGGATGTCGTGACTGCGTCCCTGGAAGACAACGTCGACCACGATGACGCCCTCGTTCAGCGTCAGGCCGGCCGAATGCCCGTGCCGGGCCATGGCGTCGGCGAGCAGCTTGTGCTCCTCGGTGACCCGTTTCTGGATCCGGTCCCACGGGCCGTCCGCGTCGTCCACGGACTCCAGCTCGGCGTTCACGGCGCGGGCCAGCAGCACGGCCGGCGTCGCCGCCCACGGCTGCGCGACGTCGGGAATCACCAGCGAGGGCAGCGCGACGCGCAGCAGACCGGTGGCGGCGAACGACCGGAACTCCGCGACTGCGGCGTCCCGCGTCCGCGCCGCCTCGTCGATCTCCGTCCCGAGCGTGTCCCGTTTCCCCTCCGCTTTGCCGCGATCCTCGAGTGATTGCTGCTCCCGGCGGCGCGCCGCCTTCTCGGCGGTGCCGCGCTGTTCCAGGTCGCGCCGGACGTCCTCAAGCTGCCGGTACAGCTCCTCGACCGCCGCGCCGGCGGTCTCCCGCAGCGCCTCGTACATCGCCTGAGCAGCCGACGCCTCGTCCCGGGCCGTGACTGCGGCTTCGGTCGCCTCGTCCAGGTGCGCCCGGCTTTCGGCGAGTTCGGCCGCGGCCTCGTCCGCGGCCCGGGCCGTCCCTTGCGCCGCCTCGGCGGCGGGCCACAGACCGGCCAGGGCCAGCCGGTATGCGTCGACACCGGCCTTGACCGCGGCGAGCTCGCCCGGCTCGGGCGGCAGGCCGACGTCGCGGGCGAACTCTTCGGCGCGCAGGACGGCGGCGGCCAGCTCCTCCTGCCGCTGCCCGCATACCGTAACGGCATGCGCATGCTGCTCGCGCAGTTCGCCGCGCCGCCGGCGTTCGGCGGCGGCGACGGTGTGGGCCTCGCGGACCGCGGCGTCCGGCGGCACCGCGCGATGTTCGTCCGCGAGCCGCTCCCGGCGCACGCCCAGCGCGGCCAGCGCGGCGTCGAGCTCGCCGATCGCCGTCCGCTCCTGCCGCAGCTCCTCGGTGAGCCGCGCGATCCTGGCCCGCCGGGCGGCCTCGCGGGCCCCTTCACCGATGTAGCCGGCGCTGTCCTTCCGCCAGGCACCGCCGAGCACGCCGTTCGCCCAGCGGCCATCCGCGGATACCCACGTCCGGCCCGCCCCGCCTGGCCCGCCCAGCCCGATGGCAGCCAGAACGGCGCGGACAGTCTCCGCGGCCAGCATCCCCGCCTGGGGATCACCGGAGTCGATCGCCGGGACCAGGACGCTCGCGCACGATGGGCCGGGCGCGGGCGAGAGCCCGGACACCACGGTCACGTCGCCGTCGACGAGGTTCCCGTCGGGGGTCACCCACGCATCGAGTATCCCCGCCGCCTCCAGCGCGGCCTCGAGCCCCGCGCGATGCTGCTCCGGCAGGTCCGGCGCGAAATCGGTCACCTTCCACAGCGGCGCGCCCGGACGGTCATCGCGGACGCCGGGCTGCCTGGTATGCGGGAGCGGCGGGGCGTCGTGGCCGCCGGCTCGCAGCCGCTCGATCTCTCCCTCCAGGTCGCGCGCGTGATCCGCGTGCGCGGCACGCCGGGCGGACAGCTCGGCGTCGAGGCGGCCGAGCCCGGCACCTGCCGCCCGGGCCGCGTCGTCGATGGCCGCGACCGCCGGATTGGCGCCGTCACCGGTCGCCGCCCACGCTTCCAGGGCGCCGATCAGCTCGTCCGGATCTGTGATCCGCAGCTCGGTCAGCCCGCGGAGGTAGAACCGGTAGGCGCGGGCAAGTTCCCCGGCTCGTTCGGCAGATTCCTGCTCGGCAGCGGCCAGTCGGGCGGCTGCGGCCTGTACCTCGGCGGTGAGCCGGTCCTCCTCGGCGCGCGCCGTTTGCAGCGCCCTGCGCCGGTCCCCGGCCTCGGCGAGCAGTCGCTCCAGTTGCCCGACGGCCTGCGACTGGCGGTCGGCGACGGCCTGCGTCTGGTGGCGGGCGCGCACCAGGTCCTGCTCCCAGGGGGCGGCGGCCGCGTGGTGGCCCGGCGCGCACCGGGCCGTGGCCGCCGCCTCCCCGGCCTGGCGCTGCGCGGCATCCAGCGCGCCGCGCGCGGTTTCGGCCCGGCCCGCGGCTTGGGCGGCCCGCACGGACCGTTTCTGCGTCTCGGCGGCCAGCCGGTCACGGTCCCGCTCCCTGATGCGGGCCGTCTCGTCGCGGCGCCGCGCCTCGCCGCGCATCTGCTCGAGCCGCTCGGCGTCCCGCATCGCCGGGTCCTGCTGCAGCGCCTCGCGCCGCGCCTCCAGCTGGGTCCGCTGCTGCTCGAGCTCGCCCAGCTCGGCCCGCGCCGTCCCCAGCTGCGCGTCCGCCGCGGCGAACGCCTCCTCGGCCGCGGCGAGGTCCCGGCCGAGCTGCTCGTACCGGCTCTGCGCCTGCCGCGGCCCGGCGGCCTTGCGCTTGGCCGCGACCATGGCGTACCGGCGGTAATGCCGGTGGAAATCGTTCGCGGCGCCGCGGGCTTCGGCCAGGGCGCGCAGCGCGTCGCGTTCGGAGTCCAGGCCGCGGAACGCCTCGGCGACCGTCGTCACCAGGCCAGGGCTGAGCGGGGGCAGCGCTTCGGTCAGCGCGCGCGACAGCAGCTTCTCGTCGGGCTTCTTGGACAGCTGCGGCTGCCGGAGCTGGATCAGCAGGTTGATCAGCACCTCGTAGCGGTGCTCACCGAGCCCGAACAGGGCTTGGTCCACCGCCCGGCGGTAGTCGGCGGCCCGGTCGTACACCAGCCCGTGCCCGTCGATCTGTTCGCGCAGCTTCTCCCGGGTGAGCGGCACCCGGCTCGCGGGCAGCAAGCGCAGGTCGCCGCCGACCCGCCGGGTCGTGACGAAGAACCAGTGCCGCGCGATGCCCCGCCCGGCGACGGCTTTCAGGCCGCACCCGATGGTCCGGAACTCGGCGGTCCCGTCGGCGCCGCGGCGGCCGAACTCGAGCCAGGTGTACCCGAGGCGTTCCGGATGCGGGTGCTTGCCGCCGAGCAGCAGGTTCCACTCCATCTTCTTCTGCCGGTCGCCGTCCGGCTCCACCCGGTGCGGCGTGAGCTCCCCGTCCAGCAGGAACGGCAGCGTCAGCGCCAGCACCTTGGACTTGCCTGTTCCGTTGTTGCCGCGCAGCAGGAGCCGGCCGTCGTGGAACCAGAACTCCTCGGCGTCGTAGTAGAACATGTCGACCAGGCCGGCCCGCAGCGGCTTCCACCGGTCAGAACAGGGCGCTGGCAGCATCGGCTGTCGCCTTTCTCGGCTGTGCTGGTCTCGGCTCGGCTGGTCCCGGCTGGCGGATAGTAGGCTCGTCCAGGGCGAAACGCGCGATCGCCGGACGGCTGCGGACCACGGGCCCGTCCGCCGCGACCAGGCGCAGCGCGGACAGTTTCTCCAGCGCGGTCGCGAGCAGCTCGGTTTCCGCCCCTGGCTCGGTCACGCCCTTGCGCCAGTACGTCTTGTGCTCGGCGGCGGCCCGCCGGATGAAGGCGTGCAGGTCGTCAACCGTGGCCTCCTCCCGGCGGGCGAGGTACTCCGCGACCAGCAGCGTGACGTGCCCGTCGGTACGCTGCTCCGGCATCCGCACGTCGGTCAGCTCATCCTCGGGGTCCGCCATCGCGATCCCCTCGGCGCGCATCTCGGCGATCAGCCCGGTGGCCTCCGCTATCCGCCGGGTGATCGCGTGCCGCTGGGACAGCAGGTACCCGCGTTCGTCCTCGTCGAGCTCGTCGTAGTACACGACCGGGTTCTCCAGCAGCCGCCGGGTGAGCCGCCGGCGCAGCGCCTGGTGGTGGAGCTCGTCGCTCTCGGCGACCGGTTCCGCGGTCAGCCCGGCGAGCCGCTCCTCGAAGGCCTGGGCGGTCACCGTCGACGGCCCGCGGATGCCCGACAGCAGCACGCCAAGTACCGGCCGGCGCACGTCGTACAGCACGTCGGTCCCGGCCGACACGTAGGCGTCCTCGTCCCCGGCGACCCGGCTCAGCACGCCCCAGCCGAGCAGCATCCGGACCACCGCGACCAGGTCGGACCGGTCCGAGCGGTTGTCCAGGGTCAGGGTGAAGCCGCAGCCGGCCAGCTCCGGTTCGGCGGCCGCGGTCAGCATGTCGTCGGCGAGGCTGCCGAGCGTGGTCTGCGCGTCGGCGCGGGCCAGCGCCGACAGGGCGAGGCACAAGGTGACGTACCGGCGGCGGCCGAACGGCTCGGCGTGCCTGCCGCGCGCCGGATGGGACGCGTCGGACAGTTCCGGGGTGGTCTTGAACAGCCGGGCCGTCCCGGAATCCGCCACGAGACGCCATCCGGTCTCGCGGTTCAGCCAGTCGCGCAGCTCAGGCAGATGCCGCCGGACCAAGACGAGCGTCTCGCCGTCGGTGTCGGCGACCAGCAACGGCTTGGCCAGCAGGGCCCGCAGCGCGGCCCGGCGCTGCGCCTGCTCCTCGGCCGGGATCATGACGCCCTCACCGGGTCAGGTCCGTGATCTCGATGACGTGCTCCGGACCGGTGAGCACGCCGTCGGCGGTGCGGATCGTGGCCGTTCCGCCGTCCGGGAGCAGCGAGAGCCGCACCTCCAGCGTGCCGTCGCTCGTCACGGTCTTCACTTCGGCCTCGCCGGGCACGCGGGCCGCGAGAGCGTCGCCGAGCAGCGCCAGGAACAGCCGGAACGCCCGGGGGTCCAGCACGTCGAGGTCGGACAGCAGCGCCGGTCCCGGGGTGCGCAGGCGCCGCCGGGCCGCGGCGGTCTCGGCGGCCTCGCGTTCCGCCTGCCTGCGCAGGATCTCCCTATCCGCCGACCGGTCCCGCACCTGGCTGGGCTGGCCGCGCCGCTCGTAGGATCCGGTCCTCCGCAGCTGGGGCGAGACGCGGATGGGCGGCGCGTCCCGCCAGCTCGTTCGGGATGAAAGGTCGTGCCAGGCCTCGGCGGTTTCGCTGGTCACCGAGAGGTGCCGGGCGGGACACAGGCCGAACGCCGCCCGCCACAGGCGGTGGGCGGCCTCGTCGTCGGGCGCCTCGGCGAACCAGCGGGCGAGCACGCGGAAGTCGGCCGAACGATCCGACCGGCCCGAGCGCCGCTCGTTGAGCAGGGCTACCGCGTCGATCAGCTGCTTGATCGCGGTCACCGCCGCCTGCCGCAGCAGCCGGGCCTGCGAGGGGTGCCCTGCGTCCCGCGAGGTGAACCAGTCATCGAGCCCGCGCCACCGGTTCCGCCACGCGTCGAGCGCCTGTTTTTCCGCATTGGCCAGGGACTCGGCGGCGTCCGCGCCCTCGGGCACCGCGTCGGCCGCCTCCCGTCGCGCGGCGAGCTCGAGCAGCCGGTCGTGACCGTTGTCTTCGAGTTCGCCGAGCAGGACCGCGATCCGGGCGCCGGAGTTGGCCAGGTCCGCGATGAATTTGTTGATGTAGTCGATCAGCCGTTCCTTGTAGGCCAGGAAGCCGTCGACGTCCCCGTCGGAGAAGTCGATCGCGCGGCGCAGCGCGGACATGAACGCCTGCGCGTTGTCAGCCAGCGAGGAGAACCGCTCCGCCACGGACAGCAGCAGCAGGTGGACCTTGGCCGGGTCGGGATCGTGGTCCGCGGCGAGTCGTTTGAGCGACTGGAGCTGCTCGGCGATGTCGGCCAGGGCGACCGACTGGAGCTGGCCGCGCCGGCCGATGGCTTCCTCGTAGAAAGCGATCGCCTGCTCGGCCGCCTGCCCGGCGCCGGTGAGCTGGTACAGGGACCGCTTACGGTGGAAGTCCTCCACCGTGGTGACGCGGCTGGTATCGACGTCCGCGCTCAGGTTCCCCCAGGTCACGAGCTGGTCCAGGGCCTGGGTCAGCTGCTCGTCGGCGTCCAGGAGTAGCTCGGCCGCCACGTCCTCCGGGCGCAGGTGCACGATGAAGCGCTCCTTCGCTCGTGCGAAGGTACGCAGCAGGCTCCGGTAGAGATCGGCGTTCGGCACGCTCAGGTGCGTGAACGGCTGCGGCTCGCCCTGGCCACGCGCCGGCTGAGGGGCTGTGCTGACCACCAGTACATCCTGCCGCACGGCACTGACAAAATGCCGCAACTCGCCGACCGCCGTCGGCGCCGCCGGCGTCGGCGCTGACGGCGGCAGCGCCCCGGGCGACGAGGGAGTCCCGCCTCGGGCCGCGCCCTGCAGGTGAGACGATGGTGGCCTGGAGGGCAGTGGCAGGTGAGCGCGGTCATGCTCGAGCGGGACGCCGTCATGGCCGCGATCCGCGGCCTGCTGCGTGACGCGCCGGGCGGCCGCGGCGGGACGCTGTTCGTGGTCGGCGAGGCCGGGCTGGGCAAGACCACGGTCCTCAGGTACGCGGCGGCCGCCGCCGGGGACCGGTTCAGGACCGGAACCGGCCAGGCCGACGTCGCGGAGGCGGCGCTGCCGTTCGGCCTCATCGGCCAGGCCCTCGACCCGTTGCTGGACGGCGGTCGATGCTGCCAGGCGCGGTCGGCGGCGAGCGCGACGGGCTGGCGGCGCTGTGCGCGGGGAACCCGCTGCTGCTCGGCCAGGTCGCCGCCGCCCTGCGGGCCGGCGAGGGCATCCCGGATCCGCGCGCGCAGGCATCGTGGGCGCGCAGGCTGCTGCTGTCGCACCTGGCCGGCCTGAGCGAGCCGGCCCGCGGGTACCTGCGGGCCGCCGCGGTGCTTGGCCGGCGGTTCCGGCCCGAAGCGGCGGCGCAGGTGGCCGGGCTCACGGCCGCTGACGCGGCCACGGCGCAGGAGGCGTTCGCCGCCTCCGGGCTGGGCCGCGACGAGGCCGGCGGCTGGGCCGAGTTCGGCCACGAGCTGGTCCGCCAGGCCATCTACGAGCTGGCCTCCCCCGTCCGCGCGCGCCTGCACGAGACCGCGTTCCGGGTGCTGGCGGCCCGCGGGGACAACCCGGGTGAGGCGGCAGGGCACGCGGTGGCGGCCCGGCTCGCCGGGGACCCGCAGGCCGTGGCGGTGACGGCCGGCGCCGGCAGGCAGGCGCTGGCGGCCGGCGCCGTGGGCGCGGCACGCCGCCACCTGGAGGCGGCCGCCGACCTGGCCGGGCCCGCCGCGCCGGCCGAGCTGGTCTTCGACCTGGGCCGGTCCCTGATCGCCTCCGGCGACCGCCAGGCCGGCGTCGGCCGTTACCGGGAACTTCTCGCCCGGGCCGACCTGCCCGGCGACCTGCGGCTGGCCGTCCTCGTCCAGCTGTCGCACGCGCACATGGCCGCGGGCCTGATCACCGAGGCCGAGACCGCCCTGGACGAGGTGGTGCGGCTGGCCGGCCCCGGGCAGCGTGACCCGGCCGCCGCCGCCATGGTCGACCACGCCGCCCAGGTCCTGGTGACCTACGGGTGGAAGCGGGCTGCGCCGCTGGCCACCAGGGCCCGTGAGCTGGCCGCCGGGACCAGCACCGCGGTGCGCGCCGCGGCCACCGGGGTCTGGGCGGTCGGCGCCTATTTTTCCGGCGACCCGGCCGCGCTCGACGTCGCCGCGGCGGCCGCGCGCAGCGCCGCGGCCACGGCGACCTGGCGGCCGGCGGGCGCCCTGTGGTGGGACACCGTGACGCAGTACGGCGCCCTCGCCCTGTCCGCGGAGCGTTTCGGCGACGCGCAGCGCCTGCTCGACGGCGTCATCGCGGCGGCCGAGCAGCGCTGCGATCCGATGGCCGCGGCGCTCGCCGTGCTGTTCCGGGCCAGGGTCAGCTGGCGGCTCGGCCGGCTCGACGAGGCGCTGGCCCTGTCCACCCGGCTGACCGGCTACATCGACCTCGTCCCGGTGCTCACCCCGATGGCGACCGCCTGGCACGCGGTGATCCTGGCCGACGTCGGCCGGCCCGGCGAGGCGGCGAACTGGTCCGCCCGCGCGGACGAGGCGGTCAGCCGTGGCGACAGGGTGGGCTACAGCGTGGTGGTCGCCCAGCTACCGCGCGGGCTCCTCGCGCTGCGCCGCGGCGACCCGCAGGCCGCGGCGGCCGCGTTCCGCACGGCGTGGCAGACCGCCGACGCGCTCGAGCACCGTGATCCCGGAGCGGTCGGCTGGGCGGCCGATGCGATCGCGGCCTTCCTGGCCTGCGGGCGTGACGCGGAGGCCCGGCGGCTGATCGGCTGGATGGCGCCGGCCGCCCGGACGCTGCCCGCCCGGTGGCCCAAGGTCGTCGTCGCCGCGGGCCGCGCGGCGCTGGCCGAGCGGGACGGGGAGGAGGACCAGGCCCGGGCCCGCTACGGCGAGGCGCTCGCCATCGCGCGGGACATGCCGATGCCGCTGGCCAGGTCCCAGCTTCTCACCGACTACGGCAGGTTCCTCTACCGGCACGGCGAGGTCGGCCACGCCCGGCAGACGCTCGCCGAGGCACTGCGGCTGGCCGAGACCTGCGGGGCCGCATGGCACGCCGAGCAGGCCCGCGTCGAGTGGCGCCGCGCCGGCGGACGGGCCGGGGTCACCCCGCCCGGCGAGCTCACCCCAGCCGAGGCGGCGGTCGCCCGCCTGGCCAGGGCCGGGAAAACGAACAAGGAGATCGCCGCGCAGCTGTACCTGACCGTCAACACGGTGGAAACCCACCTGCGGCACGTCTACGCCAAGCTCGGCATTCACCGCCGCGTCGAGCTGACGTCCCTCCCGGACACGTAGCTTCCCGTAATGCTTGTGTCGGCCGGTTCTGCCTGACGCTCCCCGGCGTGGCCAGATCTCACCGGTTTCCGTGACGACACGCGGCCCGGTCCCGCGATGTGCTTGCTCGTAGTCATCCTCTCGTGATCGGAGGAAACCCAGATGACAGAACGGCAGTGGCTGCGCGGCCCCGGAATAGCATCCCGGGCCCGGCAGAAGGTGTGCTTTTCCAGCGGCGGCACCGAGTGCGCCGCCTGGTTCTACCCCGGAACCAACGGCGGCTGCGTGATCATGACCGGCGGTTTCGCGGTGACCAAGGAGCCGGGCACGGACCTGTTCGCCGGCCGCTTCAACGACGCCGGGTTCGCGGTGCTCGCTTTCGACCACCGCTGCTTCGGCGAGAGCGGCGGCCGCCCGCGCCAGGTCGCGCGGATCCGCGACCAGCTCGCCGACTGGCAGGCCGCGATCGCCTACGCGGCGTCCCTGCCGGGGGTGGACCCCGGCAAGCTGGCGATCTGGAGCTTTTCCGCATCGGGCGGTCACGTCTTCCGCGTCGCCGCCCGCCATCCGCGGCTCGCTGCGGCGATCGCGCAGACCCCGAACGCCGACGGCCCGGCCGCCGCGCGCAACGCCGCCCGCTTCCAGAAGCCGCTGGCGATGGCCCGCTTCGCCAGCCGCGGCATCCTCGACGCGCTCGGCGGCCTGATCGGCCGCCCGCCGCGGCTGGTCCCGCTGACCGCCGAGCCGGGCACGGTCGCGCTGCTGACCACGCCGGACGCCCTGGACGGCGACCGGGCGCTGAACGCGGAAAGCTACCCGGAATGGCGGCGCGAGGTGGCAGCCCGTTCGGCGCTGCGCACCGGGCTCTACCGGCCCGGCCGGGCCGCGTCCCGGGTAAGCTGCCCGCTGCTTGTCGTGGTCTGCGACCAGGACCGGTCCGCGCTGGCCGAGCCCGCGGCCCGGGCCGCGCGCCGCGCGCGGCGCGGCCCGCTGGTCCGCCTGCCCGGCGGGCACTACGCCCCCGGCCGGGGCGCGCATGAACGGGCCGTGCAGGCTG
>Ga0335076_10005079_pt1 | contig 13332 bp, 9 predicted proteins | sample Lox_Sample_25_FD_206717 | JGI IMG/M metagenome (GOLD analysis project Ga0335076, IMG submission 206717) | Soil microbial communities from Loxahatchee National Wildlife Refuge, Florida, United States - Lox_Sample_2.5 | ecosystem: Environmental > Terrestrial > Soil > Wetlands | place: USA: Florida...
CTGCCGTGGCTGACCTCGATCCTGCTCACCGATATTTTCTGCGGGCTGGCGGTGCTCGCGCTTTATCTGCTGCTGATGCGCGCGGCGCACCTGTGGCCGAGCGAACGCATCGGTCTCGTGATCCTAATTGCGGTCGCGGCGGCGACGCATAGCGCCACCTTCGCGCTGCTCGCGGGGCTGCTGATCTGCGGCGCGGCCGTTAAATTGTTCGCGCCGCCGCGCGTGCCGGCCCGCGCGCTCGGCCACGGCGTCATCGCGCTCGCGCTCGGCGCGGCAATGGTGTTCGCGGCGGACTATGCGGTCGCCGGACGCCTGGCATGGACGCCGGGCGGCTTCGCACTGTCGTTCGGGCGCATGCTGCAGGATGGCATCGTCACCAAATATCTCGACGAACACTGCCCCGACCCGGCGCTCCGGCTGTGCCAGTATAAAGATGAATTGCCGCACGACGCCGACGCGTGGTTCTGGGGCAGCCCGCTGTTCGACCGGCTCGGCCGCTTCGCCGGCCTCGACGACGAGATGGCGACGATCGCGCTGCGCAGCCTCGCCGCCTATCCCGGCCAGCAGCTCGAGAGCGCGGCCACCGACACCGCGCGCCAGCTGGTCGCGGTGCACACCGGCGAAGGCGTGCTCGACACCATCTGGCACACCTACCGCATGATCGAGCTGCACACGCCACGGCTTGCGCCTGCAATGCATGCGGCGCGCCAGCAACAGGGCGAGATATCGCTCGCCGCCGTCAACGATCTGCAATATCCGCTGGCGCTTACGGCGATGGCGCTGTTGCCGCTGATCGTGTTCGCCGCCTGGCGCGGGACGATCGCGGCCGGCGGCGGCGAACTCGCGGCGACCGTCGCGCTCACGCTGCTCGGCAATGCCTTCATCTGCGGCGTGCTGTCGAACCCGCACGACCGCTACGGCGCGCGCGTCGCCTGGCTCGCCGTATTCGCGGTCTTTCTCGCCGCTGCCCACCATCGCGGCGAGCGCGGTAAAAAGTTGAACTGACCTAGGCCCGTCCGTATTATCTTGTGCATTGCAACGGGGCTGAGGAATGGCGGACGTAGCGGCAACCGGTCTTGCCGCGCAAGGCGAAGCGGCCCTGCGTGCAGCGACCCGCCAGACGACTTTGGCCGCTTGGGCCTTGTCGAGCGTGGCCATGCTGGTGCTGCTGGCGGCGCCGGCGCTGTGGAACGGCTTCCCGCTCATCTTTCCCGATACGGGCGGCTATTTCACGCGGCCCTTCGAAGGCACGCTGCACCTTGGCCGTTCGGCCTTCTTCGGCCTGTTTCTCGACGCCGGCATCCCGCTCGCCTTTTGGCCGATCGTCGTCGCCCAGGCTGCGCTGACGATTTGGCTGCTCATTCTCATGCTCCGCACGCACGGCTATGGCGGCCGGCCGTGGCTGGCGCTTGGCATCGTCGCGGTGCTGTCGGCTGCGAGCAGCCTGCCGTGGCTCACCAGCCTGCTGTTGCCGGACATCTGGTTTCCGGCTGCCGTGCTCTCGCTTTATCTCCTCGCGTTCCGCTCCGGCGCGGTCGCGCCGTGGGAGCGTTTCGCGCTCGGCGGCGTGATCGCCTTCGCCATCGTCAGCCACATGGCGGCGGCCGGACTGTGCGCCGGACTGCTGCTGACGGGATGGCTGTTCGGCGGCATCGCGCGGCTCAACTTGCCGAAGCCGCGCCTCGGCTTTGCCGCCGCCGCGGTCGCTCTCGGCATTGTTCTTTGCCCGGTCTCGAACTGGGCGATCACCGGGACCTTCGCCTTCACTCCGGGCGGCAGCAGCTTCCTGTTCGGCCGGCTAGTCGAGGACGGCATCGTCTCGCGCTATCTCGACGATCGTTGCCCCGATCCGTCGCTGTCGCTTTGCCCCTACAAGCGGATCGTCGCCGAGGATGACGCCGACGGCTGGCTGTGGGAGCCGGACTCGCCGTTCCACAAGCTCGGCGGCTGGCAGGGCTTCGGCGCCGAGGAAAGCAAGATCATCGTCGCGACGCTCGAGCGTTACCCGTGGCTGCACGTCACTGCGGCGCTGAACGATATCGTCGATCAGCTGACCTCGTTTCAGACCGAAGTCAGCCTCGAGGACAACGCGCCGACGCTCTATGACTTCCGGCAATGGACGCCGCAGCTGATGCCGTCATTGATGAGCGCGCGGCAGCAGCAGGGCCGCATCGATGTCGACTTGCTGAACCGCATCCACGTTCCCGCCGCCGCACTGGCGATGGCGGCGCTGATCGCGGCACTCGTGTTCCGCCGCCGCCTGAAGATCAAGCCGGAGCTTGCCGCGCTTTGCGCCACGGTGCTGGCGACTCTGGTCATCAACGCCACGATCTGCGCGGTCTTCGCTCATGCGGTCGACCGCTATCAGAGCCGGCTGACGCCGCTGGCGCTGCTCACCGTGATGCTGTTGGCGATCGACTGGTGGCGAGCCACCCGCCTTGGGGCGACTTCGGATTTGCCTTAAGGTTCCCGCGACATTTTTCTGAAGGAGACTTCGCAATGGCCGATGCCGCCGTGATGCAACAACTCGCGCCGACCGGAAAACTCCGCGTCGCCGTCGCGGTCGCGCCCTCGCCGTCCGCGCAATTCGCCATCAAGGATGGCGCAGGCTTCAAGGGAGTGGCAGTGACGCTCGGCACCGCGCTGGCGAAGAAGCTCGGGGTGCCGGCCGAGATCATCCCACACCAGGCGTCGGGCGAAATTCAGAATTCGGCGGCCGACAACAAGTGGGATGTCGCGTTCCTGCCGGTCGACGAGGAGCGCAAGAAATTCGTCGACTTCGGCAACGCCTATCACCTGCTGCAGAGTACTTTCCTGGTGGCGCCCAGCTCCAAGATCGGCTCGGTGCCGCAAGCCAATGCCAAGGGCACGGGGATCGGCGGCGTCGCCAATACCGCGACCTTCCGTGCCGCCAAGAAGGCGACGCCCAATGCCACTCACATCGACTTCGCCGCCGTCGATGCGGCGACCGCGGCGATGAACGAGGGCAAGATCGAGGCCATCGCGCTGTCGCGGGAGTCGCTGTCCGGCCTCGCCGCCAAGATTCCAGGCTCGCGCGTTCTCGACGACGCGTTCCTGAATTCATCGACTTCGGTTTGCGTGCCGAAGGGCAAGCCGGCGGCGCTCGCCTATGTCAGCGAATTCATCGAGGAGGCGAAGGCCTCCGGCCTCGTGCGCAAGGCGCTCGATGAGATGGGCCTTAAATCGTCGCAGGTCGCGCCGGCGGGCATGAAATCGTAAAGGCGCATGTCGAAACCCGCCGCGCAGCGCAAGCCCGAGCCGCAGCTTGGCGGCTATCCGCACCGCGTCCGCGACGTCATCCGCTACGGCGACCTCGACCCGCAAGGCCACGTCAACAACGCCGTGTTCGCGACCTACCTCGAGTCGGGCCGCGTCGCCATGTTTCGCAACGAGGATCTCGGCATCGGCGTCGACAACGCGACGTTCGTCCTCGTGCGCCAGGAGATCGACTTCCTGCGCGAACTGCGCTGGCCGGGCGATGTCGTCATCGGCACGGCGCTCGCCGGACTGGGCCGCACCTCCTTCACCGTGGCGCAGGCGATCTTCGAGGACGACCGCTGCGCGGCGGCCGGGCGCGCCACGATGGTGATGCTGGACACGACGACGCGGCGCCCGCGGCCGCTTGCGCCGCCGGAGATCGCGCGCCTCGAACAATGGAAATATCGCGGGCCGGCCTAGGCTTTGACTTCCGGCGTGTGGATGTGTTCGGGGCGCACGCCGAGCGCCAGGACGCGGCCCGGAATGCGCCGCAGCAGCGGCAACTGCAACAGCTTCATGAAGAGCGGCGCGTGCGGCCGCTCACCTTTCAACGCCGGGCCGATGACATTGTTCTGCAGCGTAATCTGCAAGCGCTGGGTCACGCGCGTCGGAAACTCGCGCCGCTGCTGCACCTCGTTGAGCACGTCGACGTTGACCGCGCCACGGCCAAGCGGCTCCGCCAGAATATTGGCGGCGGCGACGGCGTCCTGAACGGCGAGATTGATGCCGACGCCGCCGATCGGGCTCATCGCATGCGCGGCATCGCCGATGCACAAGAGTCCGGATCTATACCAGCGCCGCAGCCGGTCGACCGCCACGGTCAGCAACTTCACGTCGTCCCACGACTTGATTTCGCCGACGCGAACGGAGGTGTCGAGCGGCGCCATGTCGACGACGGCGGCGCGGAAATCGTCGAGGCCGCGCGCCTTCACCGCGTCGGCGGTTCCTTTCGCGATCACGAAGGCGCACTGCCAATATTCGTCACGATTGATCATGATCAGCATGCGCCCGCGCTCGACGTGGCCGACCAGGTCGTCAGGATCGTCGGGCTTGCGCGAAATGCGAAACCACATCACGTCCATCGGGGCGCCGAGGTCATCGATCTTGAAGCCGGCTTTGTCGCGCAGGACCGAATGGCGGCCGTCGCAGGCGACGACGAGGTCGGCGCGGATCTCCAGCTCGCCCTCGGCCGTTCGCGCGCGCAGGCCGACGATGCGCCCGCCCTCCTCGATGAGATCGGTGGCTTCCGTCTTCATGCGCAGGTCGAAGCCCGGATACCGCTTGGCGTGGCTCGCAAGGAAATTTAAAAAATTCCACTGCGGCATCAGCGCGATGAACTTGCAGTGCACGGGCAAAGAGCTGAACTCGCCGACGGTGACCGTATCGTCGCCGATTTGCAGGTTGACGTGGTCGACCCTGGAGTGCGGCAGCTTGAGGAACTCATCGAGCAGGCCGAGTTCGTGCATCATCTCCAGGGTCGAGGGATGGACGGTGTCGCCGCGGAAGTCGCGCAGGAAGTCGGCGTGCTTTTCCAGCACCGTCACGCGCAGCCCGGCGCGCGCCAATAAGAAGCCCAACATCATGCCGGCAGGCCCGCCGCCGGCAATACAGCATGTCGTTTTTATCACGGTCGCGGGTTCCATTGGGTAAACGGTATTAGCATGCCGCCTGCAAATCGTTTATGCCTTGCCGCGGTTCGCCACCTGACGCAGTGTCATCTTGTTCTGCGTCATCGCTTTCGGGGCGTCATGAAAATCAGATTGGCCGCGGCGGTTGTCGGTCTTGCGAGTCTCACGGTCGCGAACGCGGCCCTGGCCGCAGACGTTCCCCCGCCGATCGTAAAAGCCGCGCCGCACGCGCTGCCGCAATGGGACTGGACCGGCACATATTTCGGCATCCAGGGCGGCGGCGGCTGGGGCACGGCGCGCCAGACCGATGCGACGCCGTTCAGCTCAGGCGACTACGGCCTGTCCGGCGGTCTGCTCGGCGTGACCTGGGGTTACAACTGGCAAATTCAGAACACCGTCATCGGCTTCGAAAGCGACGCGGCGTGGAGCAACATTCGCGGTTCGACCGACGGCTTGAGCGGCTCCAATGGCCCGTGCGGCAGCCTGCACTGCGAATCCGAACTGCAATATTTCGGCACCGCGCGGCTGCGTCTCGGTTACGCGATGGGACGCTGGCTGCCTTTCATCACCGGCGGCATGGCGACGGGTTATCTCCACGGCGAGGAAGGCACCTCGCCCGCCGGAGCCTTCGGCTCTGGCTCCGAGTTTCACTGGGGCTGGACTGTCGGTGCCGGCCTCGAAGCAATGATCGATCCGCACTGGAGCGCCAAGATCGAATACCTCTACGCCGATTTGCGCGACGGCAAGGTGTTCATCGACCGCTTCCCCGCCGGCAATTCATTCGACGAGTCGATCAAGTCGAACTTCAGCATCGTGCGTGTCGGCCTCAACTACAAATTTACGCCGGGACCGACGTTCTTGTCGGTGCTGCCGCCAAATCCGGGACCGAGCGCCGGACCATGGTCGTGGCGCGGGGTCTATGCCGGCGCCAATTTCGGCGGCGGCGCCGGCACCGCGTCGCAGTCGGACAGCGTGTTCGATCGCGGCAACTATGATGTCGGCGGCGCGCTGATCGGCGGCACGCTCGGCTACAACTGGCAGAACAATCGCTGGGTCTACGGCGTCGAAGGCGACATCGACTATTCGCAGATCCGCGGCGCGACCAGCGGCGTTCAGGGCGGCACGCCGTGTAACTTCGGCACCTTCGCCAACTGCGAGACCAAGCTGACCTGGCTCGGCACCGCGCGCGGCCGAGTCGGCTACACTTGGGATCGCTTGCTGCCCTTCATCACCGGCGGCGTCGCCGTCGGCTCGTTGCAGAGCAAGGAAGGCAACGGCAGCCCGCCGTTCGGCTCGGGTTCGGACACGCGCGCCGGCTGGACCGTCGGCGGCGGCCTCGAAGCCAAGATCGACGATCACTGGAGCGCCAAGTTCGACTATCTCTACGTCGATCTCGGCGACGGCACCGCCTTCACCGACACCTATGCCGGCGGCGCGCAGATTTCCGAGAACGTCGGCTTCCGCGCGCACATCGTGCGCGGCGGCTTCAATTACTGGTTCTGGTAGGGCCGGCTACGCCTGCTTGTCGGGCGTGCGCACGATCAGGCCGTCGAGATCCTCGGTGACCTTGATCTGGCAGGACAGCCGCGAGTTCGGCCGCACGTCGTAACCGAAGTCGAGCATGTCTTCTTCCATCGGCGACGGCTCGCCGGTCTTCGCGCGCCAGGCCTCATCGACATAGACGTGACAGGTCGCGCAGGCGCAAGCGCCGCCGCATTCAGCCTCGATGCCGGGAATGTTGTTGCGGATCGCCGCCTCCATGACGGTCGAGCCGACTTCGGCATCCACCACTCGGGCGGCGCCTGTTGAATCGATGTAAGTGATCTTCGGCATCAGAGAACGCTGGCGGGAAGCCGCCGGAATTGGCGGCTGCGCGGTCTATATAGTCATTCGTCCGGGGACGCCAGCAGGTTTAAGCCGCCAGCAGTGCGGCAATTTCGGCCCGCGCCGTGGCGATCGCAGCGGCCAGACCGTCGAGCGCGGCCGAACATTCCGATGCGGAGCGGGTGGCGGCTTGCTCGACGGCAGCGGCGGCATGCGCCACGGCGCCTGCCCCGACGCCCGCGGCCGAGCCCTTGAGCGTATGCGCCAGCGTCGCAAGGACGGCCGGCTCGCTGGCGCGCATGCGGCCAAGCAGAAGTTCCGCCTGACGGTCGAACAGCTGCAGCAACTCGCGCTCGAGCGCGCGGTCGCCGAACGTCATCTGCTTGAGATGGACGCGGTCGATTGCTGGCGTGGCATCTGCCACGTCGGCTTGCATCGCAGCCTGGGCCATCTGGTCTCCCCGAACACGCATTGGCTCTTGTTGCGCGGGAGTTTGGCCTGCGCTCGACCAAATCCGGGTAAATCGGAGACGGCTCTCCGCGCCGGTGGTTAATCGCGGTCTAACCTTGCGGTGGACGAAGGCGGGAAGCGTCGCGGCCTCGCCGCAATCGACCGGTCATGATCGGCGCAGGACCATCGCTGCGATGCGGAAAAATCGTGGTAAATGGTAAGTTAACGATGATGAAAAAGTCCTAAACGGCCCGGTTTCTTTCGCATTGCCAAGGCGATAGGATTAACCAAAGGCCTTGGTCTGGCCCAGGTGGGGGCAACAGGAAGGCTATTTACCGATCCCGCGCTCGTGGTGCGGCCCGTCAGTGGTGGACTTTCGGGCCGCGAATTTGTCCCGGCGTAAAGACGAGGCGACGACCGAAATGGCGAACATCCCGCAGAAGTCCAAGGACGCGACCGAAGAGGCAATGCACGCCATCCAGGAGGCGCTGAGCCTGGGCCAGCAGGAGGCGCGCCCCGACAGCTCGGCCGCCGTCGCCGACCTCTTCCAGGACATCGAACCCGCTCCGGACGCTGCCCCGCGCCGCGCCGCCAACGACGACCGCGCCTCGATCGGCGCCATCCTCCAGGCGCTGCACCGCCGCCCGGCCCGCCTGCCCTACATCATCGCCGGCGGCGCCTCGGCCGTCTGGATCGCCGGCGGCCTCATCGCCGCGCTGCTGTTCCGCCCCGAATTGCAGTCAGCCTTCTCGAGCCCGCGCACCGGCTTTGCCGCGCTGGTCGGCTTCATCGCCGCGCTCGCCGTGCCGGCCATCTTCTTCTTCGTGCTCGCCCACATGTTCCGCCGCTCGCAGGAGCTGCGGCTGGTCGCCGAGTCCATGGCGGAAGTCGCCATGCGGCTGGCGCAGCCGGAGGCGGTGGCGCGCGAGTCGATTGTCACGGTCGGCCAAGCCATCCGCCGCGAGGTCGCCGCCATGGGCGACGGCGTCGAGCGTGCGCTCGCACGCGCCGCCGAACTCGAGGCGCTGGTGCACAACGAAGTCTCCGCGCTCGAGCGCGCCTACAACGACAATGAAGTGCGCATTCGCGATCTGGTCAGCGAGCTGTCCAGCCAGCGCGAAACGCTGGTCAACCAGGCCGAACAGGTGCGCAATGCCATCGGCAGCGTGCATCTCGACCTGTCGCACGACATCACCTCGGTCGGCGATCTGGTCGCCGAGAAGGTCAACGAAGTGGCGCAGCGCGTCACCCGTTCGCTCACCGAAAAGGGCGAACACATTACCCTTGCGCTCGGCCATGCCGGCGACTCCATGATCGACGCCCTGACCGACCGCGGCTCGACGCTGCTCGATCGCCTCGAAACCACCAGCGAGCGCGCTTCGACCGCCATCGGCTCCGCCAGCGAGCGTCTGACCGACAGCCTCAACTTCAAGACCGAGCACGTCCACGATGAATTCGCCGAGCTCGCGGTCCGCCTGCAACAGATGATGACGGCCCGGCTCGACACCGTGGCGCAGGGCTTCGCGCAGAAGGCGCAATCGACCGTCGAAAACATGGCGGGCCGCACGCAGGTCTTCGCCAACACGCTCACCGACACCGGCACGCGCATGGCCGAGACCATCAGCGCACGCGCCGAGGAAGTGAACTCGACGCTGCGTTCGACCGGCGATTCGCTGGTGCTCGACCTGTCGCTGCGTGGCGGCGACGTCGTCTCCAAGCTGGAGCAGACCGGCCAGCGCATCACTGACACCATGATCACCCGCAGCAACACCGTGTCGGAGACCTTCCGCGAGAACGCCGACGCCCTGGCGCAGGCGCTCAACAGCCGCGGCGAGGCCGTCAGGGAGATGCTGCAGGCGCGCCTGCAGGCCTTCGAGGACATGTTCAACACCGGCGGCACCGAGCTGACCGAGAAGATCTCGCGGGACACCGGCTCGCTCGGCAACCTCATCACCAGCCACATGGCGGAGTTCGACCGCACCGTGAAGGTCTACGGCGGCGAACTGGTCGACCGCCTCGGCCAGCGGACGCAGGACGTGTCCGAAGCCATGCGCAATTACCTCGACACCTTCGACGAGCGCATCACCACCAAGTCTGAAACCGTTGGCTCGTCGCTCGATCAGCGGCTGACGAAGTTCGAGCAGGACCTCGACCAGCGCGTCGGCGGCCTCACCAACAAAATCGACGCGCGCGTCGGCGAGGTGGGCAACACCATCACCGCGCGCGGCACCGCGGTCGCCGACGCCCTCGGCGCCAAGGCGTCCGAACTCGACCACACCCTCGGCTCGCGGGCCCAGGAAGTGGCCGACACGCTCGACAGCCGCATCGGCCGCTTCGAGGAACTTCTGGTCGGCCGCGCCGAAACCGTCACCACCCAGATCGAGACCCGCACCAAAGCCGCCGCCGACGCGCTCAACGCGCGCATGGAGCAGCTCAGCCAGTCGATCAAGAGCAACTCGGCGGAAGCCGAACGCTCGCTCGGTCAACTCGCCATCTCGACCAGCGACGCCATCCGCGTCTCCGCCGGCGAAGCCGAGCGGACGCTCAAGGGCGTCAGCGACGAGGTGGCCGCGAGCTTCGTCGGCAAGGCCAACGAGATCGCCGACGCGGTTTCCGCCCGCACCAGCGAAATGACCCACGTACTGTCCGACCGCAGCGGCAGCGTGCTCGATGCCATCGTGCAGAAGGGGCAGCAATTTGCCAACGACGTCGGCACCGCGACCGGCCAGGCCATCAGGTCGATCGAGGAGAAGGGCTTCGTCTTCACCCGCTCGATGATGGACAACAGCGCCGAGATCGCCCGCATGATCAACAGCGCGGGGGAAGCGGCCTCCAACACCGTCAACCGCACCTTCAGCGAGCTGCACGACGCCGCGACCAAGTCGATCGAGCAGTCGAAGCAGACCGCGACCTCCACCGTCAACGAGATGATGGAGACGCACAATATGCTGCGCGCCGACACCACGGCGCTGTTCGAGCGGCTGCGCGAAGCCAACATCATGCTGCAGGAAGTGCTCTCCGGCGCCCACGAGAACATGGCGGCGCTCGAGAACACGCTGATGCTGCGCGTGTCGGAGTTCGTCAACTCGATGAACGAAGTCAGCGGCACGACCACCGAGGCGACCACGCGCGTCGAATCGACCATCGCCAATTTCGGCGACATCACCGCCCGCGTCGTCACCAATCTCGGCCAGCTGGCCGATCAGTTCGACGCCCATGGCCGCGAGCTCGCCAAGGCGGTCGACGTCATCGACCGCAGCAACGAGCGCACCGAAGGCACCATCAACGAGCGCCGCGTACAGCTCGACTCGTTGGTCGCCACGCTCGATATCCGCACCGAGGACCTCGACCAGCGGCTCAAGCGCTTTGCCGGCCTGCTCGATGAGTCGCTCGAAGCGGCGTCCGCCCGCGCCCGCGAAGTCGCACGTCTCGTTTCGGAATCGAGCGCCGAAGGCAGCCGCGCTATCAGCGAGCAGTACCAGCACGTGCAGCAGCATGCCGACGACGAGCGCAAGCGTCTGGCCGACACCATGCACGACGTCTTCGCGCAGGCGTCGAACGAGACCCACGGCATCTTCCGTGAAGCCGGCGAGCGCTTTGCCGAGGTCGTGCACGGCATGAAGCAGATGGCCGCCGAAATGCAGCACGAGCTCGAGGCCACCCGCGCCGAGCTGCACCGCGGCATCTTCGAACTGCCGCAGGAGGCGTCCGAGGGCGCAGCGCAGATGCGCCGCGTCATCGTCGACCAGATCGAGGCGCTGGCGGAACTCAACCGCATCGTCGCCCGCCACGGCCGCAGCCTCGACGCGGTCGAGCCGATGCGCCGCCCGGCCCGCGAGGAGCCCGCGCTCGCCGTGATCGGCGGCGGCCGCAGCGAGATGCCGTCACGTTCTGCGCCGTCGCGCAGCGAGCCGTCGTCTTTCGCACCACGCAACGAAGGGCCGAGTTTCCCGCCCCCGCCGCCGCGCGAGCCTGCGGCCTTTGCGCCGCGGCGCCAGGAGGCCCCGACCCTCACCCCGGCGCAGGCCGGCGTCAGCCGCGGCTGGCTCAGCGAACTGCTCAACCGCGCCTCGCGCGACGAGGATGACGTCGCCCGCGAGCCCGCGCGCGAACCGATGCGCGAGCGCCAACGTGAGCCGATACGCGACATCCCGCGCGAGCCGTCGCGCGGGCCCGAGGAACGCTCCCCGCGCCACAGCATCGAGTCGCTCGATTCCCTCTCGGTCGATATCGCGCGCATGATCGACCACGACGCGGCGGCCGATCTGTGGGACCGCTACAAACGCGGCGAGCGCGGCGTGTTCACGCGGCGGCTTTACACGTTGCAGGGCCAGAAGGCGTTCGATGAAATCCGCCGCAAGTACCGCGCCGACCGCGAGTTCCAGCAGACCGTCGACCGCTACATCAGCGAGTTCGAACGGCTGCTCGACGAGGTTTCGCGCGACGACCGCGGCCAGGTGGTGGCGCGCACCTATCTGACCTCGGAAACCGGCAAGGTTTACACGATGCTGGCGCACGCGGCCGGCCGCTTCGACTAGGCCGATTTACGATCGCTGCTTGAAAACTAGGCGGGCTCAAATCGGGCCCGCCTTTTCCTTTTCGGCGCCGGGAACGGCAAATTACATTTGCCAGCAGACTGCAACTGGCGGATAGTAATGGCGTTGCGGCGCGACGTGGGGCGAAGCGCCGATACGCTCAGTCTGAAAAGACCGCCAAAACAAAAATCAGGGCGGTGTGGAGGGGATATTCAGGCGCATTCGGTGCGCCCAATCACATCAGGCATTTTCTGGGAGGAAAAGCCATGCACAAGCGCGTCCTTGCGACGCGTGCATTTGTTGCACGCGGTTTGACGGCGGCTCTCTTTGCCGCGTTCGTCCTCGTTGGGCTGTCGGCGTCGACCGCCTGGTCTCAAACACCGAAAGACATCAAATGGGGCACCGGCCCCGTCGGCTCGTCGGGCCATAAGGCGCTCGTGGTGCTCGCCGATCTCCTCAACAAGGAGATGCCCGAGTTGCGCATCACCGTGCTGCCCTATCCCGGCGCCGTCGGCACCGTGAAGGGTTTCGCGACGGGCGATATCGACGGTTATTACGGTTCAGACGTGGCGCTGAAGGAATTCGCCGCGGACGAAGGCCGCTTCAAAGGCTTCAAGTCTCACGTCAAGGTTCAGCCGGTGCAGTCGTTCTGGTGCTACACGCTCGACGTCGGCCTTGCGATCAAGGCGAGCGACCGCGACACCATCAAGAAGTGGGGCGATCTCACCGGCAAGGATGTCTATACCGGCCCGCTGCCGTTCGACACCCGCCTGCATCTCGAAAACGCGATGAAGGCGGTTGGTGTCAAGCACATCTACAAGCAGGTCGATCTGTCGACCGCCGGTTCGCAACTGCAGTCGGGTTCGATCAAAGGCATGATCATCTACGCCGCCGGCGGCGAAACGCCGGCACCGTGGATCGCCGAAGCCTCGCTCGCGGTCGACTGGGCCGCGCTCAATCCGAGTGCGGATGAAGTTGCCAAGCTCAAGGCCGCCGGCTTTGCCGAAGAGCAGGTCGACCCGAACAACTTCCACAAGAAGGAAGCTTACGTCAAAAAGATCACGCTGCTGCCGTTCTACTGGGGCTTCGACCTCGGCATGAATCTCTCGACCGACGAGATGTACAAAATGCTGACGATCATCGAGAAGCACGCCGACGAACTCGCCAAGTCGGACCCGAGCTTCCGGCAGATCGGCGGCGGCAAGATGGCCGCGTTCCAGAAGAAGGCGCTCGAATCGACCGCCAGTCTGGTGCCGATCCACCCAGGCCTCGCCAAATATCTGAAAGAAAAAGGCCAGTGGGACAGCAAATGGGATGCCCACATCGCCAGCGGCAAGTCCTGAGGACACGGTCCTTGACCGGCTAATCAACGAGGCGGGCGTGAACACGCGCCCGCCTCGCTTTGCATCAAATCAAGAGATGACTCCGCCATGACCGACACCCCGGTTCAACCGCGTCCGCAACCGCCGCTCATCCTCGATTGCATCTATTACGCGATCGCCATCGGCTTCGCGGTCTACATGTTCTACTACTACTGGACCGGCGCCGGCGGCGAGACGCTGCTGGCGATGGGCTGCATCCCGATCACTTATGTGCTGTTCACGCTGCAATCGCTG
>Ga0335076_10005080_pt1 | contig 13329 bp, 12 predicted proteins | sample Lox_Sample_25_FD_206717 | JGI IMG/M metagenome (GOLD analysis project Ga0335076, IMG submission 206717) | Soil microbial communities from Loxahatchee National Wildlife Refuge, Florida, United States - Lox_Sample_2.5 | ecosystem: Environmental > Terrestrial > Soil > Wetlands | place: USA...
GCGGATCTGGGACCTGATCTCCTCGCTCCCGGCCGGGCTCGACACCGTGGCCGGCGACCGCGGCTACCGGCTGTCCGGCGGCGAGAAGCAGCGCGTGGCCCTGGCCCGGCTGCTGCTCAAGGCCCCGACCGTCGTCGTGCTCGACGAGGCCACCGCCCACCTGGACTCCGAGTCCGAGGTGGCGATCCAGCGCGCGCTCAAGACCGCGCTTTCGGGCCGCACCTCCCTGGTCATCGCGCACCGGCTGTCCACCGTCCGCGAGGCCGACCAGATCCTGGTCATCGACCAGGGCGAGATCCGCGAGCGCGGAACCCATGCGGAGCTCCTGGCCGCGGGCGAGCTGTATGCGGAGCTGTACCGCACGCAATTCTCGCCGCAGGCCTCGGGTTAGCGTTCGGGGCTAACCGGCCAGATCCATGGTGAAGACGTTCACGTGGGTGGCCGGGTACTCGCTGAAGCCCAGGTGCCGGTAGAACCCGGCCGCGCGCTGGTTGCCGCGGCCGACGAGCAGGTGCACCCCCGGCGAACCGCCGTCTCGCAGGGCGGTGATCATCGTGGTGATCAGCTTCTTTCCTATGCCGCGCCGTTGCATGCGGGGCAGCAGGTCGATATGCAGATGGGAGGGAAAGCCGGCCGCGAGTTCGTCCGCGGTGCGCCCCGGATGGTGGATGTTGTGAATCGCGTACTGCTCGGGCGTTGACGGGTCCGCATCGGTGGCGGGCTCGGGGTAGTCGCTGCGCAGGGCGGGCCACCAGTCACGCTCGAGCCGGTCCTCGAAGGCGCGGCTGTCGAGCGCCCCGAGGGTGTAACCGGCCACGCCAGCCGCGTCCTCGGCCACGAAGGCGAGCGAGGGTTCGAACGAGACGTAGGGTCCCACGTACAGGTGCCCCGGCAGCTTGGCGTCATGGAACAGCGCCGTGCCGTCCTCCCCGTTGGCGGCGGTCAGCAGGCAGATGCGGTACATGTCGTCAAGATCAGCCGGCTGATACGGGCGGATGCGGACCGGTTCGCCATTCACAGCACTCTGTTCTAGCGCGCCGCGCGCCGCGTCCGCTGGGTTATGTTGGGTCGGATGCAGGACAACGGCCGGAAACCGCGTCCGTCCTGGCGGGTCCGGTCAGGGGCCCCGGCCCCCGACGACGTCGAGCGACTGCTGCGCATGCTCCCGACCTGGTTCGGCATCGAGTCCTCGGTCGTCGAGTACGTCGAAGCGGCCCGGAGCCTGCCGGCCTACGTCGCGTGGCCAGCGGATCGACAAGAATCCCGGCCTGCCGGGGTGCTGCTCGCCGTCCGCCACTATCCCCGCTCGGCCGAGATCTACCTCATGGCGGTGGACCCGTCCTGGCACCGCACCGGGGTCGGCCGTGCCCTCGTCACCGCGCTGGAGGCCGACCTGATCGCGGACGGCGTGGAGTTTCTCCAGGTCAAGACGCAAGGGCCAACTCGACCCGACGCGGGTTACGAGCGGACCCGTCTCTTCTACGCCGGCGTCGGCTTCCAGCCTCTGGAGGAGATCCAAGGCTTCTGGGGCGAGCTCCCGTGCCTGATCATGATCAAATCGCTCGCTGAGCACGCCCGCGGCGCTGGATAACCTGGCCGCCGACGTCGCCTCTCGAGTCGGTCCGTCCGGTTTGCGCTGCGCCTTTGCCGCCGTACCGCCGTACCGCCGTACCGTACCGTCGCCCTTTACGCGCTGCGACTCATTGACATATAGTGCTAGCCACCTAAGATAATCCCTGGTAGCAGCGAGGGAGCACTCGTGGTCGAGTTTCACATCAACGGCAGGTCGGGCGTCGCGCCGTACCTGCAGCTGATCCGGCAGGTCCGGCAGGCGCTGCGCCTGGGGTTGCTGCGGACGGGCGATCAGCTGCCCACCGTCAAGGACGTGGCCGGCTCGCTGGCGATCAACCCCAACACGGTCCTCAAGGCCTACCGGCTGCTGGAGTACGAGGGCCTGGTGGCGGCCAAGCCGGGCGTCGGCACCTTCGTGACCAAGACCGTCAGCGACGCATCGGTCGCCGCGCATCAGCGGCTGAGCCGCGAGCTGTCGGCGTGGGTCGGCCGCGCCCGGCAGGCCGGCCTGGACATCGAGGACATCGAGGCGCTGTTTCAGCGGGCCGTCGCGTCCGCGGCACGGGAGGAAGCAGGATGACGAACGATACCGCGGCGATTGAGGCCCGCGGCCTGGGCAAGCGCTACGGGCACCGCTGGGCCCTGGCCGACTGCACGCTGAGCATCCCGGCCGGGCACGTGGCCGGGCTCGTCGGCCCGAACGGGGCGGGCAAGACCACCTTGATCAACCTGGCCACCGGGATGCTGGCTCCGACCGCCGGCACCGTCGAGGTGCTCGGAGGCCGGCCGGCCAGCGGTTCGCGGCAGTTGGCCCGGGTCGGTTACGTCGCGCAGGACACGCCGGTCTACGACGGGCTGAGCGTCGCCGACCATTTCCGGCTGGGCGCGCACCTGAACCCGCGCTGGGACGCCGGGCTCGCCCGGCGCCGGGTCGGGCAGCTTGGCCTGGACCCGAAGCAGAAGGCGGGACGGCTGTCCGGCGGCCAGCGCGCCCAGCTCGCGCTCACGCTGGCGCTCGCCAAGCGCCCCGAACTGCTGATCCTGGACGAGCCGATCGCCAGCCTGGACCCGCGGGCCCGGCGCGAGTTCCTGCAGGTCCTGATGAACGCGGTGGCCGATCAAGAGCTCAGCGTGCTGATCTCCTCGCATCAAGTCGCCGATCTGGAACGGGTCAGCGACTACCTGATCGTGCTGATCGCCTCGCGGGTGCAGATCGAAGGCGAGGTGGATGACCTGCTCGCCAGCCACCACCTGCTGACCGGCCCGCGCCGCGATGCCTCGAGCATGCCGGCCGGCCAGCAGGTCATCACCGAGAGCCACACCGGCCGGCAGAGCACGTTCCTGGTGCGCAGCAACGGCCCGGTCATCGACCCGGCCTGGACGGTCGAGCCGGTCAGCCTGGAGGACCTGATCCTCGCCTACCTCGGCCACACCGCGGGAGCGCCGGAGGGCCAGATGCTGGAGGTGAACCAATGATCTGGGTGACCTGGCGCCAGTTCCGCCCGCAGGCCATCACCGCGGCCATCGCGCTCGGCGCGGCCGCGATCCTGCTGGCGGCCACCCGGCCCGGCCTCATCGCCGGCTACACGGCCGCGGGCCTGCCCACCTGCCACGCCAGCTGCTCCGCGATGGCGAGCAACTTCCTCGACCGCGTCGGCAACCTCGACCACGTCCTGTTCTACGGCAGCGCTTTCCTCATGTACCTGGTGCCCGCGGTCGTGGGCCTGTTCTGGGGGGCGCCGCTGATCGCCCGCGAGGTCGAGGCCGGCACGCACCGGATCGCATGGAACCAGAGCGTCACCCGGACCCGCTGGACCCTGGCCAAGCTCGCTCTGGTCGGCCTCGCCGCGGTCGCGACGGCGGGCCTGTTCAGCCTGATGGTCACCTGGTGGGCCAGCCCCATCGACGCGGCGTCGCTCGTCGGCGGATCGGCGCAGACCGCCGCAAGCGGTGCGCACGGGGTACACGTCACCTTTTCCGGGTTCGCGGAGGCGCGGCTCGACCCGGTCATCTTCGACGCACGGGGCGTCGCCCCGCTCGGCTACGCCGCATTCGCCTTCGCGCTCGGCGTGACCGCGGGCGTGCTGCTGCGCCGCACGGTATCCGCGATGGCCCTGACGCTGGTGGTGTTCGTGGCGGTCCAGGTCCTGATGCCGAACTTCGTCCGGCCGCACCTGCTCCCGCCCGCCCACTACACGGCGCCGCTGAGCACCCAGCACGGAGCGGTCAACGTCAACGTGGCCAGCGGGGTGACCGATATCCAGCTCACCGCGCCTTTCGCCAAGGCGGGTGCCTGGGTCCTGTCGGACAACATCATCACGCCGTCGGGCGCGGCATCGAGCGTGATCATGACGCCGGCGGGCCCGGAGCTGACGTCGCTGCCCAGGGGATGCCTTCGCACGACCGGGCCTGGCATCAACCCCATCGCCTGCCGGAAGCTGCTGGCTGCCATGCACCTGCGCCAGTTCGTCACCTACCAGCCCGCCAGCCGGTTCTGGCCGCTGCAGTGGATCGAGACCGGCATCTACCTGGTGCTGGCCGCGGGGCTCGGCTGGGTGTGCGTGTGGCAGGTCCGCCGTCGTCGGGCGCCATGAGGTCCGTGGCCCACAGGGGCGACTACGGATTGCCGATGACGACGTTGTTGGCGGTGGCGGAGATCGCCGCGGCCCCGGACGCCACCAGCACCGGGTCGGCAAGGACGGTGTGATTGGTGCCGTCGCCGAGCTGGCCGACGAAACTCACGCCCCAGGCGTAGACGTTCCCGGCCGTGGACACCGCGTAGGAGGTGGCCGACCCGGTGGCCAGGCTCTCGTAGATGACCCCGGGCGGCGGGTAGAAGCGCACCGGGGACGGCTGCATCCCGATCTCGCCGTTGCCGAGCTGGTAGTCGCTGTCGTCGCCCCACGACCAGGCCGAGCCGTCGGACAGCAGCACCAGGGTCTGGCCGTTGTTCCAGATCGACCCGCCCTGGGCGACCTCGGTCACCGGGTGCGGGAGCGGTACCCGGACCGGGACGTCCGATGGGCTACCGGCGTGGCCGTCGCCGAGCTGCCCGTTGTGGTTGTAGCCCCAGTCGAGGTACTCGCCATCCGACAGCAGCGCACCGGCGTTGGCGAACGCGGCGACCAGTTCGATGACGGACGAGCCATCGAGCCCGCGGACCGGCACCGGGGTGGTGGTGCTGGCGAAGCTGCCGTCGCCCAGGCTGCCCTCGAGGTTCTGGCCGCAGGCGTAGACCGTGCCGCCGGAGTCATACAGGGCGTGATTGCTGGCCCCCGCCAGGCTGGTCACGCCGAGCAGTGGCAGCTGGACGGGGGTGTCATACGCCCTGGTGTTGCCCAGGCACAGCTCACCGCCGCCGTTGTTGCCCCAGCCCCACACGCGCCCGCTCGTGTCCACCGCGAACGCGGTGTCGTAGGGCATCACGTCGGTCGGCAGCCAGGCAATCGTGACGCCGGGGGGGAACCGGACCCGCACCGGCTTGATGAGCGAGTTGTGCCGGGTGCCGTCGCCCAGCTCGCCCGCGGTGCCGAGGCCCCAGGCGTACACGCTGCCGTCGGTCAGCAGCGCGTACTCGTCGGAGTTCGATGACGCCACCTGGGCCACCGGGCCGGGCAGGGTCAGCGCCGCGGGCGTGGTCTCCAGGTCATAGTTGACGCCCTTGCTGGCGCCGAAAAAGGCGCCCCAGTGCCTGACCGTCGCGGCCGGGCCCGGCGGGGCGGGGGAAGGCGCGCGGGGCGGGATCGATGACGGCGCGGTCCCGGGGGGTAAGGAATGAATGGCGGGTGCCGATGGCCGGACGGACACGGTGGATGCCCGATGGCTCGACGATTGACCGGATGAGCAAGCGGCCGTCACGAGCACGACCGCGACCACCGCGCCCACGCGGACCTTACGCCCAATGGTCTCCATACGGCGCCTATCGGATCACGAGCCAAGGAATCGCCCGGGGTCTATTTACCAAATCAGCAGCCAGCTTTGGGCTATTCGTCACTCGGTAACGGCGCGCCCACGATGCCGGCCGAGTCGCCGAGTCGGCCGAGCCGGCCGAGCCCGGCCTACCCCGCCGCGGCCCAGAACGCGCAGTGGTGCTCGGCCCCGAAATCGGTCTCCGCCTGCGGGTGCGGCGGGACCAGGGAGAGGGTTGGCTGGCTCGCCGCGGTGATCCGGGGCCAGCCCGCCCCGGGCGTGCCGAACTTGGCCAGATTGGTCCAGTGGCGCTTCATGATCGCGGCCAGTTGCTGCTGCGCCGCGGTCAGGACGCCGGGGAAGGCGGCCGTGGTCAGGTCGAACAGGTACTGGAGCTCGGATGCATGGGCCGCGCCGTAAGGGAAATCGACCGGAGCCAGGAAGCGCTCCGGCGCGTTCTCGTCGTTGAACTCGTACGCGTAGGTGGGCGTGTACCGCGACAGGGACTGTTCGGCGGTGAGCGCCGGGCACGCGAAGATGGCGTCGGTGCCGACCGCCCCGAGCGCGACCGACGGGCTGGAGTAGGAGCTCAGCGGGTATGCCTGGGCGATGGCGGCGGCGACCGCGGCGGGCACGCCCAGCGTCGAGGCGATCATGGTCTGGTAGCTGGCCGCGGTGACCGGCTGGCCGCCGTCGATCTGGGCCAGGGCCACGAACAGCCGCCACTCGTCATGGTTGGTCCCGATGACCACCGGGACGTGGCTGAACCGACCGGCGGCCAGCGCGGTCTTGATCGTCTCGGGCAGGACCGCGCCGTCGACGTCGGGGGTGTACCCGCCGAAGTCCTCGTTGTCGACGATCGTGGACACCGGCAGGCTGCGCAGGCAGGCGGCGGTGTTGCCGGCGCAGCCGGCCTTGGCCGCGAACGCCGCGCCGGCACTTTCGGCGGTAGCCAGGGACTGCTGGGCCAGGTTGTAGGTGCCGCTCTCGATGATGGCCCGCTGGAACAGCCCGCGGGCGGCGGGCGAGACGACCTGGGACAGCGTGGACAGGCCGCCCGCCGACTCGCCGAACAAGGTCACGTTGCGGGGGTTGCCGCCGAAGCCGCGGATGTTGCGCTGCACCCAGCGCAGCGCGGCCTGCTGATCCATCAGCCCGTAGTCGCCGGACGGTCCGCCCGGACGGGAGGCCAGTGCCGCGTCGGCCAGGAAGCCGAGCGCGCCGAGCCGGTAGTTGATGGTCACGACGATGACCCCGTCGCGCACCAGTCCCGCGGGGTTGTAGTCGTCGCTCTCGCCCACCAGCAGGGAGCCGCCGTGCACCCACACCATGACGGGAAGATCGCGGCCGGCGTGACCGGCCGGGGCGAAGACGTTCAGGTAGAGGCAGTTCTCCGACGTGCTGGCCACGCCGAACGACGACGGCGGCTGCGCGCAGTGCGGGGCGAAACTGGTGGCCTGGCGCACACCCCGCCACGACGCGGGCGGCTGCGGAGGACGCCAGCGCAGCGAGCCGACGGGCGGCGCCGCGTAGGGGATGCCGAGGTACTCATCGGTCGTTCCGGTCGCCTGGCCCTGGACCCGCCCGTCGGCGGTGCGCACCACCGGGCCGCGGGCGGGCGACGTCGCCGCACCGCCGGCCGCGGCTAAGCCGACCGCGGCGACGACGGCGGCGACGGCGCAAACGGCGGCGACGAGCGCGGCGCGCGCGCGCCAGCCCTGAGGTCGTGACGACATGGGTTGCTCCCCTTCTCCGGGATCGGCCATATCGCGGCGGTATCCGGCTAGGTCACATGCTCCGCGCCTCAGCGCCGTTTTTCTTGGGTCAGATTGCTAAAACTCGCCGCGAACTCGCGCAGTGGCGCGGCTGGTGCGCGTAGTGGTCGAGCCGGCCCGGCCGCCTGGCGCATCTCGGCAAAGTCCTTGCCCGGATCGCGGGCGCTTGCTGAAGATCCATCACGCGCCTGCTCGCCCGTCGATCAGCCGCCCACCGCGGCGCATGGCTATGGCGGCGCCTCATACCGTGCGACCCGGCGTAGCTCGCCGCCACCCGCCCGTTCCCGCCCGGCGAGCATGGGATGCTCAGCCCATGGCACAGATCGGATCGCTGGTGCTGAACGTCACCGATGTCAACCGGGCGGCGACCTTCTGGCGCAACGCCCTTGGCTACGCGCCTCGCGGGGGCGACAACCCGGGCGCCCTGGTGCCTCAGCGCGGAGAAGGCCCCGCCCTTCTGCTGGACGAGACCGACAGAACCCATCTCGACTTGCACGTGGCCAGCGAAAAGGAGCAGCAGGCCGAAGTCCGGCGGCTCATATCCCTTGGTGCCCGGCGCGTGGACTGGGCGTACCCCGAAGGCGCGCACTTCGTGGTGCTCTCCGACACCGAAGGGAACCTCTTCTGCGTCGTGAACACCGAAGGCGGCCAGCGGGTATGACGCCGGCCGGCCGCTCCTTGGCGTGCGCACGCGAGGCGCACCAGGAGTGCGGGCACGTAAGCGCGGGGACCCGGTTCGTATCCCGTCGTCGGCTGAAGTCCACCGTCGTCCTATGCCGCTGCTCCTGTCACGCGGCGTGCCCTCTGGCCGACCGGATGCCCGTTCCCCTGACGGTCTGGCAGCAGCTGTGCGGCTGCCCGGGCGCGGAGAGCAAGCGAGCCTGGAGAGAAGATCCGGACGAGCCATGGCCCGGCGCCACGGAGTACCGCGAACGCGAGCAACGTGAGTCGCGGGAACGCAACGACGCACACACGCGGGCTTTTCATGCCGCCCGCGACGCCGCTCCGGGGAAGACCCGCGACGAGGTCAGGGACCTTTACATGGCCGAGCTTCGCGCACGCGGCCTGGAAGTCCCGCCCGAGCCGGTGCTGGGCGCGACCATAGATCTCCTGATCGGCCATCCATTGCGCGGACTCTGGAAGATCTGGAAGGAAAGGCCAAGACCCTTCTCCGATCTCTAGGCCAGGCCGCGGTGAGGTGACCGCTCACCCGACAGCGCGTTCCTCGTTGATGACGAGTGTCCGCCAGCCATCCGGCATCAGGCGAAACCGATCGGTGGGCCCGGGGACATCGGCGGCTCTTTCCCGCAGCATCTGGTAGAGGGCGCTCTGCGGCGCAGTCATCGCGCTGTCCGTCCTGTTGACGCCCGCACGGTGCCGCCAGAGAGCCGGATCGCAATTGCCTGCCATCGCCGTGATGCGGATCTCGTCCGTCTCCCGCCCGCAGTGACGGTCGAGGACCGCGGCCAGGCGGCGCGCCTGTTCGCCCGGATGCTGTACCAGTCTCTCGTACTCGACAAAGGTCCTGGCCGGGACGTCTTCTGTCTCTCGCAGGACCGACTGGATCATGTACTGCCAGCGCAGGAGGTTGCAGGTCACCGACGTGGGCCGCTGACCATTCAGCCGGGCGAACTGCTGCCACGATGTCGCCACATCCAGCGGGTTTCGGACGGCGATCACATACAGCGGGTCGTCCCAGACCTGGCGCCAGAACGGCAGGAAATGGCAGAGAGCTGGATCCTTCCAGACCCAGGGCTGGCCGGGCCGCTCCATCTGGCTGATGAGGGCCAGGGCCGACGATCGGAGCCGCGGATCGTCGGCTTTAGCAGCTACCCGGCCGGGAAATGACTCTTCCCACCAGCTCACCCCGTCAGCGAAGTCGCCGATGATCTCCAGCAGATCCCATAGCGGCCCATACTCCCGCCGGCCGTGCGGATTCAGCTCATCCGGTGCCGGAAGATCCTCAGCGTCACCAGCGTTGGCACCCCAGGTCGCGATCATTTCAGCCCAGGCGGATGTGCCGCTTCGCTCAGGGCCAAGCACAATGATCGGGCGGCCGCGACGACTCACCCTCAGAGAATGCCAGCACTCGCGGGATTTCGGTCGGCGCGCCTGGCAGGATTCGAACCTGCGACCGGCTGCTTAGAAGGCAGCTGCTCTGTCCAGCTGAGCTACAGGCGCCAGAGTCTGCAATTGTGCTCGGCCTAGGTCACGCGGGGGACACGGTGCGGCCGAGGCCAGATCGCATTCGCGAGAGCATAGGGCCAGGGCCGCGGCGCCGCCTCCCCTATCGTCGTGTGCGTGACAGCTCCGGTCGGCGGATCCCGCTCAAGCACTCGGCACGGCGGCCTGAACACCAGGCTACCGGGCTGGCCGGCCGCGGCCGGCATCCTCGCCGGCGCTGTGGCGGACGCCCTGTTCGGCGACCCGCGGCGGGGGCATCCGGTCGCGCTGTTCGGCCGGGCCGCGCACGCGGCGGCGGCCCGCGCCTACGCCGACAGCCGGCTGCGCGGCGCGGGCTACGCGGCGGCCTGCGTGCTGGGCGCGGCGGTCCCCGCGCTGGTGGCCGAGCGCCTCACCCGCCGCCGGCCGTTGCTCCGCCTCGCCGCGACGGCCGCGGCGGCATGGACGGTGACCGGTGCGCGCTCCCTGATTTTTGAATCTGAACGCATAGCAACGTGCCTCGATGCGGGCGACCTTGACGGAGCCCGGGCGCGGCTGCCAAACCTGTGCGGGCGTGATCCGGCTCGGCTCGGTGAGGGCGAGCTGGCCCGGGCGGTCGTCGAGTCGGTCGCCGAGAACACCAGCGACGCGATCGTGGCGCCGCTGGTCTGGGCCGCGGCGGCCGGGCTGCCCGGGATGACCGGCTACCGGGCCGCGAACACGCTGGACGCGATGGTCGGCTACCGGTCGGCGAAATGGGCCCGGTTCGGCTGGGGCGCGGCGCGGCTCGACGACGTGGTTAACTGGGCGCCGGCCCGGCTGACCGGGCTGCTGGCCGCCGCGTGCGCGCCGGTCGTCGGCGGGAACCCGGTCGCGGCCTGGCGGGCGATGCGCCGCTACGGCGCCCGGCATCCCAGCCCGAACGCGGGGCGGTGCGAGGCCGCGTTCGCGGGCGCGCTCGGGGTCCGGCTCGGCGGAACCAACTCCTACGGGGGCGCGACCGAGCGCCGTCCGGAGCTCGGCGAGGGGCGTTCACCGGGGCCACAGGACATCCGGCGTGCGGTGCGCCTGTGCCGCGCGGTTACGATCGCTGCGACGGGGGCGGCGGCGGCGGCCACTGCGATGGCCGGGGCGAGGCGGAAAAGAGGGTGATGAGAGGCGCGCTTCTGGTGGCGGGCACGACCTCGGATGCGGGTAAGAGCATTCTGGCCGCCGGCCTGTGTCGCTGGCTGACCCGGCAGGGGGTGTCCGTCGCCCCGTTCAAGGCGCAGAACATGTCGCTGAACTCGTTCGTCACTCCCGACGGGGCTGAGATCGGCCGGGCCCAGGCGATGCAGGCCGCCGCGGCGGGCATCGAGCCGGACGCGCGGATGAACCCGGTCCTGCTCAAGCCGGGCAGCGACCGGCGCAGCCAGGTCGTGCTGCTCGGTCAACCCGTCGCCGAGGTGGACGCGGTCGAGTACCGCGAGCACGCTCCCCGGCTGCTGCAGGTGGCCCTGGACAGCCTGGCCGAGCTGCGACGCGAGTACGACGTGGTGATCTGCGAGGGCGCGGGCAGCCCGGCCGAGATCAACCTGCGGGCGACCGACATCGCGAACATGGGCCTGGCGCGGGCCGCGAACCTGCCCGTGATCGTCGTGGGCGACATCGACCGGGGCGGCGTGTTCGCCGCCATGTACGGCACGCTCGCCCTGCTCGAGCCGGCCGACCAGGCGCTGATCGCCGGGTTCGTGGTCAACAAGTTCCGCGGCGCACGCGAGCTGCTCGAGCCCGGCGTGGCGATGCTGACCGGATTCACCGGCCGGAGGGCGTACGGAATCGTTCCCTGGACGGACGGCCTGTGGCTGGATCCGGAGGACTCGCTGGCGCTGGACGCGCGGCGCGCGGCGTCCGGCGGGCCGCCCGCCGGCGCCGATGTGCTGCGGGTCAGCGTGGTGCGGCTGCCGCGGATCAGCAACTTCACCGACATGGACGCGCTCGCGGCCGAGCCGGGCGTGCTGGTCCGGTTCGCCACCGAGCCCGCCGAGCTGGCCGACGCGGACCTGGTCGTGCTGCCCGGCACCCGAGCGACCGTCGCCGACCTGGCCTGGATGCGCGGGAACGGCCTGGCCGATGCGATCGCGGCGCGGGCGGCCAAGGGGCGGCCGGTGCTCGGGATCTGCGGCGGCTACCAGATGCTGGGCCGGCAGATCGAGGACGACGTCGAATCCGGCGCGGGCCGGGTGACCGGGATGGGAGTACTGCCGGTGCGGGTGCAGTTCGGGAAGCGCAAGCGGCTGGGCCGGCCGGCCGGGACCGGTTACGGCGCCGAGGTCGCCGGATACGAGATCCATCACGGGGTGGCGACCGCCGGCCCCGGCGCCGATCCGTTCCCCGGCGGCTGCCGGACCGCGACGGCGTGGGGCACGAGCTGGCACGGCACGCTGGAGAACGATGCGTTCCGGCGGGCGTTCCTGACCGAGGTCGCCGCGCTGGCCGGGCGGGACTTCACGGCCGCGCCGGACACCGACTTCGCCGCACTGCGGCAGGCCCGGCTCGACGCGCTCGGCGACCTGGTCGCCGACCATCTCGACACGGAGGCGCTGGTCTGGCTGATCGAGGGCGGGCCGCCGCCGGGGCTGCCGGTGATCGGCCCGGCCGGGCGGGAGAGCCGGTTATGCGCTGGCCAGGACCGGACGGCTACTTCGCCAGCGACGAGCCCGGGCTCATCGACCGCGACCGGGTGCACGCCTGGATCAGCCGGGAGAGCTACTGGGCGGAGGGCCGGCCCCGCGACGTGATGGACAAGGCCATCGATAACTCGCTGGTCATCGGGCTGTACACCGCCGACGGAACGCAGGTCGGGTTGGCCAGGTTCGTCACCGACTACGCCACGTTCGCCTGGCTGTGCGACGTGTTCGTCGACGCCGCCTACCGGGGGAAGCGGCTGGGGACGTTCCTGGCTCAGACCGCGATCGAGCATCCCGACGTGCGGGAGGCGCGGCAGATCCTGGCCACCGAGCCGGGGCGCACGCTCTACACCAGGTTCGGCTACAGCCCGCTGCGCCGGCCGGAGCGCTGGATGGAGCGCCCGGGCCGGGTGCCCTGACACAGTGCCCTAGTCGGCGGGCTGAGGGAGCGGCTCGGCCATCTCGGTGCCGGGCGGGCCGGACAGGCTGGCGTGGCGCAGGGCCGGGATCAGGGCGCCGAGCAGGAGGGCGCCGCCGACGCAGGCCAGGCCGCCGCTGACCACCGATGCGGTCAGCGAGAACGCCTGGGCCACGATCCCGGCCTCGGTGTTGCCGAGCGCCGGGGCGGTGTTGACCTGCGCGAGGTAGAGGCTGCTCAGCCGCCCCCGCAGCCGTTCCGGCGCATAGATCTGCAGCAGCGCGTTGCGCAGGATCTCGGAGATCATGTCGCTGCCGCCGGCGAGGGCGAGGAACAGCAGCGCTACCGACAGGCTGCGGGTCAGCCCAAAGCCGACGACCGCGGCGCCCCACAGCAGGCCAGCCCAGATCACCACCAGGCCAGGCTGGCGGACCCGGCCGGTCCAGCCGCTGGTCGCCGCCCCCGCCATAGCGCCAGCCGCCGGCGCCGCCGTGAGCAGGCCGAACGTTGCCGAGCCGCCGTGAAAGTGCCTGGTAGCCAGCGCCGGGAACAGCCCGGCGGGCATGCCGAACAGCATCGCGCTGGTGTCGATCAGCAGCATGCCGCCGAGCACACCATCGTGCCGCACGTGCCGGAAGCCCTCGGCCAGCGAGCGGAGGCCCGGCCGCTGCACCCGCACGGTGGGCGGCAGCGGCCGCACGAACAGCAGCGCCAGGGTGGACAGCACGAAGCACGCGGCGTCCGCGCCGTAACAGGTGGCCAGGCCAGGACCGGCGATCAGCAGGCCGGCCAGCGCCGGGCCGCCCAGGTTGCCGAGCTGGCC
>Ga0335076_10005083_pt1 | contig 13325 bp, 9 predicted proteins | sample Lox_Sample_25_FD_206717 | JGI IMG/M metagenome (GOLD analysis project Ga0335076, IMG submission 206717) | Soil microbial communities from Loxahatchee National Wildlife Refuge, Florida, United States - Lox_Sample_2.5 | ecosystem: Environmental > Terrestrial > Soil > Wetlands | place: USA: Florida...
GCTGGTCTTGCGACCGAGCACGTGCACGATCTCGCGCCCGTCTTCCTTGTGTATCAGCAGCCGCGTCGCGCCGTCGGGCGGGGGCTCCGCAGTGGCGGCGGGCTCGGCGAACGCGGCAGGCTCGGCGGCGGCGGGCTGGGGCTCAGCCAGCTGCCGGGCAGCCTCGCGCAGCACCGGGTTGGCGGCCGTGTCGCTCGAGCCGTGCCGGGCTTCCTCGGCGGCGGCGCGCCACTCGCGGTTCGATTTCTCGAGTTCCTCGATGCGCGCGTGGCGGCTGCGCCCCTCCGACTCGAGGCGATGGACGGTATCCTCGGCCGCACGCCGGTCGGCCTCGAGCTCGCGCTCGCGTGTCGCGTGCGCATCGCACTGCGACTGCAGTGCCTGCAGCGCCTCGCGCTGCTCGTCGGCCTGCTGCTCGAGCAGGCGAGCGCGCTCCTCGGCCGCGGCGAGCCTGGCAAGCTGCTCCTCGCGCTCCTGCTGCACGGAGCGCAGCGCGCCCCCCCACGCTTCCATCTCGCCACGTACCTTGGTCAGCTCCTGCTCGAGCGCCGTGGCACGCTGCTGCTCGGTGGCCAGCGCAGCCTCGAGCGCTCTGACGCGCTCCTGTGCGGCGGCGCCCGTGGACTGCAGCGAGGCCGCCTGTGAGGTCACCGCCGCCGCTTCCGCGCGCGCGCTGGCGAGCGCCGCGCTGAGATCGGTTTGCTCGGCGAGCAGCCGCTGCAACTCGCCCTGCTGTTGAGCACCGACGGCCCGGTGCTGCTCGGCGAGCTCCTCATGGGTACGCAGTCGCTGCGCGCCAGCGTTGATCTCGGCCTCGAGCCGAGTGAGGCTCGACTGCAGCGCCTGCGCCTCCTGGCGCGCGTCGCGCAACTGCGTGTCACGCTCGGCGAGCGCCGCGGTGAAGGCACTCAGCTGTTGCTCGAGCCGCGCCACGCGCGCCGCCCGCTGCGCGAGCTCCGCATCGCGCTCGCGCGCCTGGCTGTCGCGCCCGGTAAGCTCACGCCCCAGCCGCGCGGCGTCGTGGGCGTTGGCGTCCGCTTCCTGCTGCAGCTGCACCACCAGTCCCTCGGCGATCAGGCGACGCCCTTCGGCCGTCTGCAAAGACTCGAAATAACTCATGGCGCGTGCGCGCTCGTAGTGCAGGTCCTCCATGAGGCTCGCGGCCTGCGCACGGTTCCTGGCCGCCTGCGACTGCTGCTGCTCGAGATCCTGGCTGCGCTGCGCACGCTGCGCCTCGGCGTGCGCTTCGAGGCGGCGCTCGAGCTGCTGGGCACGCTGCTCGGCGGCCGCATGCGCCTGACGCGACTCCTCGAGCAGCACCGCGTGCTGTGCGGCATGCGCCTCGCGCTGCTCGAGCTGCGCAGCGAGCGCGGCGGCGCGCTGCTCGAACGCAACGCTGCGCTCCCCGGCAGCGGTGGCCGCCTGCCGTGCCTCCGCGAGCTGCAGTGCCTGTTGCGCGGCAGCGGCCTGCTGCTGGGCGAGCTCCGCGGCGAGTGCGCCGGAGCGCTGCTCGGCGGCGATGTGAGCCGCGCGCGCCTCCTCGCGTTCGCGCTCGAGCTGCGCCAGCCGCTCGCCGCGCGTGGCGAGCAACTCCTGCGTCTCGCGCAGCGTCAGCGATACCGAGCGCAGGCTCGACTCGAGCTGCCGCACCTCGTCGTCGACGCCTGCCGCTGCGGAAAGCGCCTCGCGCGTGGTCGGCGGCATCACCCAGGTATCGGTGCGCCCCGGAGGGCGCTCCTGCGCAGCGGAAGCTGCGGCATCGAGCACGGGCAGTTCGGCCGTGCTGTCGAGGTCGGACTCGGCGCGCTCCGGTACCGGCGGTGTTGACCTCGAGCTGAGACTCATCGGGTTCTACCTGTTTTGGTCAGCAGTTTAACGCCACTACGCGTCGGTGCCGTGCGCACTTGAAATAAAGTGTGTGACGCGCCCGTGAACATTTGTGTGAGAGGGATCGCGAAAATTCCCTTTCAGCCGCGCAGAAACTCGCGCATCGCCTCGACGATGCGCTGCGGTGCGACAGCGAGCAGCTCGAGAGCCGGCTGATCCAGCTCGCTCACCCGCGCCGCCGGCACCACATCGCGCACCCGCGCGGTCGCATCTGACAGGTCATCGCGCGGGCGCAGCACCAGGAGGCGCTGCGTGAGCTTCGCCAGACGCTCGCGCAGCGGATAGTGCGCCGCGGCCTCGAGCGCCCAACGCTGCCACTGCGGGGGGCGAAAGGCGCTCTCCGCTGCCGCCGGTGGGGGCACTGCGCTCAGCGCCTTGCGCTCGACCTCACTCAGCAGCGGCACCGAAACCATGACTACGCGCCCGATCTGCTGCGGCCGCGTCAGCGCAAGCTCTGCGGCGAGGAGTGCCCCCATGCGCAAGCCGAGCAGCGCCACGTGACGCAGCCGCATGTTGTCGAGGAAGTCGCCCAGGGCGGCGGCGTAATCGGCGAGCGCGGGGCGGGAGTGAGGGGGGTCTGATTCCCCGAATCCGGGAACATCCGGTGCGTAGACGGAACGGTCCTGGCCTGCGACCGCCAGAAGGCGCGTGAATACCCGTCCCGAACCGCCGAGATCAAGGTCGTGCACGCATAGCAGGGGCGTTCCCTCTTCGAAACCGCCTCCCGGTGGCATGGCATTGTGCACGTGCAGCTGCCCATAACGGCACTCGAAGTAGCCACGTCGCACGCGTGGCAGTGCCTCGACCGTCAGACGGGTCTGGGTTCCCCTCGGCATGGGGTCATAGTGCCATGAGAGGCACCGCTCTTGCGTCGGTGGTCCGGGCGCGTAAATTGCCATCCATGGGCCGTGTCGGGACGGTTTTTGCTCTGGCGATGCTCCTCGCTGGCTGCGACATGGCCGGAAGCACCGCGACGGCCACCGTGGGAGCGGATTCCTCAGTGCAGGACGCGGCTGGCGCTCGCGGGGCAGAGAGTCGGGTGCGGACGCAGGTCGATGGCGCCTACCAGCGGGCCGCCGACCAGCGCCAGGCCGCGGAGACGGACGGGCGCTAGCTATGCCGAACCTGCAGGTCAGGATCAGGCGGCCGCCCGCGCGCCCCGGTGACCTCGAGCTGATCGAGGCACCCCAACCTGCGCTTACGAACGGCTCGTTTCTCGCCCGGGCGCTGTGGCTTGCGCTCGACCCGTTCCGCTGTGCTGCCGATGCCCGTACGCCGGACCTTCCAAGACCCGGGGACGTAGTACCCGCGCGGGGCGTCGGCCAGGTGGTCGAGTCCCGTCATGACGTCTTCAGCGTCGGCAGCATGGTCGTGCTGGAGTGTGGCCTGCAGCAGTTGTGCGTCTCCGACGGCCATCACGCGCGACTGCTCCGCCCGGGGCAGACCCCGTTCACTACCGCGCTCGGGGTGCTGGGGGCCCCCGGAATGGCGGCGTACTTCGGGCTGCTGGACCTCGCGCGCCTGCAGCCGGGCGAGACGGTGCTGGTGTCCGCCGCGGCCAATTCAGCCGGTGCCATGGCCGGACAGATCGCCATGCTCAAGGGCGCGCGCGCCATTGGCCTCGCCGGGACGCGCGAGAAGTGCGACTGGGTCACGCGCCACGCGCGCTTGTCGGCCTGCATCAACCACGCCTCGGAGAATGTAGCGGCGCGCCTCAAGCAGCTCGCCCCGCACGGCGTGGACGTGTACTTCGACAACGTGGGTGGGGACCTGCTCGACACGATCGTGAGCGGCGGGCATCTGGCCCCGGGCGGACGCATTATCCAGAACAGCGTGACACCGGAGGAGCCGCAGGCGCTACTGGCCCGCGCCGGCTACCCACCGGGGAAGGCGGGCATCCGGGTGCTGCGCATGAGGCTGCGTGACTACGAGCACCGGCGCGGTGAGTTCCTGCGCGAGGCCATCGCCTGGCATGGCGCGGGGCGGATCGCTACCAAGGAGCACGTGGTCGAGGGGCTGGCGAACGCCCCGACTCACCTGCTCCTCACGCTGCAGGGTGGAAACTTCGGCCGTCCACTCGTCAGGGTGTGAGCGCACCGCCCGTCAGCCGCCGCGCGTCGCGGACGCGGCGCGCGGCGGCTGGCGGAATGATTTGCAGGGGCTCAGCGTCTGCGACGTGCTGCGCGTCGCGCGCCACGGCGCGCCGCTCGCGCACCCCGACGCACCGCCCGCGCACCCCGGCGCGCCGCCCGCGCACCCCGGCGCGCCGCCCGCGCACCCCGGCGCACCGCCCGTCGGACGCTGCGACGCGCGCCCCGGGCGGCCCGGCGCACTGCCCGTGCACCGCGACGTGCCGTGCGCCGCGCGCTGCGGCGTGTGGCCCGCCGGGCAGCGGCCTTGCGCCTGACTGCCTTCTTCACCGCCTTCTTCGCGGCTTTTTTAGCCTTTTTGGCCTTCTTGGCCACTTTAGCGGCAACGACCACCTTCGCCGCAGTGACTGCGGGCGTTGTGGGTGCCGCGGCGGCCTTCGGCGTCGCGGCAGGCTTCGGCGGCGCAGCGGGCTTGGGTGGCGCCGCTGGCTTCGCGGCTGCGGCAGGTTTGGGCTGCGTCACGGCACGCGGCGCTTCCTGTACCGCGAATGCGCCTCCCTGAGGATCCATGAGCAGCGCAATCCAACTTCCCCCCGGTACCTCCATCGGCCCGTGCAACAGCCGCCCGCCACCTGCCTTGACGGCGGCGACCGCACGGTTCGAGTCCGCGACGTGCACATAGCTCAGCCACGAGGAGGGCGTGCTCGGACCCTGCACGCTGTGCATGCCACCTACCTGATTGCCGCCGTGCTCGAAGAGCTGATAGACACCCATCGCGCCGCCCATGTCGTGGCCGGGCCCCTTGCGCCAGCCGAACAGCTCGCCGTAGAAGCGCAGCGCACCGGCGACGTCGGTGGTGGCCAGCTCGTGCCACGAGAAACCGCCCTGCGCAGGTGGCGGCCCGGGCGGCGGCCCGCCACCCGGGGTGAACAGTGCGAAAGTGGCCCCCTGTGGGTCCGCCAGCACGGCGAAGCGGCCGACGTTGGGAATGTCGGCAGGCGGCTTGACCACGCGCGCGCCCAGGCCCTGCGCCTGGTTGCAGGTGGCATCCACACTCGGCGTGCCGACATAGATGAGCCAGTGCGGCGGCGTCGCGCTGCCTTCGGTCGGCAGCGCCATGAGGCCGGCGACCTGGGTCTGTCCGGCCATCCAGATGGTGTAGCCGGGCATGCTGGAGGGTGCGGTGCGCCATGGCAGCACCTTGAGGTAGAACGCGGCGGCGGCGGCCGTGTCAGTTGTCAACAACTCGTGCCAGACGAATCGTCCCAGGATTTCGGTGTTGCTCATGATCGGTCTTCCTCTTGTTTGCGAGCGGCATCTTCCACGGTCGACGATCGGCGCGACATTCTGCCCTTCTCCGCGGCTCACTTCCACGACTGTCGCGTCGCCACGCTCGCGCGCGCGCGCTCGTGCCAGATCAGATACAGCCCGCTCGCGATCACCAGTCCGCCGCCGCAGCAGATGCGTGCCGAGGGCGACACCTGCCACACGACGCGGTCGATGGCGATCCCCCAGAGGAGCGCGGTGTATTCGAACGGCGTCACGATCGAAGGCGGCGCGGCGCGGAAAGCCTCGGTGAGGAGGTACTGCCCGATTGCCGCCAGTAGCCCCATGGCGAGCAGCCATTTCCAGTGCGCCGGCTCGATCGCCACCCACCCGGGGGCGGCTATGGCACCGGTGAACAGTGTCATCAGCCCGATCGTCCAGAAGACGACACTCACGGTCGTGTCGGTGCGCGTCAGCACCCGCACGGCGAGGGCGCTGAACGCGTAGGCCGTGGCGCCGAGGAGCGCGGCGAGGGCCCCCAGCGTGTTCAGACCCGAGGCGCTCGGCCGCAGCATGACGAGCACTCCGCCAAGGCCCACGAGAATCGCGAGCCAGTTACGCCAGTTGATGCGTTCCTTGAGCACCGGCACGGAGAGCGCGGCCACGAGTAACGGCGCCGACAGGAACACCGCATAGGCGTTGGCGAGCGACAGAACGCGCACGGCATAGATGAAGCCGCCGAGCACCACCACCGCCAGCGACCCGCGCAGCAGGTGCATCGGCCAGCGCCGCGGCCGCAGGTCGCCAAGGCGCCCCGCGAGCAGCACCGGCAGCAGCGTGAAAGGCAGAGACGTCGCGCCGCGCAGCGCCGCGACCTGCATCGGCGGATAGCGCGCGGCGAGGAGCTTCAGCAGCGCGTCCATGAACGAGAACGCGGCGACCGCCACGAGCATGATCGCGATCGCCCGAAGTCTCCCCTGCTGCACTTCAGCTGGCCGCGTCGGCCTCCGGGGCCCCGGGAGCGCGACTACCGGCGGCCATGGGCCGATAGCGGGTGCCCAGCAGCCGCGCCGGAAGCCGGAACGCGCTCATGAGCGACACGAGGAGCGAGCAGGCATAGGGCACGGCCTGGACGAGGAGCACGACGATCCAGGCGAGCCGGTCGGGGCCGGCATTCTCCGGCAGCCCGGTGTAGGCGACCGCCCACGCCGACACCGCGAGCCCGATCATCAGCAGCGTCTCCTCGCGTGCCGCGGCGAGCGCACTCAGCAGCCCCGAGGCGGTACCGCGCTTCGGCGTGCGGAAGAACGGCTCGCTGCGCGTGATCAGACCCTTCACGGCCGCCGTGCCGATGGTGTGCGTCAGCGCGAGCCCCGCGACCGCCGCCGCCACTGTCTGGCGCAGGTTGGCGCCCACGCGCACGCGGTAGAGGTGCACGAGCTTGGCGAGCTTGAAGGTAAAGAGCGACAGCGGCAGCACCGAGTACACCACCAGCGGCGGATCGATCTGGCGGGGCGCCCACACCATGGCCGCCGACCAGCCGAGCGCCGCCAGGTTGAACAGCAGGTTGCACCCGTCCGCCACCCACGGCAGCCACCCGGCGACGAAGTGGTAGCGCTGCCCGGGAGAGAGCGGGCCGCCCTCCATGAACAGCGCCCGGGCGTGTGCCTTGAGAATCTGCATCGCGCCGTAGGCCCAGCGGAAGCGCTGCTTCTTGAAGTCGATGAAGGTGTCGGGCATCAGGCCGCGGCCGTAGCTCACCGCCACGTAGATGGCGTCGAAGCCGGCCTCGAAGATGCGCAGGCCGAGCTCGGCGTCTTCGGTGATGCACCACTCGGCCCAGCGACAGCGCGCGAGCTGCGCCCGGCGCACCATGGTCATGGTGCCGTGCTGGATGATCGCGTTGCGCTCGTTGCGCGTGATCATGCCGATGTGGAAGAAGCCGCGGTACTCGGCGTAGCACATCGCCTTGAAGGCGCTGACATCCGCGTCGCGGTAGTCCTGCGGCGCCTGGACGATGGCGATGCGCTGATCCTGGAATGCCGGCGTCAGGTCGCGCAGCCAGCGTGCATCGACCACGTAATCGCTGTCGATGACCGCGACGATCGCGGCATCGGGCGCGGTGCGCTCGAGCGCGTAGTTGAGCGCACCGGCCTTGAATCCGGCGAGCGGCGCTACGTGGAAGAAACGGAAGCGTTCGCCGAGACCGGCACAGTGCGCCTGCACCGGGCGCCAGACCTTCTCCTCGCGCGTGTTGTTGTCGATCACCAGCACTTCGAAGTCCGGGTAGTCGAGCCGTGCCAGCGCGTCGAGCGTCTCGATCAGCATCGCCGGTGGCTCGTTGTACGCCGGCACGTGGATGGACACCTTGGGCGCGAGCGACCCGCCCGAGAGCTGCGGGGCGCCGAGGCGCCGACGGTACTGCACCCAGTGGGCCTCCGCCCACTCGTGCGCCTCGGCGAGCAGCACCAGCATCACCCCGAGCATCCCGAGCAGCAGCAGCGCACCGGCGATGACGCTGGAGACGGTCATGTACTGTTGAGTGAAGTCGTAGATCACCCAGACCGCGATGGTGGCAGCGGCGTACACCACGACCGCAAGGAAGCTGCGGCCGCGGTTGCGCAGCGCTTCGCTGTTGAGATAGAGCAGCGCCAGGACTACCAGCGATACCGCGATCGACACAGCCGCGAGCACGTGCCATTCGGGGATACGCACGATCGGGGCGGCGAAGGCGAACTTCGGCCTGCGCTCGACGTCGTACACGCCCCAGTAGGAACCCACCGCCCCCTCGAGGTACGCCTTCCACGGCTGGTCGAAGGCTTCCATGACGTAGTAGGTGATCTGCTCCTTCTGCGCGCGGTGCAGGAAGCGGCGCAGGAACAACGCCTCGTTGGCTTCCGAGGCGACGGCGGATTCGCGGGTGCGCCCGCGGCTCGGCCAGCCGATCTCCGCGATCACGATGGGCTTGTGCGGGAAGGCCCGCTGCAGGCGCTTGTACTGCGCGAGCGAGTAGTCGACCGCGCGCTCCACCGGCACGCCTTCCCAGTACGGCAGCAGATGCACACCGATGAAATCGACGTGCTGCGCGAGCTCGGGGTAAGCGAGCCAGGTGTGCCAGGTCTCGGCCGTGCCCACCGGCGCGCCGATCGCCTCGCGCGCGCGATCGAGATACTTCTCGAGCTCCTCGAGCGGCAGGTCGCCGCGCAGCAGCACTTCGTTGCCGACCAGCACACGCACCACGTTCTGGTGGGAGTCGGCCAGGTCGATCGCAGTCTTCAGCTGCTCCTCGTTCTTGTCACGGTGACTGTCGAGCCAGGCACCGAGCGCCACGTTGAGGCCGTGCTTCTCGGCGAGCTCGGGTATGTCGCCGAGCGTCGCGCCGACGCTGTAGGTACGTACGGCGTTGACCTTGCCCTCGAGCAGCGCCAGGTCCGAGTCGATCTCCGCGTCGGTCGGCATCTCGAGATGGGTGGGATCCTCGTTGGTGCGAAACGGAGAGAAATCAAACCCCTGGATGCGCGTCGGCCACGGCGGCTCGCTCGTCGGGCGATTGAGCCAGGCCCACGCCGCAAAGGTGAGCGTGGCGAACACCGCAGCGATCAGCACGCTCGGCAGCATCTTCATGCGTGCGGCTCGCCTACCAGCTACCGGTGTTGGGCATCGATTTCCACGGCTCCTGCGGCGCGAGCGCGGCACCCTTTTGCAGCAGCTCGATGGAGATGTTGTCCGGTGAGCGCACGAACGCCATGTGCCCGTCGCGCGGCGGCCGCAGAATGGTGACGCCATGATCCCTGAGCCGCTGGCAGGTGGCGTAGATGTCGTCGACCGCGTAGGCGAGATGGCCGAAGTTGCGCCCGCCGCCGTATTCCTCGGGGTCCCAGTTGTGGGTGAGCTCGACTTGCGCGCTCTCGTCCCCCGGGGCCGCCAGGAACACCAGCGTGAAGCGCCCCTGCGGATAGTCGCGGCGCGACAGCTCGATGAGCCCGAGCGCGTCGCGATAGAAGTTCAGCGAGGCGTCGATATCGGTGACGCGGACCATGGTGTGCAGATACTTCATCGTGCTCCTCGCGCACGCAGTTGGTTGCGGAAGGCCTCGACCGACCTTCTCCGTGTCAGAACATCTCCGAGGGCCCCGGCGCCTTGATGTCCACCTTGCGACGCGAGGGTATGAAGTCTCCCGTGATCATCTCGTCGTAGCTCTGTCCGGGACCCACCATCGGGTACACGCCGGCGTCGGGGTCGATCATCACCTCGAGGAACGCGGGGCCCGGGAAGGCGAGGAACTCGGCGACTACGCGCGGCACGTCCTCCTTGCGCTCGAGGCGCACCGCGTAGCGAAAACCGTCGGCCTGCGCGGCGCGGACGAAGTCCTTCTTATGCAGCGAGCGGTCGCTCGCCGACAGCCGTCCCTTGAAGAACAGCTTCTGCCACTGCTTCACCATGCCGTCGCCGAAATTGTTGAGCACTACCACCTTAACCGGCAGGTCATAGGTGGTCGCCGTCTCGAGCTCGCCGATGTTCATGCGGATGCTCGAATCGCCGTCGATGTCGATCACCAGACGCTTCGGCTGGGCAATCTGTGCGCCGATCGCCGCCGGAAGGCCAAAACCCATGGTGCCCATGCTGCCGGAGGTGAGCCACAGACGCGGTTTGGTGAAGTCGCAGTACTGCGCCGCCCACATCTGGTGCTGCCCGACCCCGGTGCTGATGATGGCCTCACCGCGCGTGTGGCGGTTGATCTCCTCGATGACGTAGTAGGGCTGGATGAGCGGGCTGGCGCGGTCGTAGTTCATGGCGTAGGTGCGCTTGAGCGTGACCAGCTCGGCGAGCCACGGCGAGAAATCCGGCGCGACGGCGCTCTGCCACCCGTGGGCCGTGAGCGCGCGCAGCGCCTCGCCGACCAGCCCGACGTGGCTCCACTGCACGCGCTTGACCTTGTTGACCTCGGCGCGGTCGACGTCGAGGTGGGCGATGCGCCGGGCGTTCTTGGCGAATTTGTCCGGCACGCCGGCGACGCGATCGTCGAAGCGTGCACCGACCGCGATGAGGAAGTCGCAGTCGTCCACGGCGTAGTTGGCATAGGCTGCGCCGTGCATGCCGAGCATGCGCATGGAAAGCGCGCTGGTGGTGTCGAGCGCGCCGATCCCCATGAGCGTGGTGACTACCGGAATGCGGAAGGTGGTGGCGAACTCGGTGAGCGCCGCGGCGGCATTGCCGTTGATCACCCCACCGCCCGCATAGATCAGCGGTCGTGCCGACTCGGCGAGCATGGCGAAAAAGCGTGCGGCGGCCTCGCGCCCGAGTACGGATTCCTCGAGCTCGCGCGCACGACGGCGGAAGCCCGGTATGGGCAGCAACCCCTCGCCGTTAAAAACGCCTTCCCAGTTCTGCACGTCCTTGGGAATGTCGACGACCACGGGCCCCGGACGTCCGGTGCGCGCGATCTCGAACGCGGTGCGCACGGTGCTCTCGAGCTTCTTCGGGTCGGTGACCAGAAAGATGTGCTTGGCCACCGCACCCATCATGGTGGGGACCGGGGCCTCCTGGAACGCGTCCGTGCCGATAGCGGCCGTGGACACTTGGCCGCAAATTACGACAATCGGCACGGAATCAGCCATGCAATCGCGCACCGGTGTAACAGTGTTCGTCGCTCCCGGGCCCGAGGTGACGAGACACACGCCGACGCGGCCGCTGGCGCGTGCGTAGCCCGCGGCCATGAAGCCCGCCCCCTGTTCGTTGGCCGGCACGATGAGGGGGATCTGCGGCGCAGCGGAGCGCGCGCATTGCTCGTTGTAGAGAAAAACGGCGTCGTAGGTCGGCAGGATCGCCCCGCCGCTGTAGCCGAAGATGGCGGTGACGCCTTCGTCGGCGAGCACCTGCATGATCATGCGGGCGCCGCTCATGCGCTGGCCTGCCAGGGGGTGCGCGGCCGGGCGTGGCTGGATCACCGTATCGCTCATGGCGGCTCGAGGCAGCTCCGCGACTGTAAGAAAACGCAAACGGACCGATGAGCCTAGCAGCTTGGGTTCATGGTGCAAACTCAAGGGAATCCTTTATTCTCTGGGCAAATCCGCGCCGAGCCGCGCCGCCGCGCGCGGTGCGGTCCGCCGATCGCCGACCCTGGCGCCGACCCCTGGTTACTCCCGCATGCGTCACATCATCGCCATCCTGCTGCAGAACGAAGCCGGCGCGCTCACGCGCGTCGCGGGACTGTTCTCCACCCGCGGCTACAACATCGAGTCCCTGTCGGTGGCCGCGACCGACGACCCCACGGTGTCTCGGCTCACGCTCGTGACCAAGGGCTCGGACCAGGTCATCCAGCAGATCGCCAATCAGCTGAACAAGCTCATCGACGTAGTCAACGTACTCGACATGACACGCGGGGAGCATCTCGAGCGCGAGCTCGTGCTGCTGAAGCTGCGCGTGGACCCTGCCCAGACCGACGCGGTACGCGGCAAGGTGGTGCGCAGCGGCGGCCGCGTGCTCGACCCGGCGACCGACGGGTTCATCGTCGAGCTGACCGCGAGCGAGGCGGAGGTCAATGCCTTCGTCGCCGAGCTCGGCCGCAGCGCGGTGCTGCTCGAGGTGGTACGCAGCGGCGCGCTCGGCATCAGCCGCAACGCCCGCCCGCTGCGGGCGCGACCGGCGCCGGCCACGGGCTAAAGTAGCTGCGGCGCGATCGCCGCGCACGCCGTCCGAGTTGTTGACGCCGGGCGGCGCAACGGCATCGCAGAAACGGGGAGGGCTCCATGACTCGTTGGTTCCTGATCGCTGCCCTGTGCACGGGGGCATCCGCACCGCTCGCTGCCGCTGACCAGGCGCCCGAGGGGCGACTGCCGGACACCGTGATGCCGACCCATTATCAGCTGGCGCTGCAGATCGATCCGCGCCAGAGTGAGTTTTCGGGGCAGGCCACGATCTCGGTCGAGATTCGCGCGCCGCTCTCGACGCTCTGGCTCCATGGTCTCGGGCTCAGCGTGAAGACTGCGACGGTGACCTCGGACGGCCACTCGGTGCCTGCAAAGTACGAGGAGATCGATCACGAGACCGGCGTGGCGCGCATCACGACCGCGGCGCCCCTGGCCGCCGGCAAGGCGGTGCTGCACTTCGACTATCGCGGCGCGTTCCAGTCCTCGCCCCAGGGACTCTACCGCACCAAGGTCGGCGACGACTGGTACGCGTTCTCCCAGATGGAAGCGATCGATGCGCGGCGCGTCTTTCCGGGTTTTGACGAGCCGCGCTTCAAAACGCCATTCGACGTATCCATCATCACGAGCGGCGCCGACCTCGCAGTGACCAATACCCCGGAGCTCGAGGCCACGAAGTCAGCAGGTGGTACGCTGCGCAAGTACCAGACGACGAAGCCGTTACCCACCTATCTCGTCGCGTTCGCGGTCGGTCCGCTTCTGGTGGTGCAAGGCCCGCCCGTGCCGCCTAACGCCGTGCGGCACGAGCCGCTGCCGCTGCGCGTCATCGGCACGCGCGGAGATGCGAAGCGCTTTACGTTCGCGCTCCAGCAGTCGCCCGAGCTCATCCGCCGCCTCGAGAACTACTTCGGCATCCCCTTCCCGTATCCCAAGATCGATCTCATCGCCTCGCCGATCCACGAGGGCGCGATGGAGAATGCGGGTGCGATCATCTTCGAAGAGGACCTGCTTTCGTTCACGCAGCCGCTCACCCCGCGCCAGGAGATCAACTTCGGGGTGGTAGCCGCGCACGAGCTCTCGCACCAGTGGTTCGGCGACCTGGTGACGCCGCGGTGGTGGGACGACATCTGGCTGAACGAATCCTTCGCCGAGTGGATGGGCAGCAAGATCGCGGACCAGTGGCGCCCGAAGCTCGGCATCGAGCAGGAGCAGCTCGACGGTACGCTGCAGGCCATGGACACGGATGCGCTGCGCGCCGGGCGTCCGATCCATCAGCCGGTCGAGACCAACCTGCAGATCTCGACGACCTTCGACGATATCACCTACCAGAAGGGTGCGGGCGTCATCGGGATGGTCGAGTCGTACCTCGGCGAGGAGCGCTTTCAGCGCGGCGTGCGGCTGCACCTGAGGCGCCATGCCTACGGCACGGCCACCG
>Ga0335076_10005084_pt1 | contig 13324 bp, 22 predicted proteins | sample Lox_Sample_25_FD_206717 | JGI IMG/M metagenome (GOLD analysis project Ga0335076, IMG submission 206717) | Soil microbial communities from Loxahatchee National Wildlife Refuge, Florida, United States - Lox_Sample_2.5 | ecosystem: Environmental > Terrestrial > Soil > Wetlands | place: USA...
CGCGTCTTTCATTTCGACGAAAGCGAAACCCCGAGGTCCGCTGGTGTCACGGTCCGTCACGATGGTGACGGTTTGCACCGATCCATAGGCTTTGAAAAGATCTTTCAACTGCGCTTCCGTGGTCGTCGGATCCAAGTTTCGAACGAAGATATTAATCACAGTTTTCCAGAGAATTTTCGGTCAGCTTTTCTTGTCCGCAAGAGCGAAAAGGCGATCTCCCTTGACATCGCCTCTTCGCAGAATTCGCCGCTCTAGATCGCCTGCACATTTTCAGCTTGCCAGCCCTTGGGCCCCTTGGTGACATCGAACTGCACCGTCTGGCCTTCTTGCAAGCTCTTAAACCCGCCCGCCTGGATGGCGGAGAAGTGCACAAAAACGTCTTCGCCGGTCGAACGGCTAATAAAGCCGTAGCCCTTGGCGTCGTTGAACCACTTTACTGTTCCTTGTTCCATATGTGTTTGTACTCTTGTTCCTTTGTGATAGTTACGCTGGAGGGATTCGGAAGAAAACTTGTGCAGGTTACTGGCTGTTGAGGCGAGAGCTGCTCAAGACCGATTCGGTCTAACGCACACGATAATGCTACGCGGCGAAGGCACAATTAGCAAGGCGATTCGACAAATCCGTAATGCCCAATTTGAATTTCTGTTTTGGGTGTTGCGGGTCTGTGGATTCGATGCGTGAAGCTGGCAGCTGCTGGATGTAGCAGTGTTCATGCACCGCTCCGCCGTACTCATCTGTTTTTGAGGTTTCCAGTTCAAGAGGCTTGTCGCAGATGGGACTCAGAGGAGTGCTCATAAAAGCCGTCCTAAAACGTCGCGAGATTTAGGTAATAACAATTTTGCCAATGCATCAGATCGGCGCAAGCCCGCCCTTTTTCGTGCATCGCAAGCCCCGCAGCGCTTTCTGGCCATGAAATTTCACGCCGAGCGAACAACGGATTAACGTACCTTCGGAACTTGAGTAACTCTCCTCCGGTACCGCGGTTGCAGGCCTAACGGTTCGCGTTGTCACGTCGCGGAGTGCGAATCTTCAGCATCACGGCGGCCAACAGGGTATACTAGATTTACTTGACCTCGAAGACACGCCGTACAAAGCATCCTGCGCCTTCGCGATTGAGAGATCGAGAGGCGCATATTCGTGCAGAGCTTACCCGTTGTAAAGCCACTCTACTCCACCGTGTGCAAGCATAGTCGAAAGCGTGCATCCTGACCCGCGTCATCACGCTCTTAGCGACCCTTGCCCTCGCAGCATCGGTGTTATTTCGCTATTCAATGGACTATCGGACGCCTGTCTGCATCCTCGTGTCGCTGGCAGCGGTCACCTTTTCCGTTCGCGCCCTCCTGACCGGCAAGTTCGTGTCGGGTCTCCTCTTCGCTGGCGTTCTGGGTTTATTTACACCGTTCCATCCGACTCAATTTACCGACGTACGTGCGTCGATACTCGACATGGCGACTCTGGCGCTGTTTGCAGGTTCGCCGATAATCTTTCGAAAATCTGCTAGTCCGTTGGCTCTTAAGCACCCTTCAAGAAAGTTGTGATGATCCGGCATTAACTGCCGAATGACAGGAGATCATGATGTCCTCACGAAATGGAGACAAGTCCAGATTCAACCGACAACGTAAGCAGAACATCGCTAGGCGAAAGCGCACCCACGAAATAATGGGGTACACAGCAAAGGCACCCAAGCCAGGGGAGATCTCATCCCGCGTGCAGCCACGCTCGGTATCGGCATGAACACCACACTGCCTCCGCCCTCGCTGCTCTCCGCGCCCACCCCAGGTGGACTCAAGAAGAAACGAGTGCTGCTCGTCGACACTTGCCAGGCGAAGCGCGAATTGCGTGCTGAGGTGATGAGGAAGTTCGGCATGGATGTTGATTGCGCTGCCAATGCCGACGAAGCTCGTTCGTGGTGGAAAGCGGACTTCTATGACCTCGTCTTGATCAACATGGAACAATCGCGCGAGTATCGCGACAAATTCTGCGACGACATTCGCAGCGCAACACCCCCGCAGCGGTTGGCGTTCCTGGTCGGCCAACCAGAATACCTTGCCGATTCGCCCAACGGGGATGGAGAGTCGCCGCAGCAGAATGCCGATGACCTGATCGTGGGTGACATGAGACTCGCGCTCGCCGCCGATCGCGGAGATCCGTCCCAGCGCTGGGGCATTCTAGAGGCCTCCCGGCGAATCTCGGCTGTTCGCTCCAAGTCTCTCGCCCGCACCCAAGCGATGCGCGCTTTGCCCGATCTGCCACGAGATTCTGAAGGACGCGCTTCAAAACGTACCCCGACAGCGACTAATCTGGATGATTTACTGAGAGAGGAATTGCGATGAAGAACCTGTACGTTGGAAACCTGCCCCACAGCACCACGGAAGCCGACTTGCGCAGCCTGTTTGAGGCACAAGGCGCGGTGGAAAAAGTAAGTCTGGTGACCGACCGGGACACGGGTCAATCCCGTGGTTTCGGTTTTGTCGAAATGACCAATGCAACTGAAGCCGACAAGGCTATCGCGGTCCTCAACGGGACCGACCTGGGCGGACGAACGTTGACTATCAACGAGGCAAAGCCTAAGACCGATCGCCCGAGAGGGGGAGGCAATCGTTTTGCTGGCGGAGGCGGAGGTCGCGGCCGCGACGACTATCGCGGCCATCCACGGCAGCCGCGCGAACCTCGCTGGTAGTCCTTTTCGAACACGCTTAAGCCGGTGAAGACTACGGTCGTGCCCACCGGCCACGACCATAAAAACTCGGGGAGTACGTATGCCAAGAGGCCGATCAACTTTTACAAAACGCCAGAAGGAACAGACCCGGCAACAGAGACAAAGGGATAAGGCGGAGCGGAGGAATCTGCGAAAACAAGACCAGCCTGCGCCCGGCAGCATGGACGAAATGGCCGAACTGCGCGAACATGCTGCAGCACAAGCGGCTTTATTCAATATTGGCGCGGAAGAAACTGACACAGCTGAAGAGTCTGCGCCCGATGGCCGAGTCGGCGAGTGATTTTGAATGCAGGTCTTCGCAGCCGGGTGCCTCGGCAGCGAATTGATACGGATCGCAAAAATCTAGTCTGGGGGTAAACGTGGCGGAAATTCGATTGCAAGAGGGCGAGTCCTTAGAGAATGCGCTTCGTCGATTCAAACGCAAGGTTCAGTCTGAAGACATCATTAAAGAGGTGAAGCGTCATTCGTACTACTTAAAGCCGGGCGAAAAGCGCCGGGTGAAAAGCGCCTTGGCTCGAAAGCGCGCGCGGAAAAAGATTCGCAGAGAAGGCTCATTTGGAACAGATACGCGCCGGGAGAATAAGTGATTTCGTAGAACTTGCTCGCAAGATGCTGGGGCGAAGTGTGGGCCCGGCTTAACTCGAACTGCGAGACATGGCTGGTGGGCTCCACAGATCGTAGCCCTTCTCTAATCGAAGATTTTGGTGCATTCGAGATGTAACAGTAAGTGACCCTGGCTGCTGCACTCGTTATGTCGAGAAAAAGACTTGTAAGTTCGAAGTGCAGGCTGCACGAATTGCAGATTTTGCGGGCGCAATCGGGGCCGGCTTAGCTAAGACCGGTTTCATTTTCGAGAGTCTCAAGAGCAGTTTGTCAATGTTCCGCTGCTCGTGCCGCTGAGGCAAGTCGGTTTTGCTCATCATCTAGTCCTCTCACCCTTCCAGAACTATGCGCAAAGTTGGCTCATGTGAAGATGCCCGCATCCGTGGATATTTGCCACTCGGCAAGCAGCCATTCCGGCACATAGCACTTATCCTTGTTTTGCTCGCACCAGCTACGGAGAGCCGCTGACGAGATATACATGTCTGCCGTGAGCTCGAGGCGACGGACCTGCCGTTCGAACTCTGTGGCCAGCACCGGGCTTGGCACGATCGAGGGTCGCCACTTGGGATTACCGCGTTTGAGAGTCATAGAAAAGCGTCATTGAATCGAACTGGCTGCGGACGAAAACGCATTGTTCGCACTGCTTCCTACAAGGCGAATCGTCCCAACGACCAATACCAGAATGACGGCTAGCATCACGGCGTACTCAGCGATATCTTGGCCCGCCTCGACGTACCACAGCTTCTTTAGATGATTCATGTTCTGGTCTCTACAGCACGGCGCTATCCTTCGTGGCCGGAATTCACTATATCGGCCGGACGAGCTTGAACCAACCGTCCCTATCGGTCTCGCTCTTGGCGGGCCTAGTAGGAGTCTCGCTAATTGAGAAGGTTCTGGGCGTGGGCCGCTGATTCGACATTACAGGCCTCTTGGAACATCATCCGTTCACAAGAGACCGTTATCACGTCTGACCGACGGAGGGTTGTGAGAGACGTGATGAGCGTACATCAAGTCTGACAATGTGTACAGGGGAATGTTCGCTTCGGCTGTGAAATCAGGCCGGCGATCAGAGATTGCAATTAGCCCTGATGCGCCGGCTATCTACTTTGGAAGCCTACACAAATACTTCTCCCGGCAAAGCGGTCAGAGTCCGCGAGGCCAGCGTGTTTTGAATTGACGGCCGAGGTGGCGCGTCTGTTGCAATCGCGCTTTGCTTGCGCTCTATCTTCAGCTTCAAAGTGCGCTCGATCTGGCGTAACTCCAACACCTCGGCTCCTGCCGCTAACGTCGAAGCCCGCCCTTGCAGGCCGGCTCTTCCCGTCCGGCCCACCCGATGGATGAAATCTTCCGCCATCTTGGGTACATCGTAGTTAATGACGTGGGCCACGTCATCGACATGCAGGCCGCGTGATGCCACATCGGTTGCCACCAGCACCTGGAACCGGCCTTCCTGGAAACCACTCAGAGCCCCATTGCGTTGCGATTGCGAGCGATCGCCATGGATCATGGCAGCCGCGAAACCGTCGCGCACCAGTTCTTTTGCCAGCCGCTCGGTGCCGCGCTTTGTGCGCGTGAAGATCAGGGTCTGACCTTTTTCCGCGTAAAGCAATTGGCGTAGGACATCGAGTTTCTCTCCCGGCCGCACTTCGTAGGCCTTCAGTTCTACGCTCTCTGCGGGCTTGAGTACCGATCCCAGCGCGACGCGAACCGGATCTCGCATGTACTCGTTGACCAGACCGGCGACGGACTGTTCCATCGTGGCCGAGAAGCATAGCGTCTGGCGCTGCCGGGGCAGGGTCGACAAAATGCGCCGGATTGCGGGAAGGAATCCCATGTCGAGCATGCGGTCAGCTTCGTCGAGCACGAGCATTTTGACGTTCTGCAGATTGGCAAGCTTGCGATTCATCAGATCCTGCAGGCGTCCGGGAGTGGCAATCACCAGCTTGGCTCCTGCGCGCAGACTCTGGATCTGGGCTTTCTCCGAGACGCCGCCGATGACGAGGGCCGCTTTGTGCGTCTTGTTCGTGCGCAACTGTTCGTATTGCTCGTGAACCTGGATCGCGAGTTCGCGCGTAGGCAGCAGGACCAAGGCGACGGTAGAATTCACGGTTTCGCGGTCCATGGTCTCGATGAGCGGCAGGAGAAAGGCCAGCGTCTTGCCGGTGCCGGTCTGGGCGGTGCCGATGACATCCCGGCCTTCAAGCGCGGAAGGAATCGTCCGTTCCTGGATAGGGGTAAGGTTGATAAATTGAGCCGCCGCCAGTCTCCGCTGCAACGCAGAAGAGAGGGGCAGTTGTGAAAAAGTCGTCATTCGATTTGTTTTCTTTCTGGAGAGGAAGTTGTCACGCACACTCTGACACACGTCGGGAGTCGCACTGCCGCTCACATTTAGTTTTTGAATTTCACGCAAGTAAACGGTGGGCAGGAAAGGCGGAGATGAATCTAGTCAGAAGATGCGACTACCGCGTCACGAGCAAACCGTAGTTCGTACGTGGAATTAGTATACCAGAAGCGGCGTCAGGCGCGAGTTACAGGGGTCACTAACGAGGTTCGTTTGGGGGGCAACCGGGGCAATGAGTGAAATGGGGATGTTACGTCAGCTACACTCCGAGGAATAGCGTAACGCCGTCGCGGTCAAGGTCTCGTGGCCAGTTCACAGGTGGGATCGGGAGAAGAGGTTTGTACATGATCAGGGCTCAACCATCGCACGTTTACGACGTGATTTGCCATCTGAACACGAAAGCGGAACGTACAGGATTGGCCCTGCCGTGACAGAAACCAAGAAGACAAAGCTTCATTGCCAACGGATAACCGATATTGCCCATCCGCGTATTCTGTAACCAGCAGTGCATAATCGCCCTGCACGGCTTCACAGATTTCTGCAGCAACCACTCGACTGCTTGCTGCGTGTCCCGGGATCTCAATCACTTTGCCCTGCTGAGACTTTGGAATTCGCCTGTGTTTGTTGTCGCTACCGAGAGCCCGTCCCTGCGGGTCAACGAGCCGAAGCTGGACATCAGGAAAGCTGTCACGGCGTTGCGTTGAGACAGAAACACTCAGAAAAGGCTTGTCGGAACAAGAGTAGCGAAGTGACACCGCAGGCTTTATATCCTTGGCGAAAGCTCTCCCTGCAGCTAGAGCAACGATCAGGACGAAGAGGCACCTTTGCATGACGATGATTTTAGGCTTCCGGCAAGGATAATTGTCGCTAACAGGCCATTCCACTCAGACCCCACCCCCTCGTCAGCAAACGCAAGCCGCCGCAAATAAGCGTACAATTGCCGCACCTGGGAAAAACCAACCTCACTTATTTCCTTAAACGCAAAGAACGATGCATGCCTGGCATTGCTCGTGATGGCGCCGGCCATGAAGCACGGTACGACTTCAGGAGGCGGTCATGAGAATTCTGCTCTATAACCCCGACAATGGCGTCACTCGCAATTTCATGCCGCACCTCTGGATGTTCCTGCTCCAGGCCCTGACTCCTCCCGGCCACGAGGTGCTGCTGATTGACGGCAATGCCCAGCCCATGGACGAAGCGGAGATCGCGCAATTCGTCCGCGACCAGAAGATCGGACTGGTCGGGATCGGCGCGATGACTCGCATGATCGCCAAGGCGTACCGCATTGCCGACGCCATCCGCGCTACAGGGGTCCCGGTAGTGATGGGTGGCCCTCACGTCACCGAACTTGCCGACGAGGCTCTCGGCCGCGCCGGTGGCCCTCGCCATGCCGATGCCGTTGCGCTCGGCGAGGCCGACGCCACCTGGCCGCTCATCGTGCATGACGCAGCTCAGGGCATGCTCAAAGAAGTTTATGCTCCGGTCGATAGCGCGGGGAAAGAAAGCAAGCCCTCCCTCACCTCCTATCCCATCATTCCATGGGACAAGATCGACCTTCATCAATTTAACCTGCTGCCCAAGATGGTTTACCCCATGCTCAGCAAAGTGGGGGAAGGCTGGGGGACATTTCGCATCATACCGGTCGAGTCCGGACGCGGTTGCCCCTACGGGTGCGAGTTCTGCACCGTCACCGGATTCTTCGGAGACTCAATCCGCTTTCGCACCAACGAGAGCGTGGTCAACGAACTTCTCCTGCTGAAAGCCCGCGCCCGCAAGGAGAAGGGCCAGATGGCGGTCTTCTTCATCGACGACAATTTCGCCATCAACGTCAAACGCACGAAATCGCTGCTGCGTGACATCATTGCCGCCGGCGCACAGGTCCACTGGGTCGCACAGATCAGTGCGAACCTCTTGCGCGACGAAGAACTCTGCGACCTAATCGCCGCTTCGGGTGGTAAGTGGGTGTTCATTGGCATGGAATCGATCGACCCGGCGAACCTGAAGGACGTCAACAAGGGATTCAACAAGCCTGGCGAATACGCGACCGTCCTTGAGCGACTGGCTAAGCGCAACGTCTACGCAATTACTTCATTCATCTTTGGAATGGATAACGACACCCCCGGTGTAGCCGAGCGCACCCTGGAGCAGGTCCGCACCTGGCCGCCGGGTCTGCCGATTTTCGGCCTGCTCACGCCGTTGCCCGCCACCCCGCTCTACAAGCGCCTCGAAAGCGCCGGACGCCTCACCCGCCCCAGCCACTGGCAGGAGTTCATCCCCTTTACCATGGCGCACACACCACTGAAGATGACCATTGATGAAGCCCACGCCGAGGTGAAATACGGATGGTCCCACACCTATAGTGCTGAAGCTCTCGCCCACGCTGTCGACTCGCTTGACGACCAGCCTCTTGGATACCGCATCAACATCTTCCTCGCCCGCCTCTGCTTCCGTGGTATTTATTTCCCCATGATGGGAAAACTAGCCTGGCTGAAGGTAGTCTTCGAAAACCGCCATACCATCTTCGGGCTTCTGACAGAAGCCGTGTTCGGCCCGCGACACGCAACAAATCACGACGTGGCAGTACCCGATAAAGGCTCTTATGAAGACGCTGTCGCGCCGGACGTCGGCGGTGAAATGAATGCCTAGCCACCCGGCAGGTCCGGCTTTAGCCGTCTTGAGCGATGCTCATGCTAACCGGAGGAACTGGGCACCGCGATGCGGCGTCATAGTTCTTCTGTCCGTTCTTTGCCGGGACGAGTAAACCGTAATCCGCAACCTAAGTGGTTAATCCTGAGCATTGGGGCGAATGCAAACCTGACTTTGAGTGCTGAAGCGATGTTACGACCGTAATCCTGCCGTAACTCCAGGAAGCGTATGATCGTTTTATAGGCAGAGAGTTGAACTATGCAAAGGAATCCGCTGGTTCGACGCAAGATCTGCTCCCTCGACGCAATCTCTAAACAACTTGCGTTTCAACCGTGCCGTTCCGCAATTCCGTGAGCCCCCTGGCACAAGCTCGATGAGTGCGATTTCGCAACAAGTGAGCTGAGTTATGCGAATCGAACGGGAAAGCAGGATGGGCCAATGTCTCTCAAAGCGGCAACGTTGAACACTGTAGAAGTGAGGACTCCGCAACTCACGTTGAAACGGATCCTGTCTGTGCGGTGCCCTGTGTGCAGGGCCAAACCAAAAGAGCAGTGCACCTTTACGACTGGCCACCCATCGGTCAAGACTCACACCAAGCGCGCAGTCGCGGCTACCAAGGCTCCGCCTTCTGAGAGCTCTGGCCAAGCGGCGCTACGTTCGTTGCGGGGATTTGTAATCGGCGGTTTTCGAGCGCTGTTCCGTCCAAAGTAGGAGACAATGCTTCCAAATCAAAATAAGCAGCAAAATCAGATGTGCTTTCAAATCCACAAGAATGGCGCTCCGGTCGATGGCGTCAGCTATGCAACCCTTGTAGAGGCCTCAGTAGCATTGGAAAGGGCTGGCCAAGGGGGCGAGGTAACTGCCGTGAACGGGCTCGATCAGATCGTACGGCGCTACACTATGGACGAATGCCGCAATGCCCGCAATTCTCGGTAGCGCCGTCGGCCGAGTTTGCGCAGCCAGCAGTGTATCTCGCATACTCAGCCGCTTCTAGAACAGCAGTGCGTATACAGTAAAGTCTCTATCCCCGCTTCGCACCGTTGCTGGTACAGTCGAATCGTCTACTACAACTCTCCGACGAGCTTGATTTTGGGCAACGGTCTCTTGTTTCTAGGCGATAGTTCGGGAGACCCGGCCATGACTCAATCCATTTTGCTTGTCGACGACAACCGAGTCGTTCGTCAAGTCTTGCGCGGGATGTTCGAAGCGATTGGGTTTGTGTGCTCAGAGTCAGAAGACGGAGAGCAGGCGGTGGCGGAAGCTGGGCGGCTCAAACCGGACCTCATCGTGCTCGATTACTCTATGCCAGTAATGAACGGACTAGACGCTGCTCCCTTGCTAAGGAAGATACTTCCCCATACCCCGATCATCATGTTCACGATGTTCGCGAATCAAGTATTTGCCACTCAAGCTCTCGCCGCCGGGGTCACGGCAGTAGTCCCTAAAGATCAAGCGGTAACCCATCTGCTTCCCAAAGCCGAATCGCTGCTCAGATCTACCCGCATGTAAAGACGAGCATTTGCGCCGGAGGTTGGGCTAGGTCCTTCTGAACGTCTCTCGCCCCGCGATGATGATTAGTTGTCAGGGTGGATCGTGCGAGCCTCGTCAACCGTGAGCCGGGAAGCATCACAATAGCCGTAGCCTTTCAGGCAAGCCGAGTAATTCCGCTTATGCTCGGCGTCAGCCAGTGTCTTGGCTTCGGTCGCAGTAAGGTTGGAATAGTCGCAAGTGTCCTCACTGTTGCGGCACGCCGATAAGTTGCGCTGATGTTCGGAGTAGGCAGTCTGTTCGGCTTGTTCTGGAGTGAGTTTGGAGTGGTCGCATTGATCCCAGCCATTGGCACAGTTTTGAGCGTTGCGTCGGAGCTCTGAGGCTATCGTTTCCTTCGTTTGGACAGGAGTCAACTGTGCTGGATCACATGGCCCAGAGCCGTCCGCACAGTCGGATGCATTGAGTTGGCGCCTGACGATGTTCACTTGCTCGGTTTCCGCCGGAGTCAGCTTGGATCGATCGCAAGTGGCCCATCCATCCTTGCAGGCGGCCAGGTTGCGCTGTTGCTGCGCAGCGACCATATCGCGCGCTTCCAACGGGGTCAGTTTGGACCGGTCGCACGACAACATGCCCTCGTTGCAATCGGACACGTTCCGTTGGTGATTCGCCACGGCCAATGCAATCGTCTCCGGTTCCGTGAGTTGCGAACGATCACAGGAATCGTAGCCGTGGCGGCAGTTCGCAACGTTTCGGCGATGGGCAATCAGAGCCACTTCCGTCGCCTCCGACTGGCTCAACTTGGAGCGATCACAGGTATCGCGAACAGCCTTGCAGTCCGCCAGATTTTGCGAAAGATCGGAGGTCTGAGTAAAGGCCAAAATCGGCCACAAGATAAGACAGGTAACTCCCACGCCAAAACAATGCATTAAGCTAACTTTCATCGTTTGTGCCCCTTTCGGGCGAAAGAAAAATCATGCTGCGGTTGAAGCGTATAGCACCAGCTCTTGACGGCTATTAAGTTCCAAGAAATCAACGATCCAAGCTATGCAGCCTCGGACCTTCACTTCGGTGAGTCCCAGCTGTACTGCAATACCTTCGTCATTCAAGCCTTCGCCCACCAACTGATAGATGGGGCCAAGGACGCGTGTTTGTTCCCGAACGTTGCGCATTGCAGCCTCTCCATGAAACGAGTCTCTAGCGGCGACAACAGTCTGACGTCACAATCTGCGGCGGCCGAAACCAGTGGCCATTCCGCAAGGTTGCGGCTCTTTCGCGAAACTACTTCGTAGCTTCCTTTGCTTCAGATGCCTTCGCTTGCTGGCCCGCCTCGACAACGGCGTTCAGAAAGGCATCCGCACTTCGAGGAGTTGTCGCTTTGCCGGAAAGGATGTTGCGGAACCGCATCTCTTTGCCGTAAATTGCGCGCGTGGAGTCGTCGTCCTGCTGTACGACCGCTCCTTCCAGAGTCAGTCCGGCGAACACGCCCTTGGAGCGCGAGTAGGTCAGCATCTCAGTGTTCATCTTCCAGTCCGTTCCTGCGGAAGCATGACGGCCTACCGGGCCTCCAGCGACCGATCCTTCACCGGTAAGTTCAAACTTACTGGAGAGTAGATGTTGGAAGCCCTGGTCGTTCATGATGAGCATGACAAGGTCCACGCCTTCAACGCCGATCTGCAATCCCCAGCTTCCACCGCCCAGCGACACGAATGCGGGAGCGCTCCAGCCTTCGGCGGTACGGCAAGTCGCGACACCGCGTCCGTGCTTGCCCCCAAAGATGAACCCACCTTTTATCAAGTTGGGGACGACGAGGATGCACTTTGCATTGCTCAACACTTCTTCCGGAATACCCTTGTCTGGAGTCGCCATGATGGCGCGCAGAACATCCACTGAAGCGTCGAGGCGTGCGACTGAGTCCTCACGAGCCGAAGCTGCCCATCCACACGTTGCTACCAGGCCTATGAGGGCCATCAACAGCGCTGAGATCATCTTCTTCATAAATTCCTTTCGGACCAGCAGAGCTAAGAGGAGGGAGTTTCAGATAGCTGACTTAGTTCAGAGGACCTGAAAGAGAGAGAAGAAGTGCTCGTCTCTGGAATCATCATCGCGCAGCCGGACATAAATAGCTGGTCTGAATTGCTCAGTTTGAAGTGCCAGTGTGAGGGCTGCGACTCATACATCTTTCATCAAACGAGCACTTTTGCACAGAATTGCCAGCATCGCTGTGTCATGCTGTCGTGCTAGGGTTGAGAAAACTATGGATACGGTCCTGCGCCCGCTCATGGTCCGTGCTCGGAGCCTGCGTGCTTTCATCGCTGCTTCGCTGAGGAAGATGCTTCGAATGGAACCGCGCGATGGAGATTTCGCGTCTCAGCGGGTATGTCCGTTTTGTGGGCGCATCACGCCGCGCTACGAAACGCGTTGCCTAGAATGCGGCAAGGTTCTCAAAGCAGCCTAAAAGGTGTAGACGTCACACAGACGCTTTACGTGCGCAGTGATTGGATGGCTCGATAATGTAGCGATTTATGCTGTGACAGTAGCGACACGGTATTTCAAGGATTTCCCCATTGGTTCCTTCTGTCAGGTTCATTGGGCAAGCCCTTAGGCACTCCGCACAGGTCAGCACGACGTAAGGCATTGCGTCGGAGTCGTTGCCATTACGGGAGATCCAGGCCGGGGCGCATTCTCGGTAATGGTCACGGCTTCGGGTTTGAGCAGTTAGAACCAATTGTTTAATGGTACTTAAGAGGTGCTTAGATTGGCTGCCCTTAGTGAAGAAACCGTCCGCGATTACGCCGAACGGAACCTTCTCGCCGACGTACGCGCCACTCATGGCAACGGTCGATACCTGGGGAAAACGACGCCGCACCACGGACAGCAACTCAAACCCTGACATGCCGGGCATATCGAGATCGGAGAGTATGATGTCGGGCAGCTTCTTTCTTAGCTGCGAGAGCGCGCGGAATCCGTCTTCTGCAGCGATGACATCGTACCCCGCCGCCATCAACGACATGGCAACACTCTCACGTACACTCTGGTCGTCGTCGACAACGAGGATCTGGCATTGGGTCATCGGCATGACTTCTCTTTCTCCCACCTCTACCTGCCCTGCAGAAGCCGTATCGCAGTGCGGACGATCCTTTGCCTGCAGTACCGTATGAATGGCTTCCAACAGGAAGCGCGGACCGTCACAGTTGGTCACGAGAGCATCCACAGATTTCAGGGCACCCTCCGGCAACTCCAGGCTTTCGGCGAGCATGACGACGGGAAGACGCGGTCTAACCTTCTTGATCTCATCCGCAACCGCGGCACCATCCAGAAGTCCCAGGTGATACTCGAGAATAACTGCATCCACCTGCTCCGACGCCAACAGCCGTAACCCTTGGCTGACGTGAGTTGCAGTGAGCAGGGAGAATCCCTTTTCCTTCAGCAAGCTCAGTTGAGCGGGATCCCGATGTATGCACAGTAATGATCTGGCGGCAGCCATTCTGCCGTCACTATGAATGAAGATTGTTGCCGGGTCTGCT
>Ga0335076_10005085_pt1 | contig 13322 bp, 13 predicted proteins | sample Lox_Sample_25_FD_206717 | JGI IMG/M metagenome (GOLD analysis project Ga0335076, IMG submission 206717) | Soil microbial communities from Loxahatchee National Wildlife Refuge, Florida, United States - Lox_Sample_2.5 | ecosystem: Environmental > Terrestrial > Soil > Wetlands | place: USA...
ATGCACACCGCGATCGCCGAGCTGGAGCAGGCTCAGATCCGCTCTGACATCCCCGACTTCCGCCCCGGGGACACGCTGAAAGTACATGTGCGGGTCAAGGAGGGCACCCGGTCGCGGATTCAGGTCTTCCAGGGCGTCGTGATCCGGCGCCAGGGCGGCGGGGCCCGGGAGACGTTCACCGTCCGCAAGATCAGCTATGGCGTGGGCGTGGAGCGCACGTTCCCGGTGCACAGCCCCTCCCTGGACAAGATCGAAGTGGTCACCCGGGGCCGGGTCCGCCGGGCCAAGCTGTACTACCTCCGGTCGCTGCGCGGTAAGGCCGCGCGGATCCGGGAGCGCCGCGAGCCGGCCCGCTGACCGCTGCATTCGGTGGCCGGCAGCGAGGACGTCGGGCTAGCCGGAGGGCGGCCGCGGGTGCGGCGCAGCCTGCGGGCACACTTCCCGGCACCCCGGCGCTAGGGTCGACGTGATGAACGATGACCGGGGCATGGGCGATCCGCCGCTGAGCGGGCCGCCGGGCACGGGCACGCCTGGCCAGCGCGGCGACGCCGTGGGCGCGGACCAGGACCCGGGCACCGAGACGATCACCGGGTCGCCCGACCGCGGCACAGCGGGCGCCGATGGACCGGCGGCCAGCACCGCCGCGGCCAACGGCGACGGGCAGGCCAGCGGCGACGGGCAGGCCAGCGGCACCGGGACAGCCGCCGCGACCCAGCGCGCCGCGGCGCAGGCCCGGCGGCGGCGCCGCGTCTCCTGGTGGGTCGAGCTCATCGCTCTGTTCGCGTTCGCCCTGGTGATCATGCTGGTCATCAAGACCTACGTGATCCAGGCCTTCTTCATCCCGTCCTCGTCGATGGAGAACACGCTCGACATCGGGGACAAGGTCCTGGTCAACAAGCTGATCTATCACTTCCGCCCGATCGACCGCGGGGACGTCATCGTATTCAACGGGGAGGGCTCCTGGGATCCGCCCAGCCCGCCCCAGTCCAGCGACCCGATCGTCCGCTGGGCCAGCGAGTTCGGCCACGCGGTGGTCGGCCTGTTCGGCATCTCCCCCGGCGTGCACGACTACATCAAGCGGGTCATCGGGCTGCCCGGCGACCACGTCGTCTGCTGCAACGCGCAGGGCGATGTGACGGTCAACGGGGTGGCCCTACATGAGAAGTCGTACCTGTACCCCGGCAACCCGCCATCCCAGACCAAGTTCAACATCCGGGTGCCACCCGGGCGGCTGTGGGTGATGGGCGACCACCGTAACGTGTCCTACGACTCGCGTGGCCACATCGGCGACCCGGGCGGCGGCACCATCCCGGAGAGCCAGGTGGTCGGCCGGGCGTTCCTGATCCTCTGGCCGCCGAGCCGGTTCCGGGTGCTGCCCATCCCCAGCACCTTCAACACGCTGAACGCCACCAGCACGGCACTCGGCGCACTGACTAGCCCGGCCGCCCCGGCCGCGGTGGCGGGCGCCGCCGCGGTGCCGCTGCTCATGCTGGAACGCCGGATCCGCCGCCGGAGCGGGCGACGGGTGGCCATCTGGCTGCGCACCCGGCGCGGGCGCAGGTGAGCCCATGGCAGCGGCAGAATGGCGGCATCCCGGTTACACCCCCCGGCGTGCAGCCGGACTGACCGGATACGAGCGCGTCCTGATCCGCGCCGGGCTATCCCCGGTAGCCGGCATCGACGAAGCCGGCCGCGGCGCCTGCGCAGGCCCCCTGGTGGTCGCGGCGGTGATGCTGAACCCGGCCAAACTCTCCGGGCTGACCGGCATAGCCGACTCCAAGCAGCTCACCCCGGCCGCCCGGGAGGAGGCCTACCAGGAGATCACCCGGACCGCGCTCGGCTGGCACCGGGTCATCATCCCGTCCGGCGAAATCGATGCCTGCGGCTTGCACGTGTGCAACATCGAGGGCATGCGCCGCGCCCTGGCCGGGCTCACGCCCCGGCCCGGCTACGCGCTCACCGACGGGTTCCCGGTCCGCGGCCTCGCCGTGCCCGCCCTGGCCATGTGGAAGGGCGACGAGGTGGCCGCATGCGTGGCCGCCGCCTCCATCGTGGCCAAGGTGACCAGGGACCGGATCATGACCGAACTGTCGGGAAGCTACCCGGAGTACGGGTTCGCACAGCACAAGGGATACTCCACCCGCAGCCACATGCGCGCGCTGACCGAGCACGGGCCATGCCCGCTGCACCGGGCCTCGTTCGCTAACGTCATGAGCCTGGCCCAGCGCGGCGCCGAGCCGCCGGACGGATGGGGGGAGGACGTCCCGGCGGAGGATGACCTGACCGTGGCTCCGGAGCAGATCGTGCTTCCGGAGCAGATGAGGTCCGGGGAATTGCTGGATGGAGAATTGACTTATGGTTGATCCCAGCCAGGCCGGACCTCCCGACGTCTGAACGGAGGGGGAGCAGATGAGCGCAGAGGATCTCGAGAAGTACGAGACCGAGATGGAGCTGCAGCTCTACCGCGAGTACCGGGACGTCGTGGGGCTGTTCACCCATGTGGTCGAGACCGAGCGCCGGTTCTACCTCACGAACCAGGTCGAGCTGAACGTGCACAGCTCCGAGAACGGTGAGGTGTACTTCGAGGTCATCATGCAGGACGCCTGGGTCTGGGACATGTACCGCCCGGCCCGGTTCGTGAAGAACGTACGGGTCGTCACGTTCAAGGACGTCAACGTCGAGGAACTGGCCCGCGCCGAGCTCGAAGTGCCCGACAAGTAGCCATCCCCGGCCGCATTTAAGCATCCAGGGGCGACAAACCCGCCCCGTTATCCACAGCTGCGCGGTTTCGCGCCGCCTGTCCACAGCGCCGTGATTGACCATGGGCGCCCGCCGCCGTTTCCGGCAGCGTTCGGCATCGGAGGTGATGCCGGATGGCGGATAAGGATGATCTGGGCCGGCTGGGCGAGCAGTTGGCCGCCGAGTACCTGCAGCAGGCCGGGATGCGGATCCTCGACCGGAACTGGCGCTGCGCCGAGGGCGAGCTGGACATCGTGGCGGCCGAGCGCCGGGTGCTCGTCGCCTGCGAGGTCAAGACCCGGTCCGGGCTGGGCTTCGGCAGCCCGCTGGAGGCCATCAGCCGGCGCAAGCGGGCCCGGCTGCGCGGGCTGGCCATCAGCTGGATCCGGGCCCACGGGGTGCTGTTCGACGAGGTGCGGATCGATGTGATCGGGCTGGTCCGGGACCGGGCCGGGCACTTCACCATCGACCACGTCCGGGGAGTGGGCTGACGTGCCGGTCGCCCGCACCCACGCCATCGCCCTGGTCGGGGTGGAGGGTCACGAGGTGGAGATCGAAGCCGATATCCAGAACGGCCTGCCGGGCCTGCTCCTGATTGGGCTTCCGGACACAGCTCTGCGCGAGGCGAGAGACCGGATCCGGGCTGCGATCGTCAACAGCCACGAGCAATGGCCACAACGCCGGATCACTGTCGGTCTGTCACCCGCCAGCCTGCCCAAGCGGGGCAGCGGATTTGACCTGGGCATAGCCGTCGCGATCTTGAGTGCAGCGGACGCGATCCCGGCTGCTGCCCTGGAAGGCGTGGCATTCCTTGGTGAACTTGGGCTTGACGGCCAGATTCGTCCGGTTAGAGGGGTGCTGCCTGCTATGGCCGCTGCGGCCGCCAGCGGATTCCGCCGGGTCGCTGTGCCGCATGCCAACGCTGCTGAGGCGGCGCTGGTACCTGGACTTCGTGTGTTGAGCGCTAACTCCCTACGCGGCCTCCTCGGCTGGCTTCGCGGTGAGGCTGTGGGAGAGGAGGCGGATCCGGTTCAGATCACAGAGGGTGGCACAGAGCCGAGCCTCACCCCGTTGCGCACTGGGCGGTCGACTGGCTGCAGGCTGGATCTGGCTGATGTGCTGGGTCAGCCCACGGCGCGCCGTGCCGCCGAGATATGTGCTGCTGGCGGGCATCATCTCTCGATGCTTGGGCCACCGGGGGCGGGCAAAACCATGCTGGCGGAGCGGATTCCAACTGTGTTGCCAGGTCTTGACAGGACGGCAGCCCTGGAAGTCACTTCGATCCACTCAGTGGCAGGCGTGCTCCCTGATGGAAGCCCGCTGCTGACGGAGCCACCCTTCTGCGCACCGCACCATACGGCGACTAAGGCGGCGATCGTTGGCGGCGGCAGCGGCATGATCCACCCGGGGGCTGCGTCGCTGGCCCACCGGGGCTGCCTCTTCCTCGACGAGGCCCCAGAGTTCGGCCGGGACGTGCTCGACGCACTACGCCAGCCTCTCGAGTCGGGAGAGGTCGTGGTGGCCCGCTTAGGTACCATTGCGCGCTTCCCAGCTCGCTTCACGCTGGTACTTGCCGCTAATCCCTGCCCATGCGCGAAAGGGTCCGGTGGGCGGGCCGCCTGTGAATGCTCTCCCGCGGAACGTCGAAGGTACCTGGCCAGGTTGTCTGGGCCACTGCTGGATCGGGTCGACGTGAAGGTCGAGTTCCTCCCGGTGAGCCGGAGTGAGCTGCTCAGCGACAGGAAGTTCGCCGAACCCAGCGCGAAGGTGGCCGACCGGGTTGCTGCAGCGCGGCAACGCGCGGCGGATCGCCTGCGAGATACCCCGTGGCAGCTCAACGGGGAGATCCCTGGCAGCGAATTACGCGGGCGATTCAGGCCGGCCCCAGGCGCGTTCACCCCCCTGGAACGAGCCATTGATCTCGGGCAGATTAGTGCCCGCGGACTCCACCGGGTACTCAGAGTGGCCTGGACACTCGCTGACCTGGCAGAGGTATCCCGCCCGACTGCCGATCACACCAGTTACGCACTCGGCCTGTGGCTAGGGGTGTCCGGATGACGCGCCAGCCGGACCGCTGCAGGCCGGGGTCCGTTGGGGGTGCGGAACCGGACCGGAACGGGCCGGGGTCCACGGGGCCGGGCGGACCGGCTGCAGGGCCGGACCGGCTGGCCCGGGCGGTGCTGAGCTGGCTGGCCGAGCCGGGTGACCCGCAGATGACCGCACTGCTGCGGACCTACTCGCCGGGCGCGATCGTGACCGCGCTGGCCGACGGGACGTGGCCGCCCGGCGACGCGCGCGGCCCGGCCATTCCCGGCCTGAAAGCCGCGCTCCAGCGATGGACCGCCCGGCTGGGCGGCATGCCCACCCAGCGCACCCTGGACGGCTGGGCGCGGGCCGGGATCCGGCTGCTGTGCCCCGGTGACCCGGGCTGGCCCAGCCAGCTTGCCGTGCTCGGCGACAGCAGCCCGTGGGCGCTCTGGGTGCGCGGCAGCGCCGACCTCAGGTTCGCCTGCCTGCGCTCGGTCTCCATCGTCGGCACCCGGGCGGCCACCGGCTACGGCGGCCACGTCTGCGCCGAGCTGGCCGCCGCCCTGGCCGAACGCGGCTGGGCGGTGGTGTCGGGCGGCGCGTTCGGCATCGACGGCTGGGCCCACCGGGGCGCGCTCAGCGCCGAGGGAATCACGGTCGCGGTGCTGCCCTCCGGGCTGGACGACCCGTATCCGCGCGGTCACGGCGAGCTGTTCCAGGCCATCGCCGCGCACGGCGTGCTGGTCAGCGAGCGGCCGCCGGGCCGGGCCCCGACCCGGCCCGGGTTCCTGGTGCGCAACCGGCTGATCGCCGCGCTCAGCCGGGGCACCGTGGTGGTCGAGGCGGCACTGCGCAGCGGCGCGCTGAACACCGCCCGGCACGCCCGGGATCTGAACCGGCCGCTGATGGCCGTGCCCGGCCCGGTCACCTCGGCCGCTTCGGCGGGCTGTCATCTGGCCATCAGGGAGTGGGGCGCGGAGTGCGTGACCAGCGCGGCCGACGTGCTCAGCCAGCTGTCGTTCGGCCCGGATGAGACGGCCTGCGGGGCGGGCGGGCGCGGCCCGGTGCTGCCGCGCGATGAGCTGGATCCGGTCAGCCGTGGCGTGCTGGAGGCGGTCCCGGCCCGCACCGGGTGGGGTCCGGCCCGGATCGCGGTGTCGGCCGGGGTGGACTTCGATACCGTAATGCGGTGCCTGGGCCAGCTCGCGGCCGGCGGCTACGTGGAACGCTGCGAGCGCGGCTGGAGGCTGCGATTTCCGGGCTGATTCCGGGAAATCCTGCCCATATTCGGGCAGGATCTTTGCCTTCTGTGCCTGAATCGCTCATGCTGGGGCGGTGGCAGGGGTGCAGCAACCGTTCGAGGACCTGGTCGCCCATGTAACCCGGAGCAGCACGCTGGGCACCGGGGAAGCGGAGCGGTTGATTGCTGAGGTGCTCGGGTATTTCTCCGAGCCAGCGGAGACGTTCGTCCGGCGGCGTCACGGCGAGCTGAAGGCACGCGGCCTCACCAACGACCGGGCCTTCCAGCAGATTGCCGTTGAGCTGCGGCAGCGCCTGGTGCCACCACCTGACTATTCGCAGCGCCAACTGCGCCGCATCATCTACGGCTGACAGGGGGAAGTGTATGTGCGGAATCGTCGCTCATATCGGGGGCCGTGACTGCGTCCCTGTCCTGCTCGAAGGGCTGACCCGGCTGGAGTACCGGGGCTACGACTCGGCGGGGCTGGCGGTGCTGAGCCGCAACGGCGAGATCCGGGTGCACAAGACCAAGGGCCGGGTCGCCGATCTCACCGCCGGGCTGCCCGCGCGGTTCAAGGGCAGTCCCGGGATCGGGCACACCCGGTGGGCGACGCACGGCGAGCCGAGCGACGAGAACGCGCATCCGCACCTCTGCGGGCCGATCGCGATCGTGCACAACGGCATCATCGAGAACGCCGACGAGCTGCGGGCCAAGCTGATCGCCGAGGGGGAGACGTTCGACTCGGAGACCGACAGTGAGGTGCTGGCCCACCTGATCGCGGCCAGCACCGCCGACGACCTGGAGGAAGCCGTCCGCCAGGCGCTCACCTCGGTGGTCGGCACGTACGGCATCGTGGTGCTGGACAGCAGGCAGCCGGACCGGATCGTGGCCGCTCGCAACGGCAGCCCGGTCGTGCTCGGCCTGGGCGACAAGGAGATGTTCGTCGCCTCGGACATCGCCGCGCTGGTCCGGTACACCCGCCAGGTGGTGCACCTGGATGACGGCGAGGTGGCCACGGTGCGCGCGGACGGGTTCCGCACCGCCACCCTGGACGCCCGGGCCACCACCAAGCAGCCGTCCATCATCGACACCGACTTCGGCTCGTATGACGCCGAGGGCTACACGCACTTCATGCGCAAGGAGATCCACGAGCAGCCCCGGGCGGTGGAGCGGGCGCTACGCGGCCGGATCGACGGCCGGTTCAATACCGCGCACCTGGGCGGGCTGAACATGGACGCGCGGCAGCTCCGCGAGATCCGCCGGGTGCTCGTCCTGGGCTGCGGGTCGGCTTACTACGCCGGGCAGGTGGGCGCGCAGCTCATCGAGGACCTGGCCCGGATCCCGGCGGCGGCCGAGCCGGCCTCGGAGTTCCGCTACCGCAACCCGGTGGTGGAGGCGGACACGCTGTACGCCGGGGTGAGCCAGTCCGGCGAGACGTACGACACGCTGGCCGCGGTGCAGGAGCTCAAGCGCAAGGGCGGCCAGGTGCTCGGCGTGGTCAACTCGGTCGGCAGCGCCATCGCCCGGGAGTGCGGCGGCGGCATGTACCTGCACGCCGGCCCGGAGGTCTCGGTCACCTCGACCAAGACCTTCACCGCCACGGCGGTGGCGTTCGCGCTGCTCGCCCTGCACCTGGGCCGCATTCACGACCTGTCACCCGGCGACGGCAGGCGGATCATCGCCGGGCTGCGCGCGCTGCCGGACCAGATCGAGGAGATACTCGCCGACGAGGAGCACATCGCCGGCATCGCCGCCGAACTGGTCGGCAGCCAGGGGCTGTTCTTCATCGGCCGGGTCCGCGGCTTCCCGGTCGCCCGGGAGGGGGCGCAGAAGCTCAAGGAGGTCTCTTACCTGCATGCGGAGGCCTATCCGGCCAGCGAGCTCAAGCACGGGCCGCTGGCCCTGGTCTGCCCGGAGCTGCCCACGGTCGCGATCGTGCCGGACGACGACCTGCTGGACAAGAACCTGTCCACGCTGGGTGAGATCAAGGCCCGGCGCGGCCCGATCGTCGCGGTCGGGCACACCGACCTGGACAGCAAGCTGGCCGATCACCTGATCCGGGTGCCGAAGAGCGAGCCGGAGCTGGACCCGATCCTGCTCTCCGTGCCGCTGCAGATGCTCGCCTACCACGCGGCCGTCGCGCTCGGGAACGACGTGGACAAGCCGCGCAACCTGGCCAAGAGTGTCACGGTGGAGTAGCGGCCGGCCGGTGCCACACTGGGTGGATGGCTGAGCCAGCGCAGGACGCGGTGAGCCAGGGCCAGGGCCAGCTGGCCGAGCCGCTGGGCCGGGCGCTGGACAGTTTCCAGCGGCACCTGGCGGCCGAGCGGAACACCTCGCCGCACACCGTCCGGGCCTACCTCGGGGATGTCCGCGCCCTGCTGGAGCACGCCACCCGGGCCGGGGTGACCAGCCCGGACGGGCTGAGCATCACCGTGCTCCGGGGCTGGCTGGCCGGCCAGCACCGGGCCGGCCTGGCGCGCAGCACGCTGGCCCGCCGGGCCGCCGCGGCCCGCGCGTTCACCGCGTTCGCGCACAGCCGGGGCCTGCTGGCCGCCGACCCGGGCCCGCTGCTCGGCACCCCCCGGATCCGGCGCAGGCTGCCCGAGGTGCCCCGGCCGGACCAGGTGGCCGCGGTGCTGGACGGCACGGCTGCCCCGCCTGCGGCCGCGGGTGAGCTGGACCCGCGGGAGCGCGCCGTGCTGCTCCGCGACGCCGCGATCATGGAACTGCTGTACGCCTCCGGCATCCGGGTCAGCGAACTGTGCGGCCTGGACGTGGGCGACCTGGATAACGGCCGCCGGACGATCCGGGTGCTGGGCAAGGGCGGCAAGGAACGCACCGTGCCGGTGGGCCTGCCCGCCGAGCGCGCCGTGCGGGACTGGACCGGGGCCGGCCGGCCGGTGCTGGCCACCCCGGCCAGCGAGCACGCGCTGTTCCTCGGCGCGCGCGGCCGGCGGCTCGATCCGCGGACCGCGCGCCGGGTGGTGCACGCCAGGCTGGCCGCGGTGCCGGCCGTGCCGGACAGCGGGCCGCACGGCCTGCGCCACGCGGCCGCCACCCACCTGCTGGAAGGCGGCGCGGACCTGCGCAGCGTGCAGGAGATCCTGGGCCACGCGTCGCTGGCCAGCACGCAGATCTACACCCACGTGTCGGTGGCCAGGCTGCACGCCGCGTTCAACCAGGCCCACCCCCGCGCCTGACCGTCCCGGTCCCGTTCCGCCCTCTCGCCCGGCCCCGTTTCCAACCGCGCGGATGATTCATTCACGCGCACCGGTGAACATGGGTGAATCATTCATGCGGTGCAGGGTGCGGGGTGCCGGGTGCGGGGTGCGGGGTGCCCGCGCAGCGGGCCCGCGACGCCCCGGACGGCCGCGCGGCGGCCAATGCCGGCGGCGGGTACTGGCGTTAGGCGGCGCCGGGGGTGTTGCTGGAGCCTGTAGACTTTGGGAGGCCGCAGAAGCGCCCGCCGATGTGGGGGCGGTTCCACGGTCAAATTCGCGCGTCCGCTTGCCGCCAGGGCTCCGAGCAGGTCCCGGCGGGACGCTTCCCACCGGTCCGCGGCTGCTATGCCGCGGCGGGTGCGCCCGGGCGCCAGGAACAACCGAGAGCGTCGGCGCGATCAGGCGCGGCGCGTGACAGGAAGGGGACCGCGGGCATGGCTCCGGTCGTCACCATGCGGCAGCTCCTCGAGAGCGGCGTGCACTTCGGGCACCAGACCCGGCGCTGGAACCCCAAGATGAAGCGATTCATCCTGGCCGAGCGCAACGGCATCTACATCATCGACCTCCAGCAGTCACTCGCCTTCATCGACACGGCGTACGAGTTCATCAAGGAGACCGTCGCGCACGGCGGTTCCATCCTCTACGTCGGGACCAAGAAGCAGGCCCAGGAAGCGGTGGCCGAGCAGGCCCGCCGGGTGGGCATGCCGTTCGTCAACCAGCGCTGGCTGGGTGGCATGCTGACCAACTTCTCCACCGTGTTCAAGCGGCTGCAGCGGCTCAAGGAACTGGAGGAGATCGACTTCGACGACGTCGCCGGTTCCGGGATGACCAAGAAGGAGCTTCTCCAGCTGCGCCGGGAGCGGGACAAGCTGGAGCGGTCGCTGGGCGGGATCCGGGACATGTCCCGGGTGCCGAGCGCGATCTGGGTGGTGGACACCAAGAAGGAACACATCGCCGTCAGCGAGGCCCGCAAGCTGGGCATCCCGGTGATCGCCATCCTGGACACCAACTGCGACCCGGACGAGGTCACCTACCCGATCCCCGGAAATGACGACGCGATCCGCAGTGTTTCACTACTGACCAGGGTGGTCGCCGACGCCGTCGCCGATGGGCTCATCGCGCGGGCTGGGGCGGCGGACGGCGAAGCTAAGCCGTCCACCCCGGCCGCTGGCGACATCGGCGCCGAGGAGCCGCTGGCCGAGTGGGAACTCCAGGTCCTGGAGGGTGGGCTGGCCCACGACCAGGCCGTGGCCCAGTCCGTCGCGAACGGCACCGCTAATGGCACTGCCAACGGGACGAGCCCCGCCACTACGGCTGAGCAGCCCGCGGCCGAGCAGCCCGCGGCCGAGGCCGAGCAGGCCGTGGCAGAGCAGCCCGCGGCGGAGCAGCCCGCGGCCGAGGCCGAGCAGGCCGTGGCAGAGCAGCCCGCGGCGGAGCAGCCCGCGGCCGAGGCCGAGCAGGCCGTGGCTGAGCAGCCCGTGGCTGAGCAGCCCGCGGCGGAGCAGCCGGCGGCCGGGGCGGAGCAGCCAGCGGCTGAGGCGGAAGCGACCGAGGCGACGGAGACCCCCGCGGCCGAGCCGGAGGCCTGACCCGAGACCGGCCGGCGGCCGGGGTCAGCGGGGCCAGCGGGCTCCGGCCACCCACCACGTACAGACAGTGAGAGAGAAGGACATGGCGAACTTCACCGCCGCGGACATAAAGCGGCTGCGTGAGCAGACGGCTGCGGGAATGCTTGACGTCAGGAACGCCCTGCAGGAGGCCGACGGTGACTTCGACGCCGCGGTCGAGCTCCTCCGGGTCAAGGGGGCCAAGGACGTGAGCAAGCGGGCCTCGCGGACCGCCGGGAACGGCCTGGTGACCGCGGAGCTGGCCGGCACCGAGGCCGGGGTGCTCGTAGAGCTCAACTGCGAGACCGACTTCGTGGCCAAGACCGAGGTGTTCCAGGACGTGGCCGCGCAGATCGCGAAGGCTGCGCTGGAGCACCGGGCCGCGGACCGGCTGGCCGTGCTGGGCCTGGAGGTCCGCCCCGGCGTGACCGTCCAGCAGCTCATCGAGGAGGCGAGCGCCTCGCTCAAGGAGAAGCTGGAGCTCGGCCGGTACACCCTGTTCCAGGGTGGCTACGTGGCGACCTACCTGCATAAGTCCGACCCGGCCCTGCCGCCTACCGTGGGCGTGCTGGTCCAGCTGGACAAGCCGTCCGCTGAGGCGGCCAGGGACGTGGCGCACCAGGTAGCGGCGATGCGCCCGCAGTACCTGACCCGGGACGAGGTGCCCGGCAACGTGGTCGAGCACGAGCGCGGCATCATGGAGCAGATCACCCGGGACGAGGGCAAGCCGGAGCAGGCCGTGCCGAAGATCGTCGAGGGCCGGCTGAACGCGTTCTTCAAGGACGTGGTGCTCACCGAGCAGCCGTTCGTGCGTGAGCCGAAGAAGACGATCAAGCAGCTGCTCAGCGAGCAGGGCGTCACCGTGCGGGCCTTCGCCCGGTTCCAGGTGGGCCAGGCCTGATGGCGGTCGGCGGAGGACAACGTCCGGCCAGCGGCGGTGTGACCCAGACAGCGGCCACCGCCGCCGGCCAGGACGCCCCGTCCGCCGTAGGGACGCTGGACGCCCCCGACTCAGCGCCGGTGCACCGCCGCTGGAACCGGGTGGTGGTCAAACTGTCCGGCGAGGCGTTCTCCGGGGACGAACCGCTCGGCATCTCCCCCGACGTGGTGTTCCACCTGGCCAAGGAGATGGCCGCGGTGGTGGCCGACGGGGTCGAGCTGGCCGCCGTGGTCGGCGGCGGCAACATGTTCCGCGGCCGGCAGATGGCCGAGCGCGGCATCGACCGGGCCCGGGCCGACTACATGGGCATGCTGGGCACGGTCATCAACTGCCTGGCCCTGCAGGACGTGCTGGAGAAGCTGGGCATCGAGACCCGGGTGCAGACCGCGATCACGATGGGCCAGGTGGCGGAGCCGTACATCCCGCGCCGGGCCATCCGGCACCTGGAGAAGGGCCGCGTGGTGATCTTCGGCGCGGGTCTCGGCGCGCCGTTCTTCTCCACCGACACCTGCGCCGCGCAGCGCGCGCTGGAGATCGGTGCGGAAGCGGTGCTCAAGGGAACCCAGGTCGACGGGGTCTACGACGCGGACCCGCGGCGCAGTCCCGGCGCGACCAGGTTCGCCCAGATCGACTACGGCGAGGTACTGCGCCGCGAGCTGAAGTTCATGGACGCGACCGCGGTCAGCCTGTGCATGGACAACGGCCTGCCCATCGTCGTCTTCGACCTGATGGAAGAGGGCAACGTTGCGCGGGCGGTGCGCGGTGAGAAGATCGGCACACTGATATGCCGGTCAGGAGACTACTGACGGTCAGAACCCAAGGCCGGCAGGCGCGAACCCGTGAAGGCACCAGGACCACAGGAGCCGCAGTGATAGACGAAACTCTCCTCGAAGCGGAGGAGAAGATGGAGAAGGCCGTGGCGGTCGCCAAGGAAGACATGGGCGCCATCCGCACCGGCCGCGCGCACCCTGCCATGTTCGCCAAGATCACGGCCGAGTACTACGGCACCCAGACGCCGGTCAACCAGCTGGCCTCGTTCCACATCCCGGAACCCCGGATGGTCATCGTCCAGCCATTCGACAAGTCCTCGCTGGGCAATATCGAGAAGGCCATCCGGAACAGTGACCTCGGGGTGAACCCGTCCAACGACGGCGCGATCATCCGGGTCGTCTTCCCCGAGCTGTCCGAGGAGCGGCGCAGGGACTACATCAAGGTGGCCCGGCACAAGGCCGAGGACAGCCGGGTCTCCATCCGCAACATCCGCCGGCACGCCAAGGACTCCCTGGACAAGATGGTCAAGGCGGGCGACGCGGGCGAGGATGAGGTGCACCGCGCGCAGGCGGATCTCGAAGAGCTCACGCACACCTATGTCGGGCAGGTGGACGACCTGCTGCGGCATAAGGAAGCCGAGCTTCTCGAGGTCTGAGCTTGACCGCTGACGAGCTCAACGACCCCGGCCATACCCAACCTGACCGCACGGGGCCTGACCACACGAGCAAAGACCTTTCCAGTCGAACGCCAGTGCCCGGCCCGCCGCCCCCAGC
>Ga0335076_10005087_pt1 | contig 13318 bp, 14 predicted proteins | sample Lox_Sample_25_FD_206717 | JGI IMG/M metagenome (GOLD analysis project Ga0335076, IMG submission 206717) | Soil microbial communities from Loxahatchee National Wildlife Refuge, Florida, United States - Lox_Sample_2.5 | ecosystem: Environmental > Terrestrial > Soil > Wetlands | place: USA...
CGTCCACGAGACGCTCTCGCACGCGCCGGACGAGGTCGTCGACTTTGACGACATCGCCGGCCGGGTGGCGATGATGGCCGCGGAGGTATCGGCGCCCGAAGCCCGGGTCAAGCCGGGCCTGTCGGGGGCGTTCGGGCTGCTGCCCGCGTCCGTGGCCACGCCCCTGGCCCTGGTGCTCACCGAGCTGTTGCAGAACGCGCTGCAGCACGGGCTCACCCGGCCGACGGGAACGCCGCGCGACGGGAAGCTGGAGGTCACCGCGTACCGGCGCAGCGGACAGCTCACGGTCACCGTGACCGATAACGGGGCGGGACTACCCGAGGATTTCGACCTCAACTCAACGGCCAGCCTGGGCCTGCAGATCGTCCGCACGCTCGTGGTGGCCGAACTCGGCGGTCGCCTGGAGGTGTCCCCGCAGCCGGGCGGCGGGACCAAGGTCCTGGTCGAGGTTCCGGTACAGCTCCCCGTAGCCGGGACGGCGGACGACGAAGCAGGGCAGGAAAATCCTGCCGGAGAGGACAAGCCCGCCTAGCTCACGGCGGGCGGTCGATTAGGCGTGTGCTCTGACCCGGGCCGACCTGCGCTTCAGCGCGCGGCGTTCGTCCTCGCTCAGCCCGCCCCAGACGCCAGAATCCTGGCCGCTCCCCAGCGCCCACTGCAAGCACGGTTCCAGCACGGCACAGCGCTGGCACACCCGTTTGGCCTCGTCGATCTGCAGTAGTGCGGGACCCGTGTTGCCGATCGGGAAGAACAGCTCCGGGTCTTCGTCACGGCAGGCGGCGTGGTGTCGCCAGTCCATGAGGTCCACACTCCTTTGTGTGAGGCCGGTGCCGTGGCCGGGGCCCGTCCTCAGTAGTGCTTGTGAACGATTTCACGAGCTATGCCGTATGCCGAGAACCGTAAGTTCCCGAACCTGAGAGTCATAATCAAAGACTTGCGCCCTCGACCGGGGCTCCCAGGCGAGGCCGTTAGGTTACAGCGCTTCATAACCCGCCCAGCAGGGGCGCATGGCTAGTGCGCCGCTCGCCAGGAGCCCTTTAACCCTCTCAAAGATCGGCTGTGAACCGCAAGAGTCTACGGCAAAGGTTCGGGTGGTTTTCAGTGTCAGATGAGTCACATCGCGAGCTCAGCTCGATTACATCTTGGACGGGCCCGGCACGGCCCGGGCGGCCGGTGACGGCGCTCGCCGGGCCGGGGCGGGCGCTACACGACGACCCGCAGGGCATCGGGCACGGACCGGAACCTGACGCTCTCGTACTCGCCCACGTACTCGCCGTCCACCTGGAAGGCCATCGGCCGGGCCGATCTCAGCGTCAGCTCGGCCTGGTCGTGCAGGGTCAGGACGCTGCGCCCGTGCGTCGGCCGGGTGGCCGACAGCACCTGGGACCCCGTGCGGAGCATGCTCACGGTCCCCAGGCTGCGCAGCGCCAGGACGTCAAGGCCGCACTCGAAGGCGGCCTGCCGGTTGGTGTAGACCGGGCGGCGGCCCAGGTACGTCCACGGCGCGGTGTTCGACACGATGCCGAGGAACAGCGGGCCGACCGGGGGATGCCCGTCGCGCTCCAGCGTAAGCGCGGGGTGGCGCCGGTCGGTGACGCGGTAGAACTGCCGCAGGATCATCCTCAGGTACAGCACCGACGTGGCCGCCCGGCCCCGGGCGCGGTGGCCGTCGACCGCCCGCACCACCTCGGCATCGAGCCCGAGGCCCGCGTTGAAGGTGAAGTACCGGTCGCCCGCCAGGCCGAGGCCGATGTGGCGGTACCGCCCTTCGGCGAGCGCCTGGAGGACCTGCCCGGTCGCGTCTACCGGATCGGCGGGCAGGCCCACGGCGCGGGTGAACACGTTGGCGTTGCCGCCGGGCAGGGCCGCCAGCGCCGGAACGCTCTCGGCACGGTCCGCGGCGGCCGTGCCGTCACCGAGGATCCCGTTGACGGCCTCGTTGACGGTGCCGTCACCGCCCAGCGTGAGCACCAGCCCGAACCCGTCCGTGCGGGCGGCGGCCGCGAGGCTGGTTGCGTGGCCCCGGTAGCGTGTCTGCACGACCTCAAGCTCGACGGCGGACGACAGCGCCCGGACGATAACATCGCGCCGAAGCTGGGTCGTGGAGGTGGCGTGTGGATTCACGATCAAGAGCGCGCGCACGCGCTCAGGTTAGCGATGCCGGGGCGGCAGAGCAGCCTCGGCGTGCGTGGAGCCTGATCGCCGCCGCGGTGGTGCAGGGCGTCGAGGCCGCCGGGGTGCTGCTGGCCTCGGTGCTGGCCGGGGTCGACACGGGCAGCGGGCAGTCCTACCACACCAACAGCGGCATCGCGCTGACCGTGATCGGGATTGCGACCGCGCTCGCGCTCGGGTTCGTCGCCGCCGGGCTGGCCCGGGCCCGGCCCTGGAGCCGGACCCCCGCGCTGCTCACCCAGCTGTTCACCGGCATCGTGAGCATCTACCTGATCCAGTCGCACCGGTACGAATGGGGGGTACCCGGGCTCGTGCTGACCGCCGCCGGGTTCGTGGCCCTGCTCGTCCCGCCGAGCCTGCGGGCGCTCGCCAGCAGGCCGTCACAGGACCATAACGGGTAGGCCGGGGGGGAAGTGGCTGCGCGCGGGAAGGTGGCTGGCGGGGGAGGCTAGCCGCGGGCGGGAGGTAGCTGCGGAAGCTAAGGTGGCCGCCGGGGAGGTAGCTGCGGAAGCGAAGGCAGCGGCGGGCGCTACTCGTCCGTGGTGAGCCCCTCGCGGAGCTGCGTCAGCGTCCGGGCCAGCAGCCGGGACACGTGCATCTGCGAGATGCCGAGTTCGGTCGCGATCTGCGACTGGGTCATGTTGCCGAAGAACCGGAGCATCAAGATCTTCTTCTCCCGCGGCGGGAGCCGCTCCAGCAGCGGCTTGAGCGATTCGCGGTACTCGACTCCCTCCAGGGCGTCGTCGAGCATGCCCAGCGACTCGGCCACCGCGGGCGCGTCCTCGTCGCCCGAGTCCGGGGCGTCGAGCGACACCGTGGAGTAGGCGTTGGCGGACTCCAGGCCCTCCAGCACTTCTTCCTCGCTCATCTGCAGGTGGACGGCGAGCTCGGCCACGGTGGGCGCCCGGCCCAGCCGCTGCGCCAGGTCGCTGATCGCCTTGGTCAGCGCCAGCTTGAGTTCCTGCAGCCGCCGCGGGACGCGGACCGCCCACCCCTTGTCGCGGAAGTGCCGCTTGATCTCTCCCACGATGGTCGGCGTGGCGTAGGTGGAGAACTCCACGCCGCGGGACAGGTCGAACCGGTCGATGGACTTGATCAGCCCGATCGTGGCCACCTGGGTCAGGTCGTCGAGCCACTCGCCGCGGTTGCGGAACCTGCGCGCCAGGTACTCGACCAGCGGCAGATGCAGTTCGACCAGTTCTCCGCGGATGCGCTGCCGCTCTTCGTTCCCCTCCGGCAGCGTGGAGAGCCGCTCGAACAGTTCCCTGGCCCGCCCGCGCTCGCGCGTCGCGGGCTGGACCTTCGCGACGCCCAGCGCGGCGCCGGAGTCCGAGGCATTGTCGACCGCGCCGACCCGGACCGCCTCGCCTTCCCTGGCGTCGGCGAAGCCGACGACCGCCGGCTCGCCGTTGGCCTCGCCGGCTGCCATGCCCTGCGCCTCTGCGGCCATCGTGGTCTCGAACTCCTCGGTCAAGGCGACCTCGATTTCCCGCCTCACACCGCCCCCGGCGACTCTCTGGTCTTCCGTAGCACGATCGTCAGCAGGTCGCCGGGGCCCACATGCGCGTCCACGCTTCCGGCCAGCGCGGTGAGCACGGTCCAGGCGAAAGTGTCGCTGGCCGGCTGTTGCGGGGCCAGGCACGGAACGGAAACGGCGATGGTCATGTCGTCGTGGCCGAGCGTGAAGCCGCATTCCAGGCTGGCCCCGGGCACGGCCTGGCTGAGCAGCATCGCGCAGGCCTCGTCCACGGCGATCCGCAGGTCCTCGATCTCGTCCAGCGTGAAGTCGAGGCGCGCGGCCAGCCCGGCCGTGGCGGTGCGCAGCACCGACAGGTAGGCGCCCTCGGCCGGCATGCGCACGGTCACCTGGTCCTGGGTCTCGCGGCGCTCGGCAGGCTGGCCGGATGCCACCGCCGTCGGCCGGCCGGGCCTGGCCACGCCGGGCCTGGCCGCGCCCGCCTCCAGTTCGTCCGCTCCCGTCACGGCGGTCCTGGTGGCCGACGTGGTCGCTTCTTCCCTCACGAGTGTCCTCCCACACCGCCAGGCATCGGCCCGCTCCGGGCTCTGCCTGCAACTTACCGTGAGCGAGCCGTGCCCTGGACGCGGCACGCGGCCACGGACGCTCAGATGCGCCCTTGTCCGGTCCGCCCGGGCCAGCCCGGCGGCGCACCTCAAACCGCCCGGATACAGCAGAGGACCGCGCCGGGCCGTCGCCCGCGTGGTCCTCCGTCTGGATCGCTGACTACGGTATCAGGCTTGCTTGGTTTCCCAGAAGATCTTTGCGATCTCGTCGATCTTGGCCAGCAGCGCGTCGGCCTTGGCCACGTCGGTGCTGCCCTTGGTGCCCGCCGAGCCCGCCATCTTGGTCGCCTCGTTGAACATCTGGTTCAGCTGCGGGTACTTCTCGAAGTGCGGGGGCTTGAAGTAGTCGGTCCACAGCACCCAGAGGTGATGCTTGACGAGGTCAGACCGCTCCTCCTTGATCTGGATCGCCCGGGCGCGGAACTCCGGGTCGGTGTTCTGCTGGTACTTCTCGCAGATCCCCTTGACGGATTCGGCCTCGATCCGGGCCTGGGCGGGGTCATAGACGCCGCAGGGGAGGTCACAGTGAGCGTGCGCGGTGGCCCTCGGCTCGAGAAGACGTGCGAGCAGCCTCATCGATCTCCTTCTCTCCTGTCAGATCATGTATTCCGGACTCCGACAGTACCCCGTGACCGCTGACCTACTCCGGGAGGGTTCGTGCAATCGCCGCTGTGGCGCGTGGCCGTCGCGGAACGGTCCATGGAGCCCGCGCTGCGGCCCGGGGACTGGCTGCTGGTCCGGCGCGGCCTGCGGGCGGGCCGGCCGCCGCGGATCCGCCCCGGCCAGCTCGTGATCGCCCGGCATCCGGGCCGGCCTGACCTGCTGCTGGTCAAGCGCGCGGCCCGGCGGGAACCGGGCGGCTGGTGGCTGGAGTCAGACAATCCCGGCGCCGGGGCGGTGGACAGCCGCTCGTTCGGCGTGGTACCGCCGGAGCTGATCGAGGGCCGGGTGCTGGCCCGCTACTGGCGGTCGCGGGCCGGCTAAGGCCCGTTCCCGGCGGCTTTCCCCCGAACGGGCCGGCTCCGCACGCCCCGGCCAGACGGGAACGGCCCCGGCGGGTGGCCAGGGCCGTTCCCGCGGCTGCTGAGGCGGGATCAGTGGTGGATGCCGGTGTCCGGCAGCTCCTGCTCCCCGGACTGCCGCCCGACCAGGTTGAGCATCTCTTCCCTGGGCAGCTTGGTGTACATGGCCCAGTAGTAGATGGCCAGGCTGAACACGGCCACGACCACGATGTCCCACCAGAACGGGATCGTGTTGGTGTTGAGCGGGGGCGCGACGCCACCGCCGGAGTACTGGCCCAGCCAGGAGATGATGCCCAGGCCGACCAGCCACACCGGCAGCCAGACCGCCGACTTCCAGTCCAGCGGCGGCCGCTCCTTGTCGAACGCCATCGAGATGCCGATCAGCACGTATCCGATCACCAGGACGATGCCGAGCTTCCAGACCACCTCAAAGCCGGACCAGTAGATGAGCAGGTCGGCGATGACGAACGCGATCGGGCAGAGCACCGAGGCGGCCGGCAGCCGGTACGGCCGGGTCGCCTCCGGCACCTGGCCGCGGAAGGCGCCCAGGGACAGCGGCGCGCCCGCGTACATGAGCACGCTCGCGCCGGTGATCAGGCCCACGATCGAGTGCCAGCTCGGGAACGGCAGCAGGAAGAACAGCCCGAAGATGAACGCGAAGATCAGCCCGACCCAGGGGACGCCGCTGCCGTTGGTCTTGCCGAAGAACTGCGGGGCGTACCGGTTCCGGGCCAGCCCGTAGCTGATCCGCGACGTCCCGGTCGTGTAGATGAGGCCGGTGCCGGACGGCGAGATGAACGCGTCGACCCGCAGGATGTGCGCCAGCCAGGCGATCCCGGCCAGCGCCGCGACGCCGGCGAACGGCCCCGCGAGGATGAGCGGGTCGTTGATGCCCAACAGCCCCTTGGGTAGATCGTGCGGGGGTATTGCGCCGATGAACACGACCTGCAGCAGGGTGTAGATCACGGTGCCGAGCAGCACCGAGATGATGATCGCGCGCGGCAGGTTGCGCCCGGGGTCCTTGATCTCGCCGGCCAGCTGGTCGGCCTGTTCGAAGCCGGAGTAGGCGAAGATGATGCCGGCTAGCGGGAGCGCCGCGAACAGGCCCCTGGCCCCGCCTGGCAGGAAGCCCAGCCCCCCGGAGGTGAAGTTGCTGGGGTGGAACTGGAAGAACAGCACGATGATCGTGAAGACCGGGACCGCGACCTTCCACCACGTGATCACGTTGTTGACCCGGGCGAACTGGCGCAGGGCCAGGAAGTTGACCGCGGTGAACACCGCCATCAGCCCGACGGTCACCCACAGGCCGGCCCCGGTGATCTTCCCGGTCTGCGTGTTGTAGAGGCCGGGCCAGTAGTACGAGGCGTACGTGACGAACGCGTAGCACTCGATCGGCGCGATCGTGACCGCCTGCACGTACGCGAAGAAGCCGAACCCGATGCCGGCCACGCTGCCGAACGCGAAGTGCGGGAACCGGGCTGTACCTCCAGAAACCGGATACATCGCCCCGAGCTCGGCGTGGCACAGGGCCAGCAGGATGACGACGATGCCGGCGATCACCCAGTCCACCACCGCGCCGCCGCCCACCAGCAGCGCGGCGGTCAGCGGGGCGAACAGCCAACCCGAGCCGATAATCGACGTTTCCGACGCCCACGTGGCGCCGATTAGGCCTAGCTCCCGTCTCAGGCCGACGTCGGTGGGTTGGGTAGCGACGGCCGCTTCCGTTGTCATGATCGAACCCCCTCTTTCCGGTCCGCATCCGTGCACAGTAAAGGCCATCCTATTGGTTAGTAATGATCACGTAAAGAAGTAGTAACGCTAACGCCAAAGATTGCCTTAGGGACACGAAAAACGGGCCCCGTTCCCTTGAGGGAACGGGGCCCGCCCTGTAGCGGGGAATTACCCACCGGGCCGGATCAGTGACCCAAGGGCTGCAGCGTCTCCGGCATGGTCTTGGTCCTGCAGATCCGGCCCGGCCAGGCCGTGATCGCCCGGCACCCGGGCCGTCCGGACCTGCTGCTGGTCAAGCACGGCCCGGCGGAACCGGGCGGCTGGCGGCCGGAGTCGGACAGTCCCGGCGCCGGGGCGGTGGACAGCCGCCCGTTCGGCGTGGTGCTGCCGGACCTGACCCCGGGCCGGTCGTGCTGCGCTACTGGCCACCCGGTCATCGCTGATCGCGGTTTCCGCTGGCACGGCCCGGGCAGGCCCGAGACGGCACTGACCCCGTCCCCGCGGCGGGGACGGGGTCAGTGCATTGCCCTACCGTGAGTCGGCCTGCCGCGTCAGTGGCCGACCTTCTCCACGGGACCGGACTGCCTGCCGACGAGATCGAGTATCTCGTCCCTGGGCAGCCGGTCGTGCAAGGCCCACAAGTAGATGGCCACGCTGAACGCGGCCACGATCAGCATGTCCCACCAGAACGGGATGTTGCCGGTGTTGGTCGGCGGCAACGGCGGCGGCTTGGCCGAAGTACCACTGAACTGGCCCTGCCAGGAGATGATGCCCATGCCGATCAGGTAGACGGGCAGCCACCGCGCGGACTTCCAATCCAGCGGCGGGCGCTGCGGGTCGCGGCTCATGAAGATGCCGATCACGACGTAGCCGATCACGAGCGCGACGCCGAGCTTCAGGAGCACCAGGAAGCCCGACCAGTAGATGATCAGGTTGGCGATGACGAACGCGAGCGGGCAGAAGACAGAACCAAACGGCACCCGGTACGGGCGGTCGGCGTCGGGGAGCGCCCTGCGGAACACGCCCAAGGACAGCGGCCCGCTCGCGTACATCAGCACAGAGGCCGAGGTGATCAGGCCGACCAGCGCGTGCCAACTCGGGAACGGCAGCAGGAACAGCAGGCCGATCACGAACGCGAGGATCAGGCTCACCCAGGGCACGCCGTTGGCGTCTGTCTTCTGGAAGGGCTGCGGGAAGTAGCGGTTGCGGGCCAGGCCGTAGCCGATGCGCGAGGTCGAGGTCTGGTAGATCAGGCCGGTGCCGAACGGCGAGACGAACGCGTCGATGTACAGGATCGTGGCCAGCCAGCCGAGCCCGGCCAGGGCGGCGACACCCGCGAACGGCCCGGAAACGACGTTCGAGACCGAGGAGTTGCAGGTACCTGACGACGGGCAGACGATGCCCAGGAAGCCGCCGTGCGCCGCGAGAAAGGCGGGGTCCATCGCGGCGATGAACACGACCTGCAGCATGACGTAGATCGCCGTGCCGATCAATATGGCGAGGATGATCGCCAGCGGCAGGTTGCGCCGCGGATTCTTGACCTCCCCGGCCAGCTGGTCGGCCTGCTCGAAGCCGAGGTAGGCGAACACGATGCCCGCCCCGGGAATCGCCGCGAAGATGTCCTTCCAGCCGACGCCCGTGGGGATGAAGCCGCCGCCGGAGCTGAAGTTGCTGGGGTGGAACTTGAATAGCAGCACGATGATGGTAAGGACCGGGATCGCGACCTTCCACCAGGTGATGCCGCTGTTGACCTTGGAGAACAGGCCGATCGCGAGGAAGTTGATGGCGGTGAAGATCGCCATCAGGACGACCGTCATCGCGAAGCCGAGCCCGGTGACATTGCTCGTCGTCGGGTCGTAGAGGCCGTGCCAGTAGTGCGACCCGTACTGCATCACCGCGAAGCACTCGATCGGCGCTACCGCGACCGCCTGCAGAAAGGAGAAGAAGCCGAACGATATGCCGGCGATGCTGCCGAACGCGAAGTGCGGGAATCTCGCGGTCCCGCCCGAGACCGGGTACATCCCGCCCAGTTCGGCGAACACGAGGGCCAGGATGATGACCGCGATTCCGGCGATGCCCCAGCAGATCAAGGCCGCCGCCCCGACTGTTTGCGCGGCGAAGTACGAGCCGAACAGCCAGCCGGAGCCGATGATCGAGGTCTCGGATGCCCAGGTGGCCCCGATAAGCCCTATCTCCCGTTTCAGGCCGACGTCGGCCGGCCTCGTGGTGCTGGCAACTGCCGATTCAGCAGCCATGTTCGAACCTTCTTTCGGGTCCGCATACGTGGGGCATACGCCCAGTGAGTAGGGCTTATGTTAATGATCGCCCCGGAGCATGAGAAGAAGCCGCTTGGCATCTTTTTGGTAACGCGGGTAACCGCCCGCCCACGGCGCGGTCTGCTAAAGCGCACGCCGATGTTTTTCCGCGTAATTGCGTGATGATGGTGATGCCGCGGGTAGCCGCCGTGCCGGGATGCGCCCGAGATGTGCGGGGATGCACCCGGCGTACGGGCCCGGCCAAGCGGATGCGAGCGGCAGCGCGCTGCTAGCCGACGGCGGTCGTGGCCGGGTAGCCGGAGGCCGGGCGCCGGTGGTTCCGGAACGCGGTCACGTTGACCTTGGCGGGGGAGTGCTTGGGGCAGTAACGGCTGACCCGGCTCGGGCCCAGGTTGACGAAGGCGCCCCGGCAGCCGGGGATCGCGCAGATGCCGAGATGGTTCATGCCGAACTGGGTGACGGCCATGGCCAGGCCGCAGACCGCGCCCGCAGCGTACCGGTCGGCGACCGATCCGCTGTCGTCAAGGTGCAGGTGCCAGCCCGAGCGGTCGTGGCGGACCAGCACCGGGCGGACGGGGTACTGCACGAGCAACGCGTTCAGCCGCTCGGCGGCGGCCCCGTGATCACGCTCGGCCGCGGCGGTGAAGATCGCGGTAAGCTCAGCGCGGAGCATCTGGAGCGCATCGAGGTCATGATGCGTCCACGGCCCGCGCAGCTGCTGGTCGTCATCCAGGAACACGCGGAACGCGCCGGTGGTGCCTAGCTGATCCGTCTCGGTGTCCACGCCAGCGGCTGTGTTCACGAGACGCACCGCCATCTGGGCATAGGACGAGAGATCCACTGCGATCCTTTAGCTGCGGGGTCCGGGGCATCGCTCCCGCGGAAGAGTATGGCACACCCCCCCGCGCGGCGCCGCCGCCTTATGTTACATATCAGGCACGAAGCGCCGCAATCGGGTGACGCTTCCATGTGCGTGACGCACCGGCGCGGCGCTAGTGTCCTCACCATGTTCGCTGTCACCGCGGCCCGCATCGACGTCGGCGACCCGCTGGCCGGCCTGGAGCTTGGCTCCCGCCCCGAGCCCGACGTGCCGGACGGGTGGACCACCGTAACGGTCAAGGCCGCCGCGCTGAACCACCATGACGTGTGGACACTGCGCGGCGTGGGCATCTCGCCGGACCGGCTGCCGATCGTGCTCGGCTGCGACGCCGCGGGGCTGGACCCCGAGGGCCACGAGGTGGTGGTCCACGCCGTGATCGCCAACCCGGACGCGGGCGGCGGCGACGAGACCCTGGACCCGGGCCGTTCCCTGCTGTCCGAGCGCTACGACGGGACGTTCGCCGAGCGGGTCGCGGTGCCGCGGCGCAACCTGGTGCCCAAGCCCGCCGCGCTGTCGTTCGTGCAGGCCGCGTGCCTGCCCACGGCCTATCTCACCGCGTACCGGATGCTGTTCGGCCGGGCCCGCCTCGAGCCGGGCGCCACGGTGCTGGTCCAGGGCGCGGGCGGCGGCGTCGCCACCGCGCTCATCCTGCTCGGCCGGGCGGCCGGCTACCGGATCTGGGCCACCAGCCGCAGCGAGGCCAAGCGGGACCAGGCCGTCGAGCTCGGCGCGGACCAGGCGTTCCCGGCGGGCACCCGGCTACCGGAGCGGGTGGACGCGGTCATGGAAACGGTCGGCGAGGCCACCTGGGGGCACTCGCTGCGCGCGCTCCGGCCGGGCGGGACGATCGTGACCTGCGGCGCCACCAGCGGCTCGATGCCGCCCGCCGACCTGAACCGGATCTTCTTCCTGCAGCTTTCCGTGGTCGGGTCCACGATGGGCACCCGGGACCAGCTCGGGCGGCTGGTGCGGTTCTGCGAGCAAACGGGCGTGCGCCCGCTGATCGACCGCACGATGCCGCTGGATCAGGCCCGCGACGGCCTGGCCGCCATGATCTCCGGGGAGCTGTTCGGCAAGGTCGTGCTCACGGTGTAGGCCCGGGCCAGGCTCGCGCCGCGGGTCAGGAGTCAGCGGCGTCGGACCGTTGCGGATCTTCTTCGGGGGGCTTGTCCTCGGGCTCGCGCTTGGCCGCCGCGCCGCCGAAGACCTCGTTCTTGATCCGGGTCAGCGCGTCCTCGAGGATCGACCGCAGGTCGCTGAGGGCGTTCTCGCCCACCGACTCGGTGTTCCATGCGGCCCGGCGCAGGTCCCGGGCGAAATCGACGGCCAGCCGCTCCAGGTCCCGGAACAGCGCCGCGTCCAGGCCCGGGGCGCCGGGCCAGCCGCGGCCGCTCCACGGGCGCTCGCCGGACCGGCCGCGCCACCCGGTCCAGCCCGGCCAGTCCTGCGACGAGGTCCAGGCGGCCCAGTCGCCGGGGTAGCGGCCACGCCGGGCGCCCGCTTCCTCGCGCTCGTCGCCGGCCGGCGGGGCATCATCGGCGGCCGGGCGGGCGTCGTCGGCGGCCTCACGCCACGCTTCGTCCCTGGCCCGCCTGGCGCTCTCCCTGACCTCGTCCCTGGTCCGCCGGGCCCGCTCCCTGGGGTCCTCCGGGGCCTGCTCGCGGCTCTCCCGGCGCACGTCCTTGGTCATCCAGGTGAGTTCCTCGCGCAGGTTGCGGACCGTGTCCCGGACGTCCTCGCTCACCGAGCGGGCTATGTCGCGCACCGACTCGGTCAGCTCCTCCTCGAGCTCGGCCAGGTCGTCGAGGCGCGCGTTGATCTCCTCGCGTCCCTTGTCGGTGATCCGGTAGACCTTCTTGCCGTCGACCTCGTCGTGGGTGACCAGGCCCTCTTCCTCGAGCCGGGCCAGGCGCGGGTAGATGGTCCCCGGCGACGGCGAGTAGACGCCCATGAAGCGGTCCTGCAGCAGCCGGATGACCTCATAGCCGTGCCGCGGCGCCTCGTCGAGCAGCTTGAGCAGGTACAGGCGGAGCCCGCCGTGCCGGAAGACGGGGCTCACTGCGGGTCACCCTGCCCGGCGGCCGGGGCGGCAGGTTCGGAGGCGGCAGGCTCCTCGCCGGGCGCCGGCGGGGCGGCAGGCTCGGCGGGGGCAGGCTTCTCGCCCGGCGCCGGCGACTCGACCCGGGCCAGCAGCGTCACGTCGCCGGTCATGCTGCTCACCGTGAGATCAGCGGAGCCGGACCCGATGGTCGCGGTCATGACCGTGGGTCGCCGGCCCGGCGCCGCGGTCATCCCGTCGAAGCTGCTGCGTACCCGGCCGGACGCGGACTTCAGGTCCACCCGGGCGCTGGCCGAGGCCGGGACGCGGACGGCCACGTCACCGGAAACCGTGCTCACCTTCAGCCCGCCGCCGTCCTGCAGCTCGATGTCGGCCGTCACCTGACCGCTGACCGTTTTGGCCGCGAGCTTGCTGACCGCGCCGCCGGCCAGGGTCAGGCCGCCGGAGACCGAGTTGAACGCGACCTCGCCGTCGATGCCGCGCGCCTCGACGTCCCCGGACACGGTCTTCGCGTCCACGTTGCCCGTCACGCCATCTAGCGTGATGTCTCCCGAGACGCTTTTGGCGGAAATACTCGCGGAAATTCCGGACACGATCGCGCTCGCGTTGACCACGCCGAGCTGCGTGGGGCAACCCGCGGGCACGGTGACCGTGACATCGGCCGAGTGCCGCTGCGGGTGGAGCCAGCCCTTCAGCCCGTCCAACTGCAGGTCCTCGTAGGTGATGGTCAGGATCCCGGCCTCATGGGTCACCAGCAGCGGCTGGCCGGTCAGGCTGGCGACGTCCAGCGACGGCGCGTCCTGGCTGGCCAGGATGGCGACCGAGCCCGAGACCACCCGCACCTTCAGCGCGGCGACGCCGGGCAGCTCGAGCGTCCTGGGGGAGTCGATGGTCCAGCGTGTCATCGCTGTCCTCCCTCCCTCTCCGTTTCTTACGGTCGGCGCGTCTCGCGGGGGCGGTGCGTCCGGCCGGAACTGATTACGTACATACGATATATCGTGTCTGGCCCTGGTCAAGATCGATCATGGCGCCGCGCGGCGGATCCGCGGCCCCCCCCGGGGCTCACTCCTCGTCGTCGTCCAGGCGCGCGAGCCAG
>Ga0335076_10005089_pt1 | contig 13318 bp, 13 predicted proteins | sample Lox_Sample_25_FD_206717 | JGI IMG/M metagenome (GOLD analysis project Ga0335076, IMG submission 206717) | Soil microbial communities from Loxahatchee National Wildlife Refuge, Florida, United States - Lox_Sample_2.5 | ecosystem: Environmental > Terrestrial > Soil > Wetlands | place: USA...
ATGGGTCGTAGTACAACTCGATCGCGCTGGTGCCTGTCATGATCACGCCCCTTGGACTAATCGGCGGTGGATTGCGGACCAAATATTTGGATGCTGGCGACCTCACGTTGGCCGCTCAGTCGTTCCGGTGTAGGAAGCCATGCAGGATCGCCTGGACGAGTTCCTCAACGATCACCTCCCTCGGCGGCTGCCTGGTTCCGAAGTAGGTCGACCGCAACGCGGCCATGCCGGCGATCATCGCCACCGTTGAATGGGCCGGCATGTCGGGATGATCCGACCGCATCCCTCGCAAGTGCATGCCCTCGGCGCTGATCCGGCTGAGCACCGTGAGTGCCCGCCTGACGTCGGCAATGCCGGCGTCGGCCTTTTCCTCCTCGCTGAGAGCCTCCGACGCCATCAGCGTCAAGAGCAGACCCTGGTGTTCGACGAACACGTCGTAGAGCTGCCCGACGAAATGCCCGGCCAGCTCCTCCTCGTCGGTCTCGTCGGGGACGACCGACTGCCACGTCCGGCCGAATTCGTCGACGAAGCCGGTGAAGGGCAGGACGAGGGCCTCGCGAAACAGCGCCGCCTTAGAGCCGAAGTTGCGGAACAGCAGGTGTTCGGTGACGCCGGCGGCCTGCGCGATTTCACGCGTTGTGGTGCTGCGGTAGTCCTGGCGGGCGAAGAGGGCCCGGGCGGCGTCGAGCAGAAGTTTGCGCGGCGCGCCACGGGGCCGGCGCGTCGCCGCGGCCGGCGTCTCTTCGGTGCTCTGCTTCGTCGTGGCAGGTCGCTGGGGCACTGTTCACTCCTCCAACCGCGCTCGGCGGTTGACGTCTTTTAAGATAGCATTCACTATCTACAGTAGCGAGCTCGTATCGGAAGGGGCGCGGCCATGGGCGCTGTCATCATGCTCGGCACGCTGTTCGGACTGATCGTCCTGATATTCGGCGTGGTGCTTCGCTACGACCCCGAAGCGCGTCGCACCCCAAGCGAGGAGCTCGAGCGATGACGCCCTTGATGAAGGCGGCCAGTGGCTTTGCCCTCGTCGGCGGCATCGCGTTTGTCGTGATCGGTGTGTACCTGAGCTATCGCCGACGCCGGCTTCATCCACTGCTACTTCTGTGCATCTCGGCGATCTCGTTCTCGTGGATCGAGGCACCCTACGACTGGGCGATGTACGCGCAGTTCCCGCCCGCTCTCCCCCGCATGCCGTCGTGGTGGCCGTTGAACATGACCTGGGGTGGGCTGCCCTCGTTCGTGCCCATCGGCTACATCTCCTACTTCGTGCTGCCCGCCATGGTCGGGGCCGGGCTGGGGCGGCGGTTGAGCGCAAAGTTCCACTGGCGCAGGCCAACCACCCTCCTCATCGTCGGGCTCGTCGTCGGCTTCGCCTGGGCGCTCCTCTTCAACGGCTTCCTCGGCGCCAAGCTCGGCGTCTTCTATTACGGCCACGTGATTCCCGGGCTCGCGATACGTGAGGGGACCATCCATCAGTACCCGCTCTACGACTCCCTCGCGATGGGCATACAGATGATGGTCTTCACCTACCTGCTCGGGCGCACCGATTCGGAGGGACGAAATGTCATCGAGATGTGGGCCGATAAGAGGTCGACGAGCCGTCTTCAATCGTCGGTGCTGTCCATCATCGCCGTCGTCGTCATCGGAAATCTGCTATACGGCGCGGTTTTCGCGCCCCATCTCGTAACGAAGCTGGGGGGCTGGGTGACCGCGGGCCCGACGGGTCCGTTGTTCCCGGGCGTACCGGACCAACCCAAGTAGGTCGCTAAGGAGATCGCGTGAGCTACGAGAGCAACACCGAACCGATCAAAATCGGTTACCTGATGGACTTTCTGCTGCCCGAGGGTTTTCCCAAGACGTACTTCGAAGACCTGACGCAACCTTTCGACCTCGTCTTCAAACATGGCGTCGAGCAAGGGCTGATCGACCGGCCGATCGAGATCATCTACCGCGAGGTGGAGGGGCTGCCCAAGGGATCGGTCAAAGCGGTCATCGACGCCTATGGGGAATTGTGTGACGAAGGGTGCCTGGCCGTCTTCGGTCCGAACATCGGCGACAACGCGATCCCGACCCGGGAAGCGATCGAGGATCGTTTCAAGGTGCCCTGCATCAGCGTGACGGGATCGGACGTTGCGCTCGGCGAATGGTTCTTCGCGTTTCCGATGGGCTCGCATACCGACGAGCCGATCTTCTGGTCCGACCTGCTGGCCAAGGGCGGACACACCGAGGTCGGTGTGCTCAAGGAGCAGTCCCTGGTCGGCGAATCGTATCTCAACAACTTCCGGGATGCCGGTAAGCGCAAGGGCATTCGCATCGTGGCCGAGGCGTCCATCGCGCAGACCGCCGCCGACGCGACGGCCGCCGTCACCGCGCTGCACGAAGCCAAGGCACAGGCCATCGTGCACTGCGGGTTCGGCTTCGGGGTGGTGTTCGTGAATCCGGCGCTACAGGCGTTGGGGTGGGATCCGCCCCGGTTCTGCGGGACCGCCTTCCAGAACGCCTGGCTCAACCCCATCATGTGGAACGCCTTCATGGGCTGGACCGGGGTCGACCAGTACGACGAGGGCAACACGGTCGGCCAGAAATTCCTGGACGAATACAATCAGGCCTACGGCCGGCGACCGGAATGGTGTGTGCCGGTGGTCAATAGAGACGTCGCGTGCACCTTGCTACGGGCGCTGGCCGACGCCCATCCGCTGAGCCCCCGGGGCGTGAAGGAGGCGCTCGAGCGGGTCAAGATGATGCCGGCAGCGTCCGGCGCTCCCGGAACACGGGTGTCGTTCGGTAACTGGACCCGTCGGGCCTGGATGGGAACGGGGTATCTGGTGGCACGTCGGCTCGACGCCGACGGCGTCAACTCCCACCTCGTCGATCGCTTCGGCCTTGAATAGCCGCCGAGCGTCGAGTTGTTGGGCGAAATTCGCCGCCGCCCATTTCCCCCAACAAGTCGACGTTGGGCGCCACTCAGGTAGTAAAAACGGGCAGCTTCGACCATCCGCGCACGCTGGACGTATGCGCCTTGGTCGCATTGGCGTAGTCGATTTCCCAGTCCGGCCAGCGCTTGATGACCTCCTCGAGCGCCACCCGCGCCTGCATGCGCGCCAAGGCTGACCCGAGGCAGAAGTGCAGCCCGTGGCCGAAACTGAGATGAGGGGCGCAGCGGTGGATGTCGAAGCGGTCGGCATCGGGATACTTGCGCTCGTCTCGGTTGGCTGATCCGTTGATCAACAACATGATTGAGCCCTCAGGAACCGTTGTGTCGTGGCATTCGATGTCGCGAGCCACGTAGCGCGCCTGCACCGGTGAGGGCGCTTCGTAGCGGAGGACCTCCTCGATCGCCATGGAAATCAGCGACGGGTCGTCCACGATCTGCCGGCGCTGATCGGGGTGTTCGGCGAGAAGTTGGCCCATGAAACCGATCAGACGTGTCGTCGTCTCGTTGCCCGCACCGGCGATCATGTTGGTGTATTGCAGCACTTCGGTCCGGGTCAGCCGCCGAGTTACTCCCTCGTCCTCGAACTCAACGTTGAGCAGCTGCGTCATCAGATCATCCGAGGGGTGTTCTACCCGCCAATCGATGTATTCGGAAAACATTTCGTGGCTCTGCTCGAAGAAGTCTTTCGTAACCACCCTGAACTTGCCCTCTTTCAGGGTGAGCTGGCGTCCGCCGCGGTCACGGAGCGCTTCCTGATTGTCTTCGGGTATACCCAGCAGGTAGCCGATCGTGCGCATCGGGACCATCGCGCCGAGATTTCCGATGAAGTCGAAGTTGCCGGTGCCCACTAGCGGGTCGAGTGCACGCACGCAGAACGCCCGCGTCAGCGGTTCTATTGCTTCCATCCGTCGCGGCGTGAACACCTTTGAGAGCAGGTGGCGGTGCAGATCATGAATCGGCGGGTCTTCGAAAAGGATGATGCCGGGCGGAATCTCGATACCGCTCATGATGATATCCATCGTGGTGCCGCGACCGGACCGGTAGGCATCCCAATTCGTCAGCTCGCGGGAGACGTCCTCGTAGCGGCTCAGCGCGTAGAAGTTGTGCTTGTCGTTGTGGTACAGCGGGGCCTCGTCGCGCAGCCGCTTCCAGGTCGGGTACGGGTCGTCGTCGATATCGAAATCGAACGGGTCGTAGTAAACCTCGGCGGTGCTTGCTCCGGTCATAGTGGTGTCTTTCTCTCGGACAGAGCCTCGGGCAACACGACGTCGCCCACGCGCTTGAGATAGGGCCATGCGACCTCCGGCGGCAGTCCACCGCACAGCGGCGACAGGTTGAGTATCTGGCCGCCGCGGACCCGCGAAATCGCTTCCGGGACAGAGATAATCACGTGTGACGCCGATGCTTCGCGCAACTCGGCGATGGTTGTCACGTGCGAGAAACCCGCCGAGGTCTCGTTGCCGGGATTCCACGCGGCGTAGGTTCGCGCGTCGTGGAGAAGATACTCGCCAAGCTCCGACCAGGCCTGCTCGACGTCATCGGCGACGAAGACAACGGACGGGTGGTTACGGTCTGGAAGCAGTGTTGGCCCCGGCTGGTGGCCGTGCTCGCGGCAGGCGGCCTCGTAGGCCTCTTGCATACCGGCGACGTTCGCGTTGGCCAACAGGCCGAGGCCGTATCTGCCCGCCCGACGGGCCGCCGCCACGGTTCCACCGCCCCACATCAACCCCGGGCCACCGGCGGTCTGCGGGCGTGGCGTCACCGTGATCCGTCGTCCGTCTTGACGGACCGTTTCACCGGAGAGCAGCCGGCGCAGCAGTGTGAGCTTCTCGTCGGCGAGCCGGCCGCGGTCTTTCAGCGTCAGACCGAAGTGCTCGAACTCCTCGGGCCGATACCCCAGCGCCAGGATGTACGACGCCCGCCCCCCGCTGATGATGTCGAGGACGGCCATGTCCTCGGCGAGGCGCACGGCTTCGTAGAACGGAAGAATCAGGATCAGGCTCAGCGCGAGGCGCCGCGTCCGCGCGGCAACTGCCGACGCCATCAAGAAGGGGGACGGCAGGTAGCCGTCCTCGGACCCGTGGTGCTCACAGAACACCGCGGCGAGACCGCCATGATCCTCGGCCCACGCGCACATCTCGGGCACAGCGCCATACAGCGCGACCGGGGGCGCACCCCAGGACGGGGCACGCATATCGAAGCGCAGCGTGAACACACCCAGCTCCTAGACAACCTAATATTTGTCCACGTACGCTACGTCCGGTCCGAGATTCACGTCAACGTTTAGTCAAAGACGTGCCGCGGCAACGTCGTCGGAATGTCCAGCGAGCTGAGCAGGCCGGCCGGGGCGCCGACGACATAGGGGATCGCGTTGACCACCCGCATGGCCGTCGAAGCCATGGCGGCATGCCCCGCGCCGTGACCCTCGGCCTCCCCCAGCGTCATCACGCAGTGGATGTCGGGGTCGCCTTCGATGTCGACGCGATAGGTCGCGTCGCACTCCGATGTCGGCCAGTCGGGTGCGACATCGCGCGCCATCCGGATGACGTGCTCGATCACGATGGCCTCGCGGCCGTTGACCACGCCGGCGGCCCGGGTCCGCACCGCACCGCAGGTCCCGGCCTTGATGGTTCCGAACGCCACCTCGATGTCGCGACCGGTGAGCTCCCGGTCCTGGGAGCCGTTTATGCGCTCGACCTCGACCCCGAGTCCGCCGGCTATCAGGTGGATCGGTGCCTTCCACGCCATTTCGATGAAGCCTGGCATCTTGAGCATGGGTTCGAAATCCAGCGGACGGCCGAAGCCCATCCCGTCCATCATCACGTCGGCCACCGGGTAATGGTCGTTGAGCGCGATCTCGCTGGCCGTGATGGTGCGGATGTACTTCGACTGGGTCGTCATGAGCAGGGCCAGCTGATCGGAGGCGAAGCCGGGAAAGATGCCCGAAGCGTAGAACGACGCGCCGCCGGACTTGGCCGCCGCCTCCAGCTGGTCGCGCCAGTCCGGGACGAAATACGACGGCGGATACACCAGACTCGTCGACGACGTCGACACGACGTTGATGCCCGCCTCCAGGAGCCGCAGATAATCCGGCACGGCGGCGCCGTCACGTTCCGGACCGCTCGCGGCGTACACCACCGCGTCGGGCGCCAGAGCGACCAGCGCATCGGCATCGTTGGTGGCCGTCACGCCCAGCGGCTCGATGCCGGCCAACTCGCCGGCGTCCCTGCCGACCTTCTCGGGCGAATGCACCCACACGCCAACGAGTTCCAGATCCGGTCGGCGGCTGATGGCATCGATCGCGATCGCCCCCACTCCCCCGGTGGACCATACGACGACTCGTGTCACAAGCCTCTCCTTACTCGTGGGCCCGGGCGGCGGCGGCCGCGGCGCGTTCGAGGTATGGCCACGCCACGTCGGGTGGCACGCCACCACACAGCGGGTGCAACGGAAGGGGCCGCCCGCCGCGCACGTACTCGGTGGCCTCATCGGATGTGAAAATGCGATACGGGCCGCCCTCCGCGCGCAGCGCGGCCACGCTGTCGGCGCGGGTGATGCTGGCCACCGAATCGTCATGAACCCGGTACGACGCCGCCGTCACCGCGTCGTGCAAGAGATACGGGCCCAGGACGTCCCAGGCCTCGTCGGTGGCCCGCTCGTCTTCGGCGACGAAAACCGCTGTGGGAGCGCCCCGGACGGGGAACTGGATCATTCCGGGCTGATGTCCGTGCGCGCGGCACTGTTCCTCGTAGAACTCCTTCAGACCCGGCAGGTCGGTCTGGGAGACGAACCCGAGGCCGAAGGCGCCGGCGCGCCGGGCGGCGGCCTTGCTGCCGCCGGCAATCAGCATCATCGGGCCCGCGGGCGACCCGCACGGCGGCGTGACGCGGACCGTGCGCCCCCGGTATTGGACGGGCTCGCCACGCACGAGCGGGCCCAGCACGGCCAGGATCTCGTCGGCCACCCGACCGCGAGTGGCCATGTCGATGCCGAAGTGCTCATACTCCTCGCGTCGATGTCCGACACCGAACGCGTAGGACACCCGCCCCCTGCTGATCAGGTCCAGGACGCTCATCTCCTCGGCGAGCCGGACTGGATCCCACAGCGGAATTGAAACCGCCGCCAGCAGAATCGCCAACGTCCGCGTGCGGGCCGCGATCGCCGAGGCCAACGTCAGCGGGGCGGGCAGATGACCGTCGTCGGCGCCGTGATGCTCGGACAGGACGGCGAGCAGCGCGCCCCTCGTCTCCGCCCACGCGCACATGTCGATCGCCGCGGCGTAGATGTCGGCGGCCGGCCCGGCCCAGTCGGGGACCCGCATGTCGAACCTGAGCGTGAACATCAGCAGCACCCTAACCTAAAATTTGTTCTATGAGCGAGCTTCAGCCCTTGACCCTCTCGATCCCCGGCTGTAGCTTGCGGATCAAACATTGGGTATAGCTCGTCACCCGCAGCCGAAAGGGCCCAATGATCGAGACCGCACGCGAGTCGCGTCCCGCCGATAGTAGTCCGCGGCCAATTCTTGAAGGGTCAACTGCCGCAACAGCTTTCAGCGCTTATTGAGGCCTATCGAGCAATCGAACCTGAGGAGGAACGAGATGGCAGATGGTGCCCATCGCGTGGTGGTGTGGGCGACGGGTGGCATCGGATCGATCGCGATCCGCACCATCCAGCGGCGTCCCAATCTGGATCTGGTCGGTGTGTGGGTGCACTCCGACGACAAGGTCGGCAAGGACGCCGGCGAACTCGCCAACGGGGAGCCGATCGGCCTCGCCGCCACCAACGACGCGAACGCGCTGATCGCCCTCAAACCCGACTGCGTGATCTACGCCGCCAGCGGCCCGGAACGCGACGCGCTGGCCATCCCCGATTACGTCAAGCTGCTCGAGGCCGGGATCAATGTCGTCACGACGAGCACCACCCGGTTGGTCAACCCGCACGCGTATGAACCAGCGGAGTGGCGCGACCAACTGGTCGCCACGGCCAAGCAGGGCCAGGCGTCGCTGTACGCGTCGGGGATCGAACCGGGCTTCGCCGCCGACTACCTGCCCTTGGTGTTGTCCACGCAGTCGTCGTTCATCGAGAAGATTCACTCGTTCGAGATCGGCCTGTACGACGACTACGGGGTTCCCGACATCATGAGCGACGCGTTGGGCTTCGGCCGGCCGCTCGACTACCAACCCTGGATCAGCTATCCCGGTGCGATCGCCGGCGAATGGCAGGGCCAGATCCGGTTGATCGCCGACGCGCTCGGCGTCGAAGTTCAGGAGGTCCGGGAGCATTTCGACCGCGCGGTCACCGATCGAACGCTGGAGGTTGCCATGGGCACCGTCGAGGCCGGGACGTGCGGCGCGCTGCGGATGCGGGCGACCGGCGTGGTCGACGGCCGCGAAGCAATCGTCATCGAGCACGTCACGCGGCTCGCGCACGACGTCGCCCCCGACTGGCCGACCGGGATCGGCGATCTGTCCTACCGCGTCGTGATCACGGGCGACCCCGACATCGACTGCACCCTCGCGGCGACGCTGAAGGATCCACGCAAGGCCGGCGTCGCGGGCATGACGTCCGGAGCGGGCGCGATGGTCGCCACCGCGATGCGCGTGGTCAACGCCGTTCCGTACGTCGTTGCCGCGGAACCCGGGCTGTTGAGTTCGGTGGACTTGCCGTTGACGATTCCGAAGCACGCGTTTGCCACCTAGTCTGCCCTACAATCTGCCCGAGTGACGCTTAACCCACTCGAGGAACTCACGCTGGAGCAGCTGCGGCTCCGGACCAGCATGAAGTGGCGCGCGCACGCGGACGACGTGCTGCCGCTCTGGGTCGCCGAGATGGACGTCAACCTGGCGCCGACGGTCGCCGGCGCCCTCCGCAGGGCAATCGACATCGGCGACACCGGATATCCCTGCGGCACCGCGTTTGCCGAAGCGGTCGCTGAATTCGCTTCGAAGCGTTGGCAATGGCACGACCTGCAGGTCGGCCGCACCGCGATCGTTCCCGACGTCATGCTCGGTGTCGTCGAGATGCTGCGCCTGGTCACCGACCGCGGCGACGCCGTCGTCGTCAACCCACCGGTATACGCCCCCTTCTACGCATTCGTGTCGCACGACGGCCGCCGGGTGGTCGAGGCGCCACTAGATATCGACGGCCGAATTGACCTGGGCGCCTTGGAGGAAGCCTTCGCGCGTGCCGGTGCTTCGGGCGGGAGGGTCGCGTACCTGTTGTGCAATCCGCACAACCCGACGGGGTCGGTGCCCACCCTCGAGGAACTGCGCGGCGTCGCCGATCTCGCTCGCCGGTTCGGTGTCCGGGTGGTCTCGGACGAGATCCACGCGCCGGTCGTCCTGTCGGGGTCGCGATTCGTCCCGTACCTGACCGTCCCGGGTGCGGAGGACGCTTTGGCGCTGACGTCCGCCTCGAAGGCGTGGAACCTCTCCGGGCTCAAGGCGGCCTTGGCCATCGCCGGTCCGGAGGCGGCCGCGGACCTTCGCCGGATGCCGGAGGAGGTTAGCCACGGCCCGAGCCACCTGGGCGTCATCGCGCACGCCGAGGCGTTCCGCAGCGGCGGCGACTGGCTCGACATGCTGCTGGACGGCCTGGACACGAACCGGACGTTGCTGGGCGATCTGCTCGCCGAGCACCTTCCCGGCGTGAAATACCTACGACCACAGGGCACTTACCTCGCCTGGCTCGATTGCTCGGGGCTCGGCTTTAAGGAAGAGGCCACCGATGGGCCGGCGGTGGTAGCCGATCTGGCGGGGCCGGCCCGCTGGTTCCGCGACCACGCCCGCGTCGCGCTCAGCTCCGGCCACGTCTTCGGAACCGGTGGAGCCGGTCACGTGCGGTTGAACTTCGCCACCTCGAAAGCCATTCTGGGCGAGGCCATATCGCGAATGGGTCGGGCACTCGTCAACGCCCGACGCTAGGCGCCAAGCGGGTGCTGCGGACACCGAGATCGACGCTAGCGTGGAGCCCACTCGCACTTCTTCGCGCCAGCGTGGATCTCAACGAAAACACGCGGCTCATCAATTCGACGGGAGTTAGCTTTCGGGGCAGCATTTCGGCTACACGGGAATGTCCTCGGCGCCGCGGTCCAGGTTGCGGAAGCCCTCGGCGGGTTTCTTGAGGCCGAACAGGAACGGCAGCGCGCTGAACTCGAACCTCGCCGTCTTCCCCACCCGGCCGAAGATGCTACGCCCGGGCGGCACAGACGACACCGTCGGCACCTCCGGCGTGGCGAGGTCGATGTAGTGCGTCGACGTTTGCCCGATGCCCTCGAAGTCGTGGATCAGCGGCTTGCAGAGCCCGCGCATCGGCTCGTCGAGGCACGCCGCGACGGAATCGGTCATCAGCACGTACTCGGCCACAGGCACCGAGTTTTTCAGCATTCGGTGCACCAGGATGACGTCGACCCCGGCGAGTTCGACGTGCCGCTTGACCCGTTGCTCGGCGACCTCGCCCTGGTGGATGACGAACTTGAGCGATAAGTTGTCCAGCTGCGAACAGCTCGCGCACTCGCAGGCGATGTCCCTCTTGAACCGCTCGCGCTGCGCGAGGAACGATTGGCGCATCCGTGATAGCCGGTCGCACACCAGCACTTTGGCATTGCCGTCCGGCGCCCAAAAGAACGCCGCGTCGCCCTCCAGCTTGGCCAGCTTCAGTCCTTTGCCCGCGTCGATGACGGCTTCCAACAACCCGGCCACCGTCAGCTGAGCGTGTGCCAGGTGGCTCCGGTTCCAGTGCATGTAATGCGTGTATCCGCCGATGTCGGCGATGAGCAGAACCGCGTGCCGGATGGCCATGATGTGCGCAGTCTAATGGTTGCCGATAACTGCCTCAACGAATCTCCCACTAGACGAAATCGCGCCGCCGCGAGAGGCTTGCACAGGTGCGACCCACCGGAGGAGCCAAATATGGATGTGCTGCGAACCCCGGACTCCCGATTCGAAAACCTGGAGGGCTATCCGTTCGTAGCGAACTACCTCGACGTGGCGGCAAGCGACACCCGGCCACTGCGCATGCATTTCCTCGATGAGGGTCCGGTCGATGGACCGCCGATCGTGCTGCTGCACGGCGAGCTCACGTGGAGCTACCTGTACCGCACGATGATTCCGGCGCTGGCCGACGCCGGGAATCGCGTGCTCGCGCCGGACTTGATCGGCTTCGGCCGCTCCGACAAGCCCAGCCGGATCGAGGATTACACCTACCTGCGGCACGTCGAGTGGGTGACCTCGTGGTTTGAGCAGCTCAGGCTGAAGGACGTCACGCTGTTCGTGCAGGGTTCGCTCATCGGCCTGCGCGTCGCCGCCGAGCAGGATGACCGGATCGGGCGGCTGGTGGTGGCGAACGGTTTTCTCCCCGCGGGCCAGCGGCGCCCCTCTCCCGCCTTCTTCGCATGGCGCGCCTTCGCGCGCTACTCCCCCGTGCTGCCCGCGGGTCTCCTGGTCGCCGCCGGCACCGTCCGCAGGGTTCCCCCCAAGGTGCGGGCCGGCTACGACGCCCCCTTCCCGGACAAGACCTATCAGGTCGGGGCCCGCGCGTTCCCTCAGTTGGTGCCGACGTCGCCTTTTGATCCGGCGATCCCGGCCAATCGGAAAGCTTGGGACGCGCTGGGCCACTGGGAAAAGCCCTTTCTGGCCATCTTCGGCGCTCGCGACCCCATCCTCGGACAAGCGGACCGCCCCCTGATCAAGCACATCCCCGGCGCGGCAGGCCAGCCGCACGCCCGCATCAACGCCGGCCACTTCATCCAGGAAGACGCCGGACCGGAACTGGCCGACCGCGTGCTGTCCTGGCAGAAGGCCCTGCTCTGAGGGGGCGTCATCGGATGTTGACGAGTCGCACGACGCCTCGCATGACCACTCTGCTTGCCGTGTGACGTACCAGATCGAATGCTGAGCCGGCATGTGGCGGCACTGCTGCCCCGAGACGCGGGAACAGCGCCAGCGCGTTGGTGCGATCGATCGCTGTGCGGGCGTCGGCGTCGAAGCCGGGATAGGTTTCGAGGCCGGCGGCGTTTATCTTGCCGGCACCGATTGGTGCGAAGGGCCAGTCGGAGCCGAAGGTGACGTGTCCGGGTTTGGCGAACGCGAGCAAGCTCGGCAGCGCCGCGGCCGTCGCGGACAACGCGGTGTCGAAGTAGAACCCGGCGAAGTCATCCAGCGCGTCGGCCACGCTGCATCCGGTCTCCATCATGATGCAGCCCGCCATTCGAAACGAGGCGTAGGGCACGAATCCGCCCGCATGGCTGAGGACGAACCGGATATTGGGGTACTTACGGCGTATCCCACTGCGGACCAGCAGGTATGCCGCGCGGGTGGTATCGAGAAGAAAGTCGGCGGCGTAAGGTGCAATGCCGTCCACCGCGGGGCCGGGTAGCTCGCTGGGGTGGATGAACGCTACCGCTGAACGCGCGTCGAGGGCCGCGAACAGCTCGTCCTGACCGTCCTGCCCGACGTAGTCACCGGCCGCGTTCGCCAACAGGACAACGCCGTCGGCGTGCAGTTCGTCGAGGGATCTCACCACCTCGGCGACGGATTCCTCGACGTGCGGCATCGGGCTGGTGGCGAAGAAGCCGAACCGATCGGGTTGCGCGGCAACCACGGTGGCCAAGTAGTCGTTGAGGTCACGCGCCAGCGCGGCGGCGTCGGTCGGGTTCGGCAGGAACGTGGTCCCGGGCGTGGACACCGACAGAATCGCCGTCCCCACACCGAGTGCGGACATGGTCTGCAGCGAACCTTCCGGACTCCACTCTGGGATGGCGCGTCCACCGGCGTCAATTCCCGCCTTGCGCAGCAGGTTTCGGTAGTCGGCGGGGACGGCGTGGTGGTGGGTGTCGATTCGTAGCATCGCGGCTCCTATCAGTGGTCGGGAATCCCCGCGCCGGCCAGTGCCGGCACTACGTCCTCGTTGTGTAGCAGCGACGCGGCGCCGGTCTTGAACTGGGTGAGTTTCTCGATGATCGTCTGGCCCTCTGGAGTGTGGCCCCAGATGCTGATGCCCTGGTGGTTGGTGGGTTCCCAGGTGGTCTCGTCGACGACGATCGGGTTCCAGCCGACCTCCCATTCGAACCCCGACGGCGTGACGGCGTAGAACGAGAGTTCCTTGTCGTTGGTGTGCTGGCCCACGCCCAGCGCCATCCGGAAGCCGAGTTGCTTGACGCGCTGGTAGGCGGCCGTCATGTCATCGAGCTCGGCTACCTGGACGTTGACGTGCTGCACCCGGGTGCGGATCGGGTTCATCCTCAGGTGGTTGACCGCCGCGATCGCCACCGTGTGGTGGCGTTCGTTGACCCGCAGGAAGCGGATCTTGAACTTCAGGCCGCTGATCGTCTCGTCGATGTAGTCGGACAGTCGCGCGTCCAACACCGCGTCGTAGTAGCCACGC
>Ga0335076_10005090_pt1 | contig 13318 bp, 12 predicted proteins | sample Lox_Sample_25_FD_206717 | JGI IMG/M metagenome (GOLD analysis project Ga0335076, IMG submission 206717) | Soil microbial communities from Loxahatchee National Wildlife Refuge, Florida, United States - Lox_Sample_2.5 | ecosystem: Environmental > Terrestrial > Soil > Wetlands | place: USA...
CGAAAGGCGGAGTTTCTGCTGTCGAACGCCGTAGACGAGGTGGACTACCGCAGCGCTCGTAGAGCGGTGCGGAAGATGGGTCTCGACCCCGATTCGATTCCACACGCAAGACCTTCCTAAATGGAGCGTTTGTTTCTGGATGCCAATGTTCTGTTTTCCGCCGCTCACAAGGCTGATGCACGAGTATTTCGTTTATGGAAGCTCGCTGATGTGGCTCTGTACAGCTCGCGGTACGCCTTAGAAGAGGCGCGATTCAACTTGACCGAAGTTAGCGAATTGCGAAGGCTGACGGAACTTTCCCAGCAATTACAATTGGTCGAAGGCGGCTCTCGCTCGATTCCTCGCGGAGTATCCTTACCCGAGAAGAACGTGCCAATTCTGCTCGCTGCGATTGAGGCAAACGCAGATCACTTATTGACCGGCGACATTCGCCACTTCGGTCCGTATTTCGGCAAGAAAATCGAAGGAGTAACCGTGACTCTCCCAGCTCACTATTTCGAGCTTAGGAACCGCGAACTCTGATCTATTCCATCGGCACCTTCACGCCCGTCTTCTTCGCGAATTGCTTGGCCTCGTCATATCCCGCGTCGGCGTGGCGAATAATCCCCATCCCAGGATCAGTCGTTAGGACGCGCTCAATACGCCTCGCCATCATCTCCGTTCCATCCGCGACCGTGACCTGCCCTGCGTGCAGCGAGTACCCGATGCCAACCCCTCCTCCGTTGTGGATCGAAACCCACGACGCACCAGCGGCGGTATTGACTAGAGCATTGAGCAGAGGCCAGTCGGCAACCGCGTCCGTTCCATCTTTCATACTCTCGGTTTCGCGGAAAGGAGACGCGACCGAGCCACAGTCGAGGTGATCGCGCCCAATGACAATCGGCGCCTTGATCTTTCCTTTTTTCACAAAATCGTTAATCGCGAGTCCAAACTGCGCGCGCTCTCCGTAGCCGAGCCAGCAGATGCGCGCGGGTAGTCCCTGAAACTTAATGCGTTTTCGCGCCAGTTCAATCCATCGCCGCAGAATGCCATTGTCCGGGAACAATTCAAGAACGAGATCGTCGGTGACGTGAATGTCGGATGGCTCTCCGGATAGTGCGACCCAGCGGAACGGGCCGCGGCCTTCGCAGAACAGCGGACGAATGTAAGCGGGAACGAATCCCGGAAAGTCGTAGGCTCTCTTCACGCCGCGCTGAAATGCGAAGGTGCGGATGTTGTTTCCGTAGTCGAACGTGACCGATCCCATTTTCTGCAGCCGCAGCATGCCTTCGACATGTCGCGCCATCGCGTCAAGCGACTTCTCTTCGTACGCTTTGGGATCGCGTTTGCGCAGTTCCAGCGCCGCCTCGAACGTCATTCCGTTCGGAACGTAGCCGTTGAGCGGATCGTGAGCGGACGACTGATCCGTGAGGATGTCGGGGACAACGCCGCGCTCGGCAAGTTCTGGGATGATGTCAGCACAGTTGCCAACCAATCCGACCGAAACGTTTTCTTTCTTGCGAATCGCGTTCTTCAGGATGCGCAACGCCTCATCGAGCGTGGTGACCATGAAGTCGCAGTATCCGGTTTTCAGGCGCTTCTTGATCCGCTCGGGATCAACATCAATCCCCAAAAACGCCGAGCCAGTCATGGTGGCTGCGAGCGGTTGAGCGCCTCCCATCCCACCCATTCCGCCACTGACAATCAGCTTGCCAGCGAGATCTCCGCCAAAATGTTTTTCGCCCGCTGCGGAAAACGTCTCAAACGTTCCCTGCACGATGCCTTGGGAGCCAATGTAGATCCACGAACCCGCGGTCATCTGTCCATACATCATCAAGCCAGCGCGCTCGAGTTCGTTGAACTTCTCCCAGTTCGACCAGTGTCCGACGAGATTCGAGTTGGCGATCAGAACGCGCGGGGCGTGGTTGTGCGTCTTGAAAACGCCGACTGGCTTGCCTGATTGCACGAGCAAAGTTTCGTCATTATCGAGGTTCTTCAGGGTTTCGATGATGGCGCGGTAAGCTTCCCAACTGCGCGCGGCGCGTCCGGTTCCGCCGTAGACGACGAGATCTTTGGGGCGCTCAGCAACCTCTTCGTCGAGGTTGTTCATGAGCATGCGCATGGCAGCTTCCTGCTGCCAGCTCTTGCAGGTAATGATGTTGCCGCGGGGTGCACGAATCGAAGCGGGGGCCTGAGTTTCGGTTTCGACGGGCATATGCTGATGTTACTGCTCGGCCGAGATCAGCACAAATTGGTGGGGCGAAAGTCGGGGATTGTCATAGCCTGTCGCCCCTACGGGGCTTGTTTCATTTGTCATTGGCGCACCCACGGCTTACGCCGTGGGCTGCATTCTTACGCCGCTTCGCGGCTGGGACCTCGAACGAGCCAATTCCTTGGGGTGTTGGGCGCAATGTGTGGGTGCAATGTGGCGGAACACAGGCTGAAGGGAGTGGGCAGGGAACTACCAACTGCTGTAGGCGGTGCCGTCGCTGGCGGTGTTGTTGGAGGCGGAGTGGACATCGGTCATACCGGTATCCTGCTGGTCGACGGAGAGCATGACTTCCTCGGTGACCACCTCCCAGTTCGGCTCCTTGGTCATAGGATCGATCGGGATTTTGTCGATATATTTTGCTGATACAAGATCGTCGAGGCCCTGCGGGGCTCTCTGCTTGTCCAAGGTGTACTTGCGAATCGCACCTCGTAATTCGACGAGGTCCGTACGCAGCAGCTTCTCGCGAGCGGCCGTGATCGAGTGGCTGTAGGTCGGGATCGCGATGGCAAGAAAAATCGCGATGATGCTCATCACGATGACCAGTTCGATGAGAGTGAAGCCGCACGCGCGGGACCGTGTCCGCGAGATGTAGGTGGTCCGCTTCATCGTCAGGTTACGCCCTCAAGACCAAAGCTCGCATAGTCGCCCGCAGGGCTAAAGTTGCGCCGTTTCGAGTCACTTCACTTCCTGGTAAGCCGGCAGGATTGCCGCGCTACCACGAACTGTAGGCCTCACCGGTTGTTGCCGTACCCGACGATGCGGAGTGGGCGCGCGAAATGCCGGGCTGCTGCGGATCCAGGGCGTTCGTCGTGTCTTCCAACTCAGTTGTCCAGTCGGCTTTTCCAGTCATGGGATCGATTGGAAGCTGGTGAAGATAGCCTGCGGTTACCAGATCGTCGAGGGTCTGGGGAGACTCTCTCTTATCCATCCGGTATTGTTCGATGACCTTGTTTATCGTGTCCAAATTCTGACGCAGGACAGCTTCGCGAGCCTGAGTCACGTGGTGCTGATATGCCGGAACGGCGAATGCCAGCAGGATCATGATCATGGTGATCACGATCATCAATTCGAGCAGGGTGAAGCCCCGGGCGCGGCGGAGTGTTCGCGAGATTTGATTGGTTCGCAACATTATTGCGCGCTCAGGGCTGTAAGCCTCCCCTGTGGGATTGTTGGCTTCTGGCTGGCGAGACGTCGGAGTTAATTGCGTCGCGATGCTATCCCGGCGTACTACCAGTCTTTATATTTAGTGCCGTCCAGCCCCTGATCTTCCGACTTGGTATAGACGTCGAAAATGTTCTGTCCTCCCCATGAATCAGAGTCGGGATCATCCTGCATCGAGCGCAGGCCCCATTCGGTACCCTTGGTCATGGGGTCCACAGGGATGGAACGCAGGAACCGGATTTTCTTGCCACCCGAGATTTCGACCCCTTTGACCAGCGTATCCAAGTCCGGGGGATAGTTCATGCTGTCGACCTTAGTCTGGAACAGGTTGCGGTCGGCGGCATCTTTGTAGCGGTCGATGGCGTCGCGCATCTCCCAGAGATCGCGGCGCAGTTCCTTTTCCCGTTCGCGCTTGATGGTGACACGTGCCAGTGGCAGAGCCATCAGGGTAAGGATTGACAGGATCATGGCCGCCACGACGAGCTCCAGCAGGGTGAAGCCGCGGTTGCCACGAAATCGAGAATGCGGTCTTGCTAGGGCCATAGTGCACCTAATATTTTAAACCGTCCTGGGGCGGTCAGACCTGGTCTGAGCGGAAGTCCCGCCCTTGCAAGTATTTGCGAGGGCCTGCTTCTGTCTGTCGCGGCTCGAACTGGCTCTACTGCACGGTTACAGCAGCCTGCGCACCGTTGACGGTGATGGGCTGCAATCCGGGATCGCGTGCCCCACCTCTAGTGATCTTGAGCGGAGTCTGTCCGGTTGCCTTCGCCTGGAACGTGATGGTGACGACTGCTCCCTGGCCTGAGACTCCACCGGCACCCGGAGGACGAGTTGCGGTGATCTGCAATTGTCCCACGCCGTCATCCTCGCGATGGACGAGAGCAACGGCTTGCCCATCCTGAGAAAGGAATCCGCCGTTGGATACGTTAACCAGCGAAAGCATCTTCGGGTCGTAATTCAGCTGAACCGGCACGGAATACACGTTTTGCGCTCCGGAGATCAGAAGATTGACGGCGAACGTGTCTCCTTTATTTGCCTGAACGCTGGGCGGGTCGAACAGGAAGTTCGGCGTTCCGTTGGAATTGTTGGGTGTCGGCTGTTGGGCCGGAGGAACGGGCGCCGGTTGTTGTTGAACCGGGGGCTGAACGGGCTGCCCAGGAGCCTGACCCGGGGCTTGCCCTGGAGCCTGACCTGCAGGCGCCGGTGTGACCGAAGCCGCAACTGGATGGATCGTGTGCCTCAGTTCCACATTGGTGGCGGTGCCGATATCGATGGCGCGCTGATTGATCTCGTTGACGTCTGTGCTGCGAATGATGTGCGGCACGATGGCGAAGACGATTTCGTTCTCCGAATGATCTTGCGTGGTCTGGCCGAACAGATATTTGAGGATCGGGATTTGCGCGAGTCCGGGAATGCCGCTAAGTTGCTTGGTCTGCTGATCTTCCATGATGCCGCCGATGAGGTTGGCTTCCCCGTCCCTGAGGCGGATTTCATGCTCGATCTTGCGTTGTCCGATGATGGGCTGGCTGATGCCACCGATGTTTTGCTGTCCGGTGACGGCCGAGACGTCCATGGAGATCTTCAGAGTGACTTCGCCGTTGGAATGCACATGCGGTGTAATGTCGATGTTCACGCCGACGTCGAGATATTGGAACTGCGTGTTGACCAGCGGGTTGATGCCGACTCCACCAATACCGGGCTGGAATGATCCGGTCGCGACCGGGACGCGGTCGCCGATTTTGAGCGATGCTTTCTGGTTGTCGAGAGCGCGAATCTGCGGATTCTGGATCAGCTTGGTATCGCTCGCACCCATGACCGTGGACAGGTTCGCGGAAGGAATCGTGACCTGAAAGTTCGTGGCGTTGAGGTTCGCCAGGTTGTTGAGGTTGATGCCTTCGGTTCCCGAGCCTGAGGTGGTGCTCGTGGTGTTCGTCCCGGAACTGTTGGTGACGGTTCCGGTCGGGTTCAGATTGCTCTGCAACGTGACTGTCGTGCTGGTGGGCGGATTCAGGCCAAGCGTGCGCGAACGGTCCTTGCTGACCTGCATGACGGCGATGTCGATGATGACTTCGGGGCGCGGCTTATCCAGATCCTCGACCAGCTTTTGGGCGAGAGCGATCTGATCGGGAGTTCCCCGCACAACCAGGGCATTTTGCGAGAGCAATTGCTGCACCCGCTGCACATCAAGGACAGCGCGGATGGCGTTGACCACATCCTGCAATTCGGTGGGCTGGGAAAGATTCGAAAGATAAAAAGTTTTGAGGACGCTTTGTTCCAGCTCCTTGCGCTTGGCAGGATTATCTTGAGCGACGAAGATCGTGTTGGGGGTGACCGGGCGCCAGAAAGTCTTGGATTCGAGGGCGGTGATTTCGAGAGCTTCCTCGAGAGTGACTCCGTTGAGATCCACGCTAATTGCGCGCGCCGTATAGTCCGGATCGAAGAGTACGTTGATGCCAGCCAGCTGGCCGACGGTATGGTAGACAACGTCGGATTTCGTCGACAGCATCTTGACCGTGATGGGGGTGTTCGAGATAGGAGCAAGTTCAACCGGGCCGGCGGCATCGTGAATCTTGCGCTCCAGGCTGTTGGGAGGGCCGGCCGCCTGCGGCTGCGGGTTGCGCTGGTCGTTGATCATCTTGACGGTGCGGTTCAATTCCTGCTTGGCGATGAACAACGAGGGATCGATCTCGAGAGCCTTCTGGAAAGCGGCGACCGCGTCATCCAGTTTGCCGTCTTCGCGAAGTTGTTGTCCGCGGTGAACGATCGCGGCCGCGGCCTCAAAGCGCGAGCGCTCGAATGAGGCCCGGTACCGCAGGTCCTTAGGGTGTATGTTGTAAGCCTGCTTGTAGAAGTCGAAGGCGGCCTCGTAGTTCTGACGGGCTTCGGCATCTTGACCCTTGGCGTACAGGTCTTTGGCTTTGTCGGCGAGAGCGGGCAGCGCGAGAAGGGCGACCAGCACAGGAAGGAGCGCCGGGCGCATAAGGCGTGTCATTCGGTAATCCTCACGGGATAATCCTTTTTCGTTGCGATCACTGCCGAACGAGCAGTTTTCCGCCGGCAGCGAAGGCTCTGGGAGCCATTATCGCGACGTTCACTTGCGCAAATTCAGTGCTTTGCGGCGATTATAGCATCGCCATTTCGAGCACCCGAAGTCTATGTGAGCACGAGGGTTACACTCTTTGGTCGTAGACCCAATGGGGGAATGCGGAGATCGGGCTGCAGCCTTCCCGCTTCGGGCTCCGCCAAACCAGATTGCGGCTTTCCGCGGCCCGAGTCGGGCTGCCAAGTGGTGCTGTAAGATTGAACACACCTCCATGCCTCGCCAGTCGACTCACCAGACGACGCCCAACCCGGAGAAATCCCCGCGCCGTGATCCCACAGCCTCCGGCCAGCGCGATGCTGCCGTCAATAGGATCGCTTCACATAACTATTTCTTGCTGGAAAAATTTGAGTGCGGGGTGGTTTTGACGGGTACCGAGGTGAAATCGGTGCGCGGCGGGCTGGCCAACCTGAAGGATTCCTACGGCCTGATCAAAGACGGCGAGTTGTGGCTGCTCAATGCCCACATCGGGCCGTATGAGCACGGGAACATTTTTAACCATGCGCCTCTGCGGACCCGAAAGCTGCTGATGCATGCGGAGGAGATCCGGCGACTGGTAGGGAAGACGCAACAGAAAGGGCTGACCCTGATCCCGACCCGGATGTACTTTAAAAGCGGCCGAGTCAAGCTGGAACTGGCGCTGGCCAAGGGCAAGCAGCTATGGGACAAGCGGGAAACCGAGCGTCGGCGCACGGCCGACAAAGAGGCCAGGGAAGCGGTGGCGCGGGGCAGAAATAGGAAATAAGCCGGGGGCAGGAAATTCGAACGATCGATTTGAAGTCCGACCGGCCGCCGGTGCAGGAGGCTTTGCGGCGGCTTGATCGAGGGATTGCAGAAGCTCTGCGTGAGAGCCTTGGAATCGTCAAATTGATTCACGGCTACGGATCGACGGGCGCGGGAGGAGATATCCGCATCGCGGTGCAGAAAAAGCTGCGCGAGATGGCGGAATGCGGAGAGATTCGCGGCTGTATTTTCGGCGAGGATTGGGCGAAGTCGGACGAGACGAGTTGGCGCCTGGTGCAGGCGCAACCGGAGCTGAAAAGGGACCCGGATCTAGGAAAACAGAACCGGGGAATCACAATCGTCTTGCTATGATCCGGATCTGCCTCTTAGGAATTCTGGATTCCAGGACTTTGAGTCGGTGAAGTTTCCGGAGCGACCGGTGCGATTTCCGGAGCTGGTGACGGCGGCACGGGTTGCTCGATTACCGATTGAGCGACCACGATGGGCGCGAGCATCCTCTGCTGCCAGTACGCCACAGCGATTCCGCGTTGCCAAAAACGCGGGATGAGTAGAAGTAACAAAATCAGCTGCACCAGCAGGAAAGCTCCCACAATGCTTTCTGACGAGACAAAGTGAATCCAGCACCAGATTCCTCCGACCAGAAAGATCACAGCCAGCACAGTCGCGACCACGTAGTTCGCCAAAAGGCGCAAGCCGCTGCGGAAAATGTGGCGAAGGGCAGTCGCAAGTGATTTTCTGACGGCGCGCTGATCATTAAGAACTACGTCAACTTCTGCCAGATCGAACCAGACGCGCAGAAGCGTCAAGACCAGGAAGATCACCAAGGTTCCGATCATCTGCAATTGGAAGGGCAGGCGTTCATTTGTGCTCTCCCCAGCTTTGCTGACGATTGCGCCGTTAATGGCAAACAGAATTCCGGAAAAGATTCCCATCACGATGGCGGCGATGATCATGAGGCGAATAAAGCGCCAGAGATTACGGCCGCAGGCACGGAAGAAATCTTCCCGGGGAAGGCGGTACGTGGAGGCGTATCCGGCGAAGATCCCGGGAAGGAAAATAGCCGTCGCAAGAAAAAAGATGAATCCGAAGTATGAGGCGGTGGTCGCTAAGGCGCTTGTGGAAGGAAATTCCTGGCGACCCATTAAATCGAGCAGAACCGCCAGGTCGAATCCGTGCACAAGGCGTTCGGCGTAGAGGCTGTGATCGAGAATGGCGTGGGCACTCTTGCGAAACATGGAAGTGCCGAATTCGGCCAATGTCAAATTCAGGAGCCAGAACCAGAAGATGTAGCGCTGGTTGCGCATGACCATCGACCAACCGCTTCCTAGCAGACTTCTTTTTCCGTTCATCGCGTTTCGGCCCTCGTTTCAGATTGCGTCGTCTTTGGCATCTCCAGCGCTGACTAGACTGCCCACCAGGCAACGAACTGGCTGAAAAGCTGGGTGACAAACAGCCAGTACGTCGACAACTTGTAGGTCGGCTTCGGATTCGCATCCACTAGATGACTGTTGTTGAAATTGTTGCGGTCGATCTGAATCGTGTGATCGGGATCGAGTTCGGCGGAAACTACCTTCGCTTTCTTCACATAACCGAATCTCGTCCAGCGGCCCTTTCCATCCCAGTGTTCGCGGATTCTTTCTCCGTTATCGAACTTGATTTCGACCTCGACCGGCATCACGAAATCTTCCTTGCGATGCAGCGTGACGAAGGACTGGTAGACGGTGTCGTCTTTTTTCGTATCCTTTTTCTTGTCTTTCTTTTCTTCGTACCAGTTCATAGGGTAGGAATTGATCTGGAGGATTTCGTAGTCCATGACCTGCGACCCATAGACAGTCTGATTGAAGTACCAGCGCAGATCCTTTCCCGAAACCTCTTCGATTGTCTTAAGAAAATCTTCCTTGGTCGGGTGCGTGAACCGGTATTTCATAAAGTAGGTGTGCATGGCTTTAGCCATCGTGTCCTGGCCGACAATGCCTTCAAGAGTCAGCAGGATGCTCGCGGTCTTGCCATAGGTGATTCCAGCGTAGGAATTCGAAGTGGAATAGTTGTAAGCGTTCTGCGCCATGGCATCGCGGTCCGCGACAATGGTGTAGCTGAGGCGTTGCAGTTCAGGCTCGCCGAACGTGGCGCCCAGCATGTTGATGACGGATGTTTGCGTACCGAGGATCGAGTCCATCACCTTGGCCTCGGTGTAACTGTTGATGCCTTCGTCCATCCAGGCATCTTCGAATTCATTGGTGGCGACCATGCCATACCAGTATTGATGACCGAACTCATGCTCCACGACGAGCTCAATAAGATGGACGCCCTCCGGTGCGAACCAGCTTGAATCGCCGGTGATGAAGGTGGGGTATTCCATGCCCCCGGCGGCAGAGCCGGGTTCAGGATCGACGACGGTCAGAGTCTTGTAGGGATACGGCCCGTACCATTTTTCGAAGCGATCCAGAGTTGCGCGCGTGATGCGCTCGTGGCGTTCGGCCTGGCTCCAGTGAGCCGGCTGCATCAGGAAGCGCAGTTTGATCGGTCCCATCTGAGCCTGGTAAGTCGTTTCGTGGATCATGAATCGCGGGCTGATCGTCCAGGCGAAGTCGTGAATGTCGTCGCCGTGATAAGCGACCGTTTTTGTCCCGTCGGAGTTCGAAACGTTCGAGACCTCGACCCCACTGGCGCCAATGACTTCAGATTGCGGAACGGTCAGCTTCACGTCGTAGACACCGAAATCTGCGAAAAATTCGGTGGTGTTGTGATACTGGTGGCAGTTCCATGCGCCGTGCCAAAACACTCCGACTTTAGGGAACCATTGGCCGCCGAGCAGGAAATCGCGTTTCCATCCGGAGCGTGCCTGCGTCTCAGGGAATTTGGTTTGAAACGCAATCTTGAATTGAACGTACGCGCCCGGCGCGATTGGCTTCGGCACGTGTAAATCGACAACCGTCTTATCGTCTTTATTGTCGTCATCTGGGGAGATGAACTGGAGGTCGTGGGTGAGATCTCCCTGGCCGACGACTTCGATGCTCTTGATGTCCTCTGAACCATAGAACTTGTCTTCCCACTTCTGATAGCCCGTATCGCGGCTGCCCATCAGCTTGGCATCGCGCACGAATGTCGCCTTGGGCTGAAACGCGTTTTGATAAAGATGAAAAGGGAAGTGGTCGAGCGCCTGTCCCGTCAGATTGTGGTAGGTGAGTACCTCAGTGGCGTCGACAGCGTGCTTCGTGGCGTCATACCTCGCGTCGATTTCATAGTGCACGACACGCTCCGACATCGGCGTAGAAGAATTAATGGCGAGGGTTGTTTCGGGGATCGCTAGCGCCGGCGCCGGCTCAGATTTCGCGGGGCTGGCCACCTTGGCCGGTGCGGTGGCCTGCGGGGGCGCCGCAGTCACCTTGTTCTGGCAAAGCAGCATGGTAAATCCGAGCGCGAAAATCAAAGCGGCAATCTTCCAGCTTATGCGCATGAAGACCTCTCTTGGATAGCGGATTGAATATATCCCAGCGGGACAAAAGGTTCCAAGAAGAGCCTGATCTGGTTCTGCGGTCTTTCCGCCGAAAAAGCAAGAGACGGACAAGTTTGCTGAGGAGCACGCAATAGTGTTGCGCATCCCAGCGGCAAACGTTGGGCGCTTGCCTAATCGGCTCCCTGCCGACGATACTGAATGAATCCATTATGAACACATCCATTTCTCTGTCTGTCCCTGCTCAACTTGAAACGGAGGCGCTGGTCGCGGTAGTGCTCGATCAAGCCGAGCCGTCTGCGAATGATAAGGATAAAAAGCCTGCGCTCAAGGTGGCCATCACAGATGCGGCAGTGCAGTCTGCCGCCGCGGACCTGCTTGCCAGTGGCGAACTGACCGGCAAGCCGTTTGAGACGAACCTGCTGCACAAGCCCGCCGGGTTAAAAGCGAAACGGCTGCTGCTGGTCTCGGGTGGGAGTGCGAAAAAATTCTCGAGCTATGAACTTCGCCGGATTGCGGGGACCGCCGTGCGCACGCTCAAAGCGCGCAGTATCCGCAAGTTCGCATTTGCCGTGCCCGAAGGAATTGCGGCGGAAGAAGCCGTGCGAGCGATTGTGGAAGGCGCACACGTAGGGAATTTCGATCCCGATTATTACCGTAGCGATCGCAAGGACCAGAAGATTGATGAAATTACTGTCGTTGCCAGCGGCGACAAGGCCGCGCTCGACAAGGCAGCCAGTGAGGCGCAGATTATCGGCGAATCGCAGAACTTTACCCGCGATCTGGTGAACGAGCCATCGAATCGCATGACGCCGACCACCCTCGGTGAACGTGCGAAAAAAATGGCTGCGGAGGTTGGATTGAAGTGCGAAGTTTACGGCGCCGACAAGATCAAAGAATTGAAGATGGGCGCGTTCTGGAGCGTAGCGCAAGGATCAGACGAGCCTCCGGCATTGATCATAATGACGTACGAGCCGGCAGGAGCAACCACGAAGGCGGTGCTTGGTCTGGTCGGGAAGGGAATCACGTTTGATACCGGCGGTATATCAATCAAGCCGGCCGACGGCATGGAGAAGATGAAGTATGACATGGCCGGCGGCGCGACCATGATTGGCGCGATGCGGGCAATTGCCTTGATGAAACCGAAAGTGAAAGTGATTGGAATTGTGTGCGCGACGGAAAATATGCCGTCCGGACACGCGCAAAAGCCAGGCGACGTGCAGATTGCCATGTCGGGGAAGTCGATCGAGATCATCAATACAGATGCAGAAGGACGGCTGGTGCTTGCGGATGGTCTTTATTATGCGCGTCAGCTGGGCTGTACGCACCTGGTGGACGCCGCAACATTGACGGGAGCGGTCGTCGTGGCGCTCGGCTACGCGAACGCGGGGATTTTCGCCAATGATGAGGACATGTACGAGCGCTTCCACAGGGCCAATGCAAAAGCTGGCGAGAAAATGTGGCGCATGCCGCTCGACGATGAATATAAAGAGCAGATTCGCAGCTCAATCGCCGACATCGTGAACTCCGGCGGACGTTGGGGTGGCGCGGTCACGGCGGCGATGTTCCTGAAAGAGTTCGCGGAAGACACGCCGTGGATCCACCTGGATATCGCGGGCACGGCATGGACAGAGGATCAGAAACCCTGGATCGCGAAAGGGCCTTCAGGAATTGCCTTGCGCAGCCTGATTGAGTTCGTGAAGAGCTTTGCATAACGTTGGCATGGAAATGATCTCTCAGCATGCGCGCCTCGCATTTCGCCGGCAGCCTTTTTCATCACAAAGGCGTCTCATCCGGGCACGCTCGGGGCGCGTCACCTCTACACCGAATCGTGCAGGAGAGCTCGCATGAAGGCTATCTTGCTGGTCGGAGTCGTTGTTCTTGTTTTGGGTGTTTTGTCGTTCGTTGTTCCTTTCCCAGAATACCATCACCACGGCGTAAAGCTAGGCGATTCCCGAATCGGAGTGACAACTGAACACGACGAAAAGCTGCCACCCGCCGTCGGAGTCGTTCTGGTTGTCGTGGGCGCGGGGCTGATCATTAGCGGCAGACGCGGCTGAGTTTCAGACAATCTCATTTCGGGTCGCGTGGTTGCATGCGAAAAGCGTGGACGATTCGCAGCCGCGGGTTTGGGCTCTCCGCGGGAACTTAAGCCTCGACTTTTATTGGCTCCCCTGTTCCCGCATGCTCTTTCTTGGTCGACAAGGATCTCGAAGCAGGAGAGATCATTTCCAAAATCGATCGCCCAATAGTTGTCGAGCGCATCGCCGTTGAGTGAATTCCGCGCGATTGTTATAATCGATGGCGTTCCGCACGTTTCCGGCGATGCTCTGATATTGATCCGGCCGGGAATCCCGCGACAATCCGCGCGCAGAGAAAGCCCTCGAAACTCTCGCCGCCCAGATTGCGAAACGTGGCCAGGTAGCTCAGGTGGTAGAGCGCAGCCCTGAAAAGGCTGGCGTCGGCGGTTCAACTCCGTCCCTGGCCACCACATTTCAAAGCATTTAACTCCACTTTCCGTTTTCGTTATTACCCGCAGTTTACCCGCAGTCACCCGCACCACTGCACCAAACCCGATACCGGAGCCCTCTTCTCAAGGCTCTTTACC
>Ga0335076_10005091_pt1 | contig 13316 bp, 13 predicted proteins | sample Lox_Sample_25_FD_206717 | JGI IMG/M metagenome (GOLD analysis project Ga0335076, IMG submission 206717) | Soil microbial communities from Loxahatchee National Wildlife Refuge, Florida, United States - Lox_Sample_2.5 | ecosystem: Environmental > Terrestrial > Soil > Wetlands | place: USA...
CGGTGCCGTAGCCGGCGACGATGTCGCCAAGGTGCTCCTGGTGTCCGAGCGTGAGGGTGGCGAGGTCGAACAGCGCGTCGCCCGGGGACGCCTCGGACCAGTCGACGACTCCGGTGACCTCGTCACCGTCGACGAATACGTGGTCAACCTGCAGGTCGCCGTGGATGAACACCGGTGTCCACGGCCGGAGCGCAGCCTCAGCAATCCGGCGGTTGCGCGTGACCACGTCGGCAGGAAGGACCTCGTTGGCAACGAGCCACTCGCATTCGCCGTCGAGGTCCGATGCCAACTCGCCGGGGCTCCGACCGGGCCATGGCGGCAGCGGCGCGTCGTGCAGCATCCGGGCGGCGGCACCCGCCGCGGCCCATGCCGCCGGCGACGCGGTCGACGGCTCGCCGAGGCGGCCGAGTGCCGTCCCCGGGAGGGCGGCGAGCGCGAGCACGGGCGGCTTCCGCCACAAGACCTCCGGAGTCGGGATCGGGACTATAGCCATCGCCTCGACCTCGACGTCGGTGCGGGCCTGGTCGGCGTCGATCTTCAGGAACACGTCGCCGACGCGCAGGGTAGCGCGCTCGTGATGGGCGACGACGACCTCGACCTCCACCACATCGGCCATCATCACGGGATGACCGGCGTGTGGGGAAGTATCGCGTCCACCACTTGGTCGAGCGGCTGCCTGGCGTCAACCGGGATGGCCTCGGATGCGCGCAAGCGGTCCTGCAATTCCGGCAGCTTGCGGCGTAGGTACTCGCGAGTGTCCCCGATACGGCCCCGGTCGCGGTGGTCCCGGCGCGCATCCATCCGTGCCAGCATGGTGGGCTCGTCGATCTCCAGCAGGAACACGTGAGTGAAGCGATCGGCCTCCTCTAGTTGGTTGTTCGCTCCCCCGCAGACGTACAGCGTCGCTGGCGCCGCCGCCGCGATCAGTACGTCCAGGCGGGCCGGACCCCATGCCCAGCTAGGCCGGGAAAGCCAGGCAAAGTCCGGCTCTTCCGGCTCTTCTTCCACCACGATGCCGGCGGCGTCGACGGTCCGCGCGAGCACCGGGTTGTCGTCGGCGTCGATGGCTGCCAGGCCCCGGCGGGCGAGTACGGCGGCGATGGTAGTCTTCCCGCCGCCGGAGCAGCCTGCGATCTGGACAGCGCTCATCGGTGCCTATCGTCGGTCGGCCCTGAAGGCTGCGCAAACGAATTTGTGATCCCGCCCGGGCGGATCCGTTACGGAGCGCCTGGTAATCGAGATGACTGGCCTGCGTGGCGGGGCCATCATGGCCGGGTGGACCTGGCCGGGTTTGTGCGGGACGGGTATGTGGCCGTTCGCGGGGCGGTGGACGCGGATACGGTGGCGGGGTGCCGGGAGCTGATCTGGGCGGCGATGGAGCGGCGTGGCGTCTGCCGGGGTGATCCCGGTAGCTGGCCCCCGCTCATGGAGGGCGTGGACGACCTGGCCGGCGAGCCGCTGACGGCGGCGTACCGACTCCTGCCTCAGCGCTGCCGCTTGTCGTACGCCTCACGGTTGGCGTCGATGTCGGGGTTATGTTCGATGGCCCAGTTGGCCAGGGCGACCGCGTGCGGGATCAGGGTGCCAGCGAGTTCACTGGGTTCGTACTCCACCCGGGGCGGCACCTCGGCGTGCACCGTACGGATCACGAGCCCGTCGCGTTCGAGCTTGCGCAGCGTGAGCGTGAGCATCCGCTGGGATATGCCCGGGATACGCTGCTGCAGCTCGGTGAATCTCAGTCGCTGGCTGTGGAGCGTCGCAATGATCAGCAAGGCCCACTTGTCGGCGATGCGGTCGAGCAGCGCGCGGATGGCCCGGCCCTGGTCGCCCCTGATCAGGCACACGTCCTCGTAATCGGACACGGGCACCTCGCTGGTAGCTACGCACATGGGTGTGCCTTTTGTAACCCCTTCGATTGTGATCGACAATGGGGCAACTTACAAGAAGTAACTATTGGGGGTGCGACATGACCGTGGCCTACTGGGTCGTCGCCAGCCTGCTGGCGTTGTTCTACCTGTATGCGGGTGGGCTTAAGGTGCTGCGGTCCCCCGATCAGCTGCGGCCGATGATGGGCTGGATCGACACGGTGCCGCTGAGGCTGGTGCGGGCCATCGGGGTGCTGGAGGTGCTCGGGGCGCTCGGGCTGATCCTGCCGCCGCTGACCGGGATCGCGGCAGGCCTCGCCCTGGCGGCGGCCACCGGGCTCGCGCTGATTCAGGTGGGCGCGATTTCGCTGCACCTGCGCCGGGGCGAAGCCAGGCTGATCGGGCTGAACGTCGCCCTGCTTGCCCTCGCCGGCGCCGCCATTTGGCTGTCGGCCATCTGGCTGTAGAGCAACCATCTGGCCGTAGGGCACTGCCCGGGTCAGCTGCCGACGTAGGCCGCGAGGTGCTCGCCGGTGAGGGTGGAGCGGGCGGCGACGAGGTCGGCTGGCATGCCCTCGAAGACGATCCGGCCGCCGTCGTGGCCGGCGCCGGGGCCGAGGTCGATGATCCAGTCGGCGTGCGCCATGACCGCCAGGTGGTGCTCGATGACGATGACCGACTTGCCGGCGTCGACGAGCCGGTCGATCAGGCCGAGTAGCTGCTCGACGTCGGCCAGGTGGAGGCCGGTGGTCGGCTCGTCTAGGACGTAGACGCCGCCCTTTTCGGCCATGTGGGTGGCCAGCTTGAGCCGCTGCCGCTCGCCGCCGGACAGCGTGGTGAGCGGCTGGCCGAGGCTGAGATAGCCGAGCCCGACGTCGGCGAGCCGGCCGAGGATGGCGTGCGCCGTCGGCGTGCGCGCCTCGCCGGCGCCGAAGAACTCCCCCGCCTCGGTCACCGACATCGCGAGCACCTCGCTGATGTCGCGGCCGCCGAGATGGTAGTCAAGCACCGACGCGTCGAACCGCTTCCCCTCGCACTCCTCGCAGGTGGTGGCGACGCTGGCCATCATCGCCAGGTCGGTGTAGATCACACCCGCGCCGTTGCACGCCGGGCAGGCGCCCTCGGAGTTCGCGCTGAACAGCGCCGGCTTCACGCCGTTGGCCTTCGCGAACGCCTTGCGGATTGGGTCGAGCAGCCCGGTGTAGGTCGCCGGGTTGCTGCGCCGCGAGCCCTTGATCGCCGTCTGGTCGACCGACACCACACCCGCGCCGGCCGGGACCGACCCGTGCACGAGCGAGCTCTTGCCGGAGCCGGCGACCCCGGTGATGACGACAAGCACCCCGAGCGGGATGTCGACGTCGACGTTCTGCAGGTTGTGCGTGGTCGCGCCGCGGACCTCCAGCGCGCCGCTGGGAACCCGCACCTTCTCCTTGAGGGCGGCCCGGTCGCCGAGGTGGCGGCCGGTGATGGTGCCGCTGGCCCGCAGCCCTTCGACGGTGCCCTCGAAGCAGACGGTGCCGCCGGCCGCACCGGCGCCGGGGCCGAGGTCGACCACGTGGTCGGCGATCGCAATCGTCTCTGGCTCGTGCTCCACGACGAGCACCGTGTTGCCCTTGTCCCGCAGCTGCAGCAGCAGGTCGTTCATCTGCTGGATGTCATGGGGATGCAGGCCCGCGGTGGGCTCGTCGAAGACGTAGCTGACGTCGGTGAGCGGCGAGGAGCCGAGCTGGCGGATCATCTTGACGCGCTGTGCCTCGCCGCCCGACAGCGTGCCCGACGGCCGGTCGAGTGACAGGTAGCCCAGCCCGATCTCCGCGAACGAGTCGAGGGTCTGCTGCAGCGTCGCGAGCAGCGGCGCCACCGACGGGTCGCCGACGCCGCGGACCCATTCGGCCAGGTCTCTGACCTCCATGGCGCACGCGTCGGCGATGCTGATCCCCTTGATCTTCGATGACCGGGCCGCCTCGGTGAGCCGGGTACCGCCGCAGTCCGGGCACGTGGTGAACGTGACCGCGCGGTCCACGAACTCCCGGACGTGCGGCTGCATCGCGTCCTTGTCCTTGGACAGCATCGACCTCTGGATCCGTGGGATCAGCCCGTCATAGGTCATGTTGATGCCCGCGATCTTCATCCTGACCGGCTCGTGGTAGAGGAAGTCGTGCAGCTCCTTCTCGGTGAATTCCCGGATCGGCTTGTCCGGGTCGTAGAAGCCCGACTCGCTGTACAGCCGGGAGTTCCAGCCGCCCCCCGTGTAGCCGGGGACCGTGATCGCGCCATCGTTGAGCGACTTGGCGTCGTCGAAGAGCTGGCTGAGGTCGATGTCGGTGACCGTGGCCCGGCCTTCGCAGCGCGGGCACATGCCGCCGGTGATGCTGAAGCTGCGCCGCTCCTTCACCGTCTTCCCGCCGCGCTCGAACGCGACCGCACCCGCTCCGCTGATCGAGGCGACGTTGAAGCTGAACGCCTTGGGCGAGCCGATGTGCGGCTGCCCCAGCCGGCTGAACAGGATGCGCAGCATCGCGTTGGCGTCGGTGGCGGTGCCGACCGTGGAACGGGAGTCGGCACCCATCCGCTGCTGGTCGACGATGATCGCGGTCGTCAGCCCCTCGAGCACGTCGACCTCGGGCCGGTCCAGCGTCGGCATGAAGCCCTGCACGAACGCGCTGTAGGTCTCGTTGATCAGCCGCTGCGACTCCGCGGCGATCGTGTCGAACACCAGCGAGCTCTTGCCCGAGCCGGAGACGCCGGTGAACACCGTCAGCCGGCGCTTCGGGAGCTCGACGCTGATGTCCTTGAGGTTGTTCTCGCGCGCGCCGTGCACGCGTATCAGATCGTGGCTATCGGCAACGTGCCGCGCAGGCGACTGCGCGTCCGTCCTCGTGGCCATGCTCATCGCCTCTCCATCGTTGTGGCAGCGTCCCCTGTCTACCCGGCTGGCGGTGCCGACGGTGGCGCGGCGCCCGCCCGGGGTGTCAGGCCAGCCACCGGCCGTCGCGCATCAGCTCGCGGCCGGGCAGCTCGTTCACCTCACGCCAGGCCTGGATGCGGCGCGGGGAAATACGGAACCAGCGGTACGGCGTGGCCAGCGCACGCGGGTCGAAGCCGGTGCGTGCGGCGAACCGGTCACCCCGCTCCTGCGGCAGCGCGCCGGTGTCAAGGACCTCGACTTCGCCCTCGATCATGGACACGTCGCGGGTGTGGCCCAGCCCCAGCCGGACGGCCCGGGTGCTGGCCAGGTTCCGGCCGGTCGGGCTGTCCGCCCGGGTGGCCACCAGCAGCGCCTCGCCGTCCCAGTCGAAGGACAGCGGCACCAGGTACGGCGCACAGTCCTCCTAGGCACTGGCCACCCACACATCGATGTCGTGGGTGAGCCGATGCTCGGTGTCGCGACGACGCTGCGCGCGGGAGCGGGGGTCGGCGTTCATTGGTCCTGAAGCAGCCCGAGGACGTTGCCATCGGGGTCGGTGACGGTGGCTACCAGGCGGCCGCCGCCGACATCGCGCACGGGATCCTTCAGGACGCCACCCGCGGCGATCACCTCGGCCAGCTTCGCCTCGATGTCCGGCACGTGCCAGTAGGCCACCGGCGAGGTCATGCCCTGCGCTGCACCGCCCGGCACCAGCCCAATGTGCTGGCCCGCGGCGTCGAAGCCCACGTAGTAGGACGCGTCGGCCGACGGCGGTACGCCGAGCAGGGCGGCGTACACCACCTTGGCCTTGGCCAGGTCGGACACCGGATGCAGCACGGTCTTGATTCCCTCGGTGGATGAGCTGGTCATGTTCACTCCTTGAAGGTCGTGTGAATGTGATGTCCATCGCGGCCAGGCTAGTTGCGGCCCGGTGACCGGCGCTTCTCGATTCCTGACCGGTCCGGTCACCGGCCGGGGCTACGTATCCGGGAGCCCCGGCCAGGCCTTGCCGGGAAGCGCCGGGCCCGGACCTGTCCCCCGTTCATCGGCCTCTCCCCCGGCGTAGATCATCAGCGTCCTGTTGATCCAAATCTAGGGTTTCTCACCACGGCGAGCGCTCGGCAGGCTCGATGCGGATCGTAGCCTCAGGCACAGTGACAGTGGCGGCACCCGCACGACGACAGTGACGGCACCCGGAGAGTGGGGGGTTTCTGTGAACGGCGCGCAGAGCCTGCTAGCGGCGATGATCCGGAACGGGATCGACGTGTGCTTCGCCAACCCGGGGACCTCTGAGCTGCACTTTGTCGCCGCGCTTGACCACGCCGACGGCATGCGCTGCGTGCTGGGCCTGTTCGAGGGCGTCCTGACCGGAGCGGCTGACGGCTATGCCCGCATGGCCGGCCGGCCGGCCTCGACCCTGATGCACCTGGGACCGGGCCTGGCCAACGGCCTGTCCAACCTGCACAACGCCATGCGCGCGCAGTCCCCGGTCGTCAACGTCATCGGGGACCACGCCACCTACCACCGCCACTACGACACGCCGCTGACCTCGGACATCGAGGGAACCGCGCGTCCGTTCAGCCACTGGGTGCGGACCTCGCCGAACGCGGACTCCCTGGCCACGGACGCGGCTGCCGCCATCGCGGCCGCGCGCACGGCGCCGGGGCGGATCGCGACCCTGATCCTGCCGGCCGACGCCTCCTGGGGCCCGCTCACCGCGGAGCCCGCCGCGGCCGAGGCGGTCGTGCCCGAAGCCCCGCAGGCCGCCGGCACGGCGGTCGACGCCGCCGCGCGCGTTCTGCGGTCCGGCGAGACGACGGCCCTGATCCTCGGGCCGCAGGCGACCCGGGAGATTCCCCTCGAGCGGGCCGGGCAGATCGCCGACTTCACGGGGGCGCGGCTGTACGCGCCGACGCACACCGGGCGGATCACCCGCGGCGCGGGGCGTGTCCCGGTGCAGCGGGTCCCGTACCCGATCGGCCGGGCGGCCGCGGCCTTCGACGATGTGCAGAACATCATCCTGGTGGGCGCGAAGCCGCCGGTCGCCTTCTTCGCCTACCCGGGCAGGCCCAGCCAGCTGTACCGGCCCGGGACGCGCGTCCACGAGCTCGCCCGGGCCGACCAGGACGTCCCCGGTGCGCTGACGGCGCTGTGCGATGCGCTGGGCGCGGGCCGCGCGACACCGAAGCGGGCCGGGCTGAGCCTGCCGGGCCGCCCGGCCGGGGCACTGACCCCGGCGAAGATCGGTGCGGTACTCGCGGCGTCACTGCCCGAACAGGCCATCGTGGTCGACGAGTCCATCACCACCGGCCGTTCGTTCCTCGCCGACACCGAGTGCAGCCGCCCGCATGACTGGATCCTGGGGACCGGCGGCTCGATCGGCTACGCGCTCCCCTGTGCGACCGGCGCGGCCATCGCCTGCCCCGGCCGCAAGGTCGTGGTGCTGGAGAGTGACGGCAGCGGCATGTACATGCCCCAGGCTCTGTGGACCCAGGCCCGTGAACAGCTGGACATCCTCACCATCGTGTTCGCCAACCGCACGTACCAGATCCTGCGCGAGGAGATGAGCAACCTGGGCGTGACCGCCCGCGGCCCCAAGGCCAAGGCGCTGACGGACATCGGCGGCCCGCGCATCGACTGGGTATCGCTGGCCCGGGCCTTCGGCGCCGAGGCGTTCCGCGCCGCCACCGCCGACGAGCTGTCCCGTCACATCGACGCCGGTCTCGCGCTCCAGGGACCTGTTGTCATCGAGGCAGCACTCTGACGTCGGCCCGGCACGGCTCCCGGCGGCCGGGCCAGCGGATTTCGCCGGGGAGGCAGCGGGCCCGGTACCTCCTCCCGGCCCGGGGTATCTCCCCCGCCGGCGCTTCATCAGGGTCCTGTTGAACATATCAGGGTCCTGATGGTATAGTCATCAGGACCCTGATGAACTCCCCCTGGAGCGCGACGACATGGTGACGGCGATCGGCGAGGGATTCCGCGGCCCGGACGGCCACGTGGGCTATCTGCTGCGCCAGGCGCACCAGGCCTTCCGCGCCGCGGCGCAGGCCGAGCTGACACCGCTGGGGCTGACGCTGCCGCAGTACTCGGTGCTGACCGTGGCCGACGCCGAGCCCGGCCTGTCGGGTGCCGAACTGGCCCGCGACAGCATGCTGACCCCGCAGACCACGAACGAGATCATCTCGCTGCTTGTGGCCGGGGGCCTGCTGGAGCGCCGCCCCGACGCCAGCGACAAGCGCCTGCGGCGGATGTTCGTCACCGGAGCCGGGCGCGGCCTGCTGGCCGGGGCCCGGCCGGCCGTGGACGCGGTCGAGCGGCGCATGACCACCTCGCTCGGCGATGCCGACCTGGCCGTGCTGCGCGACTGGCTGACCGACTGCGCCCGCAACCTCACACCAGGGCCCTGAAACCGGACCCTGAGAACCGGAGGAAGACACCATGACCACGCTCGCCTACACCCGCACCGGCGCAGGTGCGCCCCTGGTGCTGCTGCACGGCCTCGGGTCCTCGCGGCACGCCTGGGCACCCGTCATCCCCGCTCTCGCCGAGCGATTCGATGTCCTCGCCATCGACCTGCCCGGCTTCGGTGACACCGAGCCGCTGCCACCGGAGGTGGAACCGCGGCCGGCGGCCCTGGCGGCAGCCGTCGCCGGTCTCCTCGATGACCTGGGCATCACCGCCCCCCATGTCGCGGGCAACTCGCTCGGCGGCTGGGTGGCACTGGAGCTCGCCGCCCTGCGCCCGGTGGCCTCGCTGGCGCTCCTCTCCCCCGCCGGGCTGTGGCGGGGCAGGGTGCCGCTGTATGACTGGGTGAGCCTGCGCGCCTCCCGGTGGTTCAGCCAACATGCCGCCGGAGCGCTGTCCCGCCTGGTGAACTACCGGCTGGGACGCGCCCTGGTGCTCGGCCAGACCCACGGCCGGCCCTTCCGCATGACTCCCGCCTACGCGCGCACGGCCATCCGGGCCCTGGGCACCAGCCCGGGCTTCGACGCCACCCTGAAGGCCACCATCTGCGGCTACCGGGCCGGCCCGCCCATCGACGTCCCGGTCACGCTGGCCTTCGGTTCCCGCGATCTGCTGCTCCGGCGCCGGAGCCGTCATCTTGACCAGCTCCCGCCCACGACCCGCCCCGGGGCACTCCCCCACTGCGGCCACGTCCCCATGGCCGACAACCCGCCCGCCGTCATCACCTTCATCACCGCGTCCGCCGCCCGCGGCCGGCCGGCCGGAAGACAGGCATCCTCCTCTCCGGCCCGGTGATCACGATCGCCCAGGCGGGTTGCCCGGCCTGCGCGAGCCAGCAGCGCACCGGTAACGTGCGGGTGTGGAACATACCCGACTCGGCCGGACCGGCCTGCAGGTTTCCAGGCTGTGCCTGGGCACGATGACCTTCGGATTGCAGTGCGACGAGCCGACCGCACACGCCATTCTCGACCGGGCCGCCGAGGGAGGTATCGACTTCCTCGACACCTCCGACGCCTACCCGCTGGGCGGGGAACTGGCGACCCGGGGAGTGACCGAGGAGATCCTGGGGCGCTGGCTGCGCGGCCGGCGGGACCGTTTCATCGTCGCCACCAAGTGCTTCGCTCCGACCGGGCCGGCGCCGTTCGACGGCGGCAACTCCCGCAAGCACGTCCTCGCCGCCGCCGAGGCATCCCTGCGGCGCCTGCAGACCGACTACATCGACCTCTACCAGCTGCACGGCTACGACCCAGCGACGCCGATCGATGAGACGCTCGGCGCCCTCGATGACCTCGTCCACCAGGGGAAGGTCCGTTATATCGGCTGCTCGAACTTCCTCACCTACCAGCTGGTGCGGGCCGTCGGCCGGACCGAGACCCTCGGGCTCACCCGCCTCGACTGCGTCCAGCCCCGCTACAACCTGCTCTTCCGCGAGATCGAACGGGAAATGCTTCCGTACTGCCGCGAGGAGGGCATCGGTGTCATTCCCTACAACCCGATCGCGGGCGGCCTGCTGTCGGGCAAGCATTCCCGCGTCCAGCCACCTCCGGATGGCACCCGCTTCACCCTCGGCAACGCCGCCCAGGCCTACCAGGACCGCTACTGGCACGATCGCGAGTTCGAGACGGTCGACGTCCTGCGCGGGCTGGCCGAGAAGGCGGGGGTGAGCCTGGTGACCCTCTCCGTCGCCTGGGTGCTGGCGAACCAGGCGATCACGGCGCCGATCATCGGGGCGAGCAGCCCGCAGCAGCTCGGCCCGAGCCTGGCGGCCGCCGAGTTCACGATCGATGACGAGCTCAAACGCCAGCTGGACGAGACCACCTACCAGTACCGGCTCGGTGACGCACCTCGGTAGCACACCCGGCGCCGGGCCAGCGTGGTTGCGGTGTCATCGGCAAGGCCGCGCACGGGTTTCTTGGCGTCGGCCAGGAGGCGCGGGAAACCGCCAGATGCCGCGCCGGGCACGCTAGGACGGCGCCGCCGTGGCGCCCGCCGGCGGGCCCGGCCGGTCCGCGGGGACCACGCCCAGGTGCCGCTGCAGGAACCGCACCTGATGCCACAGCAGGTTCTCGGTGGCCGGATTGGTCATCGCCTGGTGGCCGGCCTCCGGCAGCAGCAGCAGCACCTCCGGGGACGCCCAGGGTGAAGCGCCGGGTGCGGACGAGCTGGCCGGGCAGGGAGATCGGCGCTACGCCCCCACCCTGGCACACAGGCCGCCCGCTGGCCGGACCGCAGGCTCCTGTCAGCTGCCCGCCCGGGCCCGCACCCCGGCCAGGGCCAGCCGGGCCTCATCGCGGACCTGGGCCAGATCGACCGTGGTCAGCGCGCCGTCCCGCTTGAGCACCCGCCCGTCCACGATCACCGTGTCCACGTTGGCCGGCTGCGCCGCCGTCACCAGCATGTGCGCGGGGTCGGTCAGCACGCCCAGGTTCGGCTCGCCGGTGGCGACGCAGATGATGTCGGCCCGCTGGCCCGGCGTGATCGAGCCGGTCACCCCGCCCAGCCCGAGCGAGCGCGCGCCGTCGACGGTGCCCAGCGACAGCGCCTGCCGGTGGGTCATCGCGAACTCCTCATGGGCCTCGGCGTTCGCGATGCCCTGCGTCACCTTCATGATCGAGAACATGTCGGCGTTGCCGGTCAGCACCGTGGAGTCGACCGACAGCCCGACCCCGATCCCGGCGGCGAGGAACTCGGCCGTCCGCGGGAGCCCGTAGCCGATGAGCAGCTCGCTGTGCGGCGAGACGCTGATCTTCGTGCCCGTGTCCACGAGCGCGGCTATCTCGTCGCCGGTCGCGCAGTTGGCGTGCACCACCTGCAGGTCGGGGCCGAGCAGGCCGGCACCGGCCAGCGTCGCGACCTGGCCGTGTGCCGTCCGCGGGCCGCTGGCATGCACGGTGACCGGCAGGCCAAGCGCGCGGGCGGTCTCGATCTCCAGCCGGTAGACCGGTTCGGGCACGCGCACGGCCGGGTTGCTGCCGCCGGGCCCGCGCCAGGCCATGCCCAGCGACAGCCGGCCGCCGGCCGAGCAGGCGCCCCAGCCGCGGTGCAGCCGCTCCAGGCCGGCCAGGTCCATGGGCCGGTCGTTCGGGTGGCCGGCCGAGACGCCGCAGGAGAAGCGGCCGCGCAGCCCGGACTCGGCCAGCGCGCGCACCCCCGCCTCGGCGTAGCCGGGCCCGCGCACGTTGTGGCACCAGTCGTGGACCGTGGTGATGCCGGAGTTGACCGCCTCCGCGCACGCCAGGCGGGTGCTGGCGTAGATGTCGTCCGGCCCGTACACCCGCCCGGCGCCGATCATGACCTTGAAGTACCCCGGGCCCGACGGGTCCGCCGACATGCTCCGGAGCAGGGTGTTCCACATGTGCCAGTGCGTGTCCACCAGCCCCGGCGCGACGATCATGCCGGTGGCGTCGAGCTCCGGCGTGCCCGGCGGCACGGCCAGGTCAGGCCCGGCCGCGACGATCCGGCCGCCGGCGATGTGCACGTCCGCGGCGGGCAGATCCCCCGCCGCCGGGTCCATCGTCAGCACGTAGCCGCCGCGGACGACGAGCGCCCCGGGCTCGGGCCGCGCCGGGACGGGCCGCGGCGGGCTGGGCGGGGCGGGGGCCACGGCGCCGATGGTACGCCAGCACCGCGGTACAGAAGACCCGGTCGCGCATGGTAGGCATGGCACATGGCCGAACTCATCCCCCGGCGGGTCCTCTTCGGGAACCCGGAACGCATCAGCCCGCGCATCAGCCCGGACGCCAGCATGCTGGCATGGATCGCCCCCCGCGACGGGGTGCTCAACGTATGGACGGCGCCGGTGACGGCGGACGGCGTCGACTGGGCCGCGGCCCGCGTGGTCACCGACGACACCGACCGCGGCATCCGGATGTTCGACTGGGCGCACGACGGGCGGCACCTGCTCTACCTGCAGGACACGGGCGGCGATGAGAACTGGCGGCTGCACGACGTCGACCTGGAGACCATGGAGCGCCGCGACCTCACCCCGTTCGAGGGCGTCCGGGCCGAGATCATCGCCACCGAGAAGAAGTTCCCCACCGACGTCCTGGTCGGGCTCAACCGCGACAACCCACAGCTCCACGACGTCTACCGGCTCGACCTGGTCACCGGCGAGCTGGTCAAGGAGGTGGAGAACCCGGGCTTCATCGGCTGGATCGCCGACGCCGAGCTGGTGGTCCGGTGCGGCATCGCCCCGCAGCCCGACGGGGCCATGGTGGTCATGATCCGCGACGAAGCGGGCCAGGACTGGCGCCCGCTGCTGACCATCGCGGCCGAGGACGCGCTGACCAGCCAGCCGATAGCGTTCAGCGCGGACGGCGGCTCGCTGCTGGCGCTCAGCTCGGTGGGCGCCAACACCGGCCGGCTGGTCCGGATCGACGTGGCCAGCGGGGCCACCGAGGTGCTGGCCGAGGACCCGGAGGCCGACGTGACCGGGGTCCGGCTGCACCCGGACACCCGGGAGCCGCAGATCGTCATCTTCCTCAAGGAGCGCCTGCACTACCTGGCGCTGGACCCCGCGTACGAGCCCGACCTGGCCGCGATCCGCGCGCTGCACCCGGGCGACCCAACCGGCAGCAGCGGGGACGACGACGACCGGGTGTGGCTGATCGGCTTCACCAACGACACCGGCCCGGTCCCTTTCTACGCCTACGACCGGGAGCGCCGCGAGGGCCGGTTCCTGTTCGAGCACCAGCCCGAGCTGTCGCGCTACGAGCTGGCGCCCATCGAGCCGGTCGAGTTCACCGCCCGGGACGGGCTGACCATCCACGGCTACGCCACGTTCCCGCCCGGTGCCGACCGGTCCGGGCTGCCGATGGTGCTCAACGTGCACGGCGGCCCGTGGGCGCGGGACGTCTGGGGCTTCGACCCGGAGGCGCAGTGGTTCGCCAACCGCGGCTACCTGTGCCTGCAGGTCAACTTCCGCGGCTCGACCGGCTACGGCAAGGCGTTCGTCAACGCCGGTGACCGCGAGTGGGGCGGGAAGATGCAGGACGACCTGCTGGACGCGGTGGCGTTCGCGATCGGCCAGGGCTGGGCCGACCCGGCCCGGGTGGCCATCTACGGCGGCTCCTACGGCG
>Ga0335076_10005092_pt1 | contig 13315 bp, 15 predicted proteins | sample Lox_Sample_25_FD_206717 | JGI IMG/M metagenome (GOLD analysis project Ga0335076, IMG submission 206717) | Soil microbial communities from Loxahatchee National Wildlife Refuge, Florida, United States - Lox_Sample_2.5 | ecosystem: Environmental > Terrestrial > Soil > Wetlands | place: USA...
GCCTAGATGATGACTTCGCGGAACAGGCGCGCGAAGTTTGCGCCGAGGATTTTTTCGATACGCGCGTCGGCATGGCCGCGCAGTGAGAGAAGTTCGGCGATGCGCTCGAAGCGCCGAGGCGTGTTGAGATCGGGCGCAAACGTGTAAGAGTCCGCGCGCTCTCCGGGCGCGGAAATGCCGCGCTTCTGTCGCTCGGCAATCTCGTCCGCGAACCTCTTCTTGAACTCCGGGGTGACCTCGACGGCGGAAATGGAGCCGTCGGTGCCGATGCCGACATGATCCTCGCCGCAGACCTGCACGGCATGTTCGATGTGGCGGAGCACGTCCTCCGCCATCACCTGACCTTGCGTGCGCAGGTAGGGCATGATGTAGATACCGACCACGCCACCGCGCTCGGCGAGCAGGCGCAGTTCCTCGTCGCGCTTGTTGCGCGGCATGTCGGCCACCGCGGCGCAGCCAGAGTGCGTGACCGCCACGGGTTTCTTCGACGCCTCGATGCCTTCGCGCGTGGTGCGCTGGCCGCAGTGGCTCAGGTCGACCAGCACGCCGCGCTCGTTCATCTTCGCGACCATGTCCTGGCCCAACTTGCTCAGGCCGGCATTGCCGGATTCCAGGCAGCCGTCGCCCATGAGATTGCGCCGGTTGTAGGTGAGCTGGACGATGCGCACGCCGAAGTGGTGGAACTCGTCGAAGCGGTCCAGGTTCTCGCCGTACATGGTCGTGTCCTGGAACCCGTAGATGATGCCGAGGCGCCCGTTGCGCTTCGCTTCGTCGAGCTGCGCACCGTGCGTGACCTTGAGGATGGCATCCGGATGCGTGGCGAATTCGTTGTCCCAGTAGGCAATGTTGCGCACCGTTTCGGCGTAGTCGTCGGTGTAACTGCCTACCGCGCCGACGGTGAAATTCATCGCGGTGACGCCGGAGTCGCGCAGATTGGCCACGGCCTTCGCATCGAGTGCGTCGCGCGTCAGGCCGTCGGCGGAACCGCCGGGGCCGCCGCAGGCATCGATGACGACGGCGTCGCGATAGCGCGCCCATTTCGGCTCGCCGGTAGCCGCCTGAACGGCAGCGGGAATCACGGAAAGTCCGGCTAATGCGGCGGAAGACATGAGAAACTCGCGGCGATCGATCGGGAACGGCATGGTCCTTACTCAAAATCTTAGCGACAGACAGCTCAGCGCGCCATCCATCTTGCGGAATTCCGACATGTTCAGCGTGATCACCGGATAGCCGAAATCGCGGACGCGCGCCTCGAATTCGTCGTAGCCCGAGGACAGGACAACCTGGTCGTTGATGCGCAGGAAATTCGCCGCGTAGCTTTCTTGCGCCGTGATGCGCACGATTTCATGGCCGCGAAACGCCGCATGGTCGGCCAGCGCGTCGATCACCACGAGACGCCCGTCGCCGAGATAGGAAATGCCGCTCTTCAGGTGCAGGATTCCAGGCACGCCGCGGATATCCACGGTCGCGGCCGTGAATCCTTCCCGGGCCAGAAACCCGGCAAGCTCGGCGGCGCCTTCGGCGTTGGTGCGCGCGGAGATGCCGATGAAGAAGTGCCGATCGGCCTGACACACGTCGCCGCCGTCGACGGTGCCGGGCGCGCTGATGCGGTGGATGCGCGAATAGAATTGCGGCAATACCGCGGCGATGCCGGCGACTTCGCCGGTCCGGCTCGACGCGCCCGGATTGGTGAGGATCGCGGCCGACTCGGTCAGGATCGCGGTGTCCTCGACGAACGTCGAGTCCGGATGGCGGGCGTCGGCCGGCAGACGGGTCAGTTCCAGCCCGCACTGTTCCAGCGCGGCGCAGTAGCGCGCATGCTGCGCGCGCGCGAGCAGCAGATCCGGCTCACCGAGGCGGGCGCTGGTGATGCCCTGCGCAAAACTCGCGGCGGGCGGACGAACGATGGCGCGGGTGAGCATGTATTTCGCCTGCGGTGGTGGCGCCGACACCTTACGCCGATACGAGGACCGGCGCGAGCTTGCAGCATGGCTGGCATGCCGTTTGCCAGCCGGCCACGGCCATATTCGTTGCAATTGCGCGTGTGCCCGCTGCTGCGCTCGGGAGTATAGTTGTTTGCGTCATTCAGCCCCGGGGAGCAAGCCATGAATGCCGCACGCTTGTTGCTGCTTGTCGCACTCGCGGGCACGCCGCTGCTGGTGTTTTCCCAGCAGGCACAGGCGCCGCTGGCGAGCCAGTCGACCCGTTGGGAGGGCGTCACTGCGGACGTCACCGAGTTCAAGCGCAAGGGCACGACGCTGACTGCGCGCCTGCGTCTGCACAACGACGGTCCCAAGGAGGCCCTGGTCGAGCTCGGCTACCAGAAGTGTTACGTGCTCGACAGCGGCGCGGGCAAGAAGTACGAAGTGCTGACGGATAGTGAAGGCCACGCAATCGCCGCGGTCAATAGCGGCGATCGTGGCTGGCGCGATCACATCACACCCGGTCAGGCGCAGGTCATCTGGATGAAATTCCCGGCGCCGCCGGCGACGACCAAGGCGGTCACCCTGACCATCGAGGGAATTCCGCCGTTCGACGATCTGGCGATCCAGGACGTGCCGTGAAACGCGCGCTGGCGCTTCTGGCGCTGGCGTTCGCGGGCGTCGTCCAGGCTGCAACCTACGACGACCCCTGGTCGCCGGCGACCGAACAGGCTGCGGAGGCGGCGGTCGCTGCGCTAGGCGCCAACGTGGCGCGTCCCGTATCGGGCGCCGTGCATGACACCAAGCCGCGCATACTCGACGTCGTCGGCCTCGGCGGCGCGGTCGGCGCTGGGGCGCTCGCGGTCAGGGGCGAGGTCGAGGATCTCGCCGCGGCCAAGCGCGGCCTCGGCGCGCAGGAGACCGATATCGAGATCCATGTCGAGCTGCCGGCCGACGTGCTGTTCGATTTCGACAAGGCCGACATCCGGGCCGATGCCGCCAGCGCGCTCGCGCAACTCGCGACGGTGATTCGCGCCTACAAGGGCCCGGTGCGCCTGGAGGGCCACACCGACGCAAAAGGCGCCGCCGACTACAATCAGAAACTGTCGGAGCGCCGCGCGGAGTCGGTCAAGCTGTGGCTGGTGCAGCGCGAACAGATCCCGGCGGCGCGCATGACGACCCGCGGTTTCGGCAAGGCCCGGCCGGTCGCCAGCAACGACACCGACGCGGGACGCCAGCGCAACCGCCGCGTCGAGGTGGTGATCCGCAAGCGCTGACGAGGACGCGGCCGACCGGGAGATGCCAACGTGACTGACGTCTTTCCCCTGGAGGGCGGCTGCGACTGCCGCGCGGTGCGATACCGCATGCTCACGGCGCCGATGTTCGTGCATTGCTGCCACTGCACGTGGTGCCAGCGGGAAACGGGAACCGCGTTCGCGCTCAACGCGCTGATCGAGGCCGATCGAGTCGTGCTGGTTGCGGGCGAGGTCGACATCGTGGACACGCCCTCGAACAGCGGCAAGGGTCAGAGGATCAGCCGCTGCCCGACATGCCGGATTGCGCTCTGGAGCACTTATGCGGGCGCGGGTGACGCGATCCGCTTCGTCCGTGTCGGCTCGCTCGACGAGGCATTCCGCCTCAAGCCGGACATCCACATCTACACATCGACGAAACTTCCGTGGGTGATTCTGCCGGCCGATACACCCGCCGTGCCGGAGTACTACGACCGCTCGAAGCACTGGCCCACGGCCAGCCTGGAGCGGCGCGCCGCCCTCCTGCCGCAAAAGCCGGTCAGGTAGACGGCGCGCCGCAGGCCACTCAGTCCGCGGCAGCGACTTCGCGTGCGCGCTCCGGCAGGTAGCGCTGGTCGTCCGTCGGCACGAATGTCACTTTTTCCGCGCCTTTTTCGCAGGCATCGCGGGCGATGCCGAGCATCTCGTTGCGCGCCCGCTGCGCCGCCCAGTAGTGGCTGTTCTCGACGGCACGCGTGATTTCCGCCATGCGCACGGAATGCCCGGCGTTGCAGCTGACTTCGATCTTCCCGCCGGGGTCGAATTCGTGCGCGCTCAGCGGCGCCGCGCACGCGAGCAGCACGAAGCCGGTGCAGGCCAGTGGAATCTTCATGGTCGTCCTCTGTAGGTGGTTGTCGCAATCAGGTAGATGCGAGAACCGCCGTCAGGGTTGTAGGTCGGAAGTCACGGCGACGGGAAGTCGGGTCGCGCGACATCGATTGTGGGGATTTCGTTCGGGCGGCGAAGGACCTTGAGAGCCTTCGCCGCCGGTGGTCGGCGTCGCCGCTCGGTGCGATCAGCGCGTCGGTTCGTAAGCGATGTCGCGTGCGGATCCTTCCGGTGCGAGCAGAGTCGCGACACTCAGGTTCGCCGCGCACACGCTGCGGGCGTGCTCGCGCATCTGCAGGGTCTGTCCGGGTGACACGCGCCAGTTGGCGGCTCTCGCGGCCAACTCGATGTCGGATGTGCGCACCGAGCGATCCGGACACACCAGCCCGATTTTTCCGGCCGCAGGCCCTTCGTGTGCCCGCGCGGACATGGCGGTGGCGATGCCGGCAACAAGGAGGAAGGTGTAACGACGCAGGTTCATGGCATTGTCCTGTCGGTGATTGGGCGAGGGCGAAAAAATCCCGCCCTCACTGAACCAGTTCAGGCAATGCCGGCGTGGATTACGCCTTCAGGAGTGGAGCGGCGTCCGGCGCATCGCGCGCGGACTCACTCGAACATGTCGGCGAAGATCACATCGTCCCACACGTCGGTGATCGGCGATGCCGTGGTCGCGTTGAGCAGCGGGGTCAGTTTGTACATGTCCTCGAGGGTGCGCAGGACGCTGTAGTGGGTTATGGCGACGCCCGATGAAAATCCCCGCTGCACGTGCGCACCGGCGAAGATTGTCGGGATCTGATCGGAGGAAGTGGTGAGGCCACTGCCCTCGTCCCAGGTAAGAATCAGCAGGCTGTTGCGCGCGATGGGGGCGGCGAGGAACGCGGCGATGTTGTCCTGCAGCCAGGTGTCCCCCGCTGCGACGAGATCGGTAAGCAGCGAATTGCAGAGGGCCAAATCGCCGTGCATGTCGTGGCACAGGTTGGGCACGACGAAACTCACGGCCGGAAGCGAACCGTTGCCCAGGTCCGTCGCGAACTGGCTGTAGGGCAGATTGGTCGTGATCGGCAACGACGCAAAGTCCGCAGGCGCGTTGTGCGTGCGCGTATACAGCCCGCTGCTGCACGAGGTGTCGCCGATGGCGGGCAGATCCTCGGAATACAGTGCGAATCCCAGGCCGGCATCGATGAGCTGCTGCGCGAGGTTCGATCCGGTGAGTGCGACCGGGCAGGTGTCGCTGGTGACGCCGAGGTTATCGCCGGCGAAGAGCGCGATGTAGTTGGGCTGACTCGGGTGCAGCTGCGGCGTGGACGAATTCGTGAACTTCGCGCCGAGCGCGATCAGCGTGCCGTTGATATACGGCGCACTGGAACTGCCGTAGATGTCGTCCGGGCTGTGGTTCTCCATGATCACCACGACGACGTGGTTGAAACGGGGCACGCCTGCGCCCTGCGCCGAAACAGCGGCAGCCAAGCCAAGGCAGCCGAACAGCACCGACACGCGATGGGACATGGCAGTTCTCCTGTCGTGGTGACCCGGAAACAGGCTACTCCTGCGCCACCCGCCGGACGACTATTTCAGTACGCCGAGCTTCCTGCCGACCTTCACGAACGCCGCCACCGCACGATCGATGTGCTCGCGGGTGTGCGCGGCGCTCATCTGCGTGCGGATGCGCGCCTGACCCTGCGGAACGACGGGGTAGAAGAAGCCGATCACGTAGATGCCTTCGTCGAGCAGGTCCTGCGCGAACTGCTGCGCGAGCTTCGCGTCGTACAGCATCACCGGCGCGATCGGATGCGTTCCAGGCTTGATGTCGAAGCCCGCATCCGTCATGCGCTTGCGGAAATACAGCGCGTTGTCGTTGACCTTGTCGCGCAACGCGGTGCTGCCGCTCAGCATCTCGAAGACCCTGATCGACGCCGCGACGAGCGGTGGCGGCAGCGTGTTCGAGAACAGATACGGTCGCGAGCGCTGGCGCAGCAGGTCGATGATCTCCCGGCGTCCGGTGGTGAAGCCGCCGGAGCCGCCGCCGAGCGCCTTGCCGAGCGTGGAGGTGAACACGTCGACCTCGCCCAGCACGCCGTGCAGTTCGGCCGAGCCGCGGCCGGTCGGACCGACGAAGCCGGTGGCGTGCGAGTCGTCGACCATCAGCATGGCGTTGTACTTCTTCTTGAGCGCCACGATCTCATCGAGTCTGGCGATGAATCCGTCCATCGAGAACACGCCGTCGGTGGCGATCAGGCGCGTGCGCCTGGCCTGCGCTTCCTTGAGGTGCTTCTCGAGTTCGGCCATGTCGCTGTTCGCGTAGCGCCGGCGCTCGGCCTTGCACAGGCGGATGCCGTCGATGATCGAGGCATGGTTGAGCGCATCCGAGATGACGACGTCCTCCTCGCCGAGGATCGTCTCGAACAGGCCGCCGTTTGCGTCGAAGCAGCTCGTATAGAGGATCGCGTCGTCGGTGCCGAAGAACCTCGCGATCGTCGCCTCGAGCTGCTTGTGCAGATCCTGCGTGCCGCAGATGAAGCGCACGCTCGCAAGTCCGAATCCATGCGTGTCGAGCGCGTGTTTCGCCGCGGCGATGATCTCGGGATGGTCGGCGAGGCCGAGATAGTTGTTCGCGCAGAAATTCAGGACCTCGCGGCCGTCGCCGGTGCGGATCTGCGCCGCTTGCGGCGTGGTGATGATGCGTTCGGTCTTGTACAGGCCCTGCTCGCGGATCGAAGCGAGTTCACCGGCGAGACGTTCGCGTGCGGGGTAGTCCATGATGGGCACTCCGGAAGCGGAGCGCGCATTCTAGCGCTCAATCGAGCTTCTTCGACAGGTGGCCTTCGTTGTCGAGGGTGTGGTCGGCGCCGCCGTGTTCGTTGCGCACGAATCTGGCCCGGAGGCCGCAGACCGGACGAGAGTGGACGTGGAATGCGCAACGATTGTCGCTGCGCGCGACGGAACGTAGACTTGCCTTGCACTCACTGCGCCACGGGGAACACGGATGGGCGAACGACGATCCGCGGGGAAAGGTCGCGATACCGGGACGGGGCCTGCGGGCGGCGCGGGTCTGCGCGATTTCCTGCTCGAATCGCTCGGCAACTTCGCTGCGGCGCCGGTGATCGGGCTTGGCGCGGGTTTCCTGCTGCTGTTCGGCGGCGTGTTCCTCGCGGTCGCCTGGACGACCGGTCCACAACCCTTGCTTGACTCGTTCCAGTATGCACCGTACACGGCGCGCGCGAACGGCCGCATCGTCGCCAGCTGGGCCGCCCTGGAATTCGATCCGGACGTGCTGCCCGCCGGCAAGCTCTACTGGCAGCCGCATGCGAAAGTCGCGAGCTGCGTCGTCGTCGAGTACGGCGGCGACTGGGGCGCGCCACTGCAGCGCGCGTTCTGCGGTAACCGTTTCCAGTTCCGCGACGACTTCCGCCTCGACGACTGGACGACGATGGCGCCCGGCGTGCCGTTCGCGTTCGCGCGCGATGCGAGCGGCTTTGCGATCGGGGAAATCCGGGTGGACAAGAAAGCGCTCGACTGGCTCGCCGCGCACCCGCCGCACGACACGTTCATGCTCAGCAAGCCGCCACCGAGCACCGCGCTCGGTGCGCTGAGGGAACAGTTCGATCGCCCGCTCGACGTCGCGCTGGCGAGCTGGAGCACGCCGGTTCCGGTGTTCCCGCTCGCCTACGATCCGAAGCATCCGGACCTGCCGACGCCTGCGCCGCTGGTCGACCAGCGGCGCGGCGGATTCTGGTGGGGCAGCCTGATATTCGCGCTGATTTTCGCCGTGCCCGGCGTCTATGTCTGGCGCAAGGGTATCGCCTGGCTGACCGGGGTGTCCGGTGCGGTCCTGTGGCTGCTGACGGTCGCGCCGATGCTCGCACTGCCGTGGTGGAGCGACGTGCTCCCGGGCATCGTGCGTCGCGCGAACTCCCAGTGGGCGGACATCGTCACCGACATGCTCGACGACATCAATCGTGTCACTCGCTTTTCGGCAAGCGCACCCGACGCGGCGATGCTGGCCCACGGCGAGCGCATCGTCTGGCATGTTGAATCCGGAGCCTATGCCGACACCTTCGGTCGCGTGCACTTCACGCTGCCGCAGCCCTTGCCGAAGACCGCAGCCGACGCGCTGGCGGTGCTCGGTGCGCAGGCCGCCGCAGCGGTCCGTGACTTCGATCCGGATGCAAAGGCGGCGCTGTTCCTGCGCCTGCGTCAGCAAAGCGACGCGCATCTCGACAACGTCCAGCGCATCTTCCAGACCGCCGCGCTGGACACGCTGCGGGATGTGGATTCCGGTCGCGCCGCGCACCGGGCGGCGAAGGATTTCCTGATCTTCGCGGCGGGCGGCACATTCTACGAGGACCAGCTCGACAGGATCGAGGCGGCGCCGCGATAAGGTTCGGTGCCCGGCGACGAGGCAAGTTGAGCAGGGTCGAAATGCCATTTTCATGTTGCCGATGTCGCTGAACTGCTACCAGACGGATATTCCCGCCAGCGTACGGACGATCGCCTCGCCTGCCGGGCGCATGAAAATAATGCGCCGGGCGGCAGGTTCGAGACAGGCGCCTCATTCCTTGCGCGATGTGAGGCGTCCTTCGGTGCCGCCGAAGTACAACGCGAACGAGTCGGCCTTGCCGTCCGTCACATGGAAATGCAGGACTGCGCGCTGAATCTCCGAAGGGACGAAGCGATCGTTGCCCTGGTACAGGAACCGCAAGCGTTTGGTTGCCCCGCCATCCTGCAGCTGTCCCCACAGTTCGTTGCCCTGTTTGTAGGTGACGAGGTCGTAAGAGACATCCCACGCGCCCACGTAAGCGTCGATTTCGCCCGGCGGGATCGGCAAGTCCTTCGCCTCGACTTGTGCCGGGTCCGGCAGCGGCAGCGCGAGGAACCATTTGCCGAACGCGGGATCGACGCCGGGGATGGTTCCGCTCGGGTGCAGCGAGTCGAAGCATTGAAAGCTCACCAGCATCGCCAGCAGGAGCGGAAACACCCAGCGGCCTGCGTGTTGTCTGCGCTCGACGGCGATCAGCGCGACCAGCAGACCGACGATGAGGATCAGGCTGGCGAGACTGTCGATGCGCAGGTCAAAACCGAGGTTGCGGTCGGGCAAGTGCAGGAACGCGAGCAACTTCGCGAACAGGCGATCCGAGGCCGGCTGGATCATGCCGATCCCGGTGGAGATCATCGCGCGCGCGTGGATCTGCACTTCGTGCCGTTTCCACACCGCGATGCCATAGAACACGGCCAGGATGACGAGCCCGCCGTCGTTGGTGACGTCGAACAGCGTCACTGGTTTTTCGGGGTGCAGGTTGCCGAGGTAATGGTGGACCATCACGCCCGAGACGATGAACAGCGGCATCACCGCGAGGCCAATCCTTCCGACGAGCCGATGCAAGCCGGGCCGCCGCGTGCGGATGAACAGCGGCTGCATGATGAGCAGCGTCACCCACAGGAACGCCAGCGCACCGTGGAAGTGAAACACGGCTGCGTAATCGTTCGTGCCCGCGAACACGTTGCGAAAATAGTGCGAGAAACCCAGGCCGACGACCGCGGCCATGGCGATGAACCAGAAGGTGGCGTAGTCGAGGCGCAGCCTCGGCGCGGCAGTATTTGGTGCGGTTGCGTTCACGGCGTGGCCTCGAGTGGAAACGGATGACCCCGGTTTCTGGCGAACTCGCTCAAGCAAACGTCGGCAAGCGCGGCGGCGTGCGCGGGAAGCCGAGCAACTGCGACGAAAGGATCTGTCCGCCGTCGGCACTGCCTGCCACCTTCCATTTGTCACAGGCGCGGTTGACGTACCGCGCCTGTCTGCTACCAGACGAATATTCCCGCCAGCGTACGGACGATCACCTCGCCTGCCGGGCGCATGAAAATCAGGTCGGAAACGGTGAACCACTCGACCGCCCAGACTACGCCGAGCAAAGTGAGGCTGAGCGGCAGCCAGCGCCGGCGGAACGCGGTGTCGTAGGCGACCAGGGCTATGCCGGGAGCGACGCTGAGCAGCTTGCGTAGAACGCGGTCGTCTCCAAGCCCCACGATGCCCGTGGCACGGCTCGCTGCAGCTCCCACCAGCACAAGCGTGGCGAAGAACATCAGCCGCTTGTGCACGTCGGGCCGCTTGCGCAACGCGACGCCGGACAATGCGAAGCCATAAATCAGGACGAACAGGCTGAGCAGGAAGCCGGTCTCGTCCACCGGATCGATGCCCGTCGCCCATTTGAGGAGCACCGTATGCAATCCGACCGGGATCATGAGCAGGATCAGAAAAAACGCGCTGGCGCCTAGCACCCTGTGCGCACGCACATTCCGCGCCGAAATGAGCGTCGTTTGCGCGGCGTAGATGGCGATCCAGGCGGAGAACACGACACCGTGGACCATTAATTGCGTGGCCAGCGGTTCGCTGTGCGGGAATAACGGCCGGAAGAAGAAGCTCGGTCCGAAGCCGAACAGGGTCAGCGCGAGAAACCAGAACGCAGCCAGGCCGAAGAAAACGCGGTCGGCAGAGCGGCCCGATTGCTGGGTTGTCGCCGTGTCGCTGTGCAGGCGCGCGCGGATACGCGCCAGCCAGTCCGGCTTCAAGGAATCAGTCGTACTCGACATGCGGTGCACTCCTGTTCGCATGCAAGGCCCCGGTCGACGTGGGGAAGAAAGCGAGTAGCGGCGCGCATGCCGCAATGTGGCTGCTCCATCTTTCCGTTGAAGTGTATGAAAGTATTATTGTACGGAGCGTCCGCGGCGCCGCTCTCGTCCGTGACGAGCAATGGCGCATCGGAACCGCATAGGAAACTTTGGGTGGCGTTCGTGCGCACGTGGCAGGCTCGTTGCGTCTCGCGGATGCGGGTACGACACAGGAAACGACGCGCTAGGCCGCGCGTTACATCGACAGCGGTCGGCGGGCTACTGGAATCCGTCTGCAAAGATGTTTTCGTGATACTCGTACGCACCCATGTCGACTGCGACCCCGTCGATGCGAGCGGTGCCAAGAACGTCGAAACTGCGGATCGTGCCGGGCGGCGAGTTGGTGCCTGCGTCTCGCACGGGCGAGTCGAATTGCAGACGATAGTCGCCGTGCGCGGCGGAAACGAATTGCGGGTCGCTGCTGATATTTCCCGCACTTGCGGAAGCAGGCGTCGTGCCGTTTTCTGTGCCGATGTCGTTGTTGAAGAGAGTCGGATGAATGTTGCTATTCCCATACACATTCAGATCGGTACCGCCATTGCCCCAAAGGACGTTGTTCGCCAAATAGGTCTTTGCGGAGTTTGGATACGATATCTGAACAGCGCCCGGGCTACTTTCGCCCAGCGCGTTGCCGGATACGGTATTGTTATTGACGCACAGGCTGCACGTCGACCCACCGCTTCCTCCTTGCAGTAGCACAACCGATCGCTGACCGCTCGCGACATTGTCGATGATCGCGTTGTCGAGAAAATACACTGCGCCCGATCCGCCGGTGTCATTCAGGGCTGCGACGATGTTGCCGCTCGCGCTCGCCGCGTTGCTGGTGAACAGGCAGTTCTCAATGCGCAGATCTCCATTGCCATTGTTGGCCGCCTCCAGCAGCAGAACGCCGCTTGGACTCGAATAGTGTGCAAAGGTCAGATAGCGAACCGTGACATTTCCGGCGGCATAGGTGAACAGCGACATCCGCGCGTCCCCCGCCGCCGCGCCGTCGAGTACCGTCAGCGCGGCGTCGTGGCTCTGCGCGGTGCAGCCTGGCGTCCAGCCACCCTCGATGTCGAGGTCGTGATTCCCGGTCTGCGCATAGCCATAGGCAGTCGACGGCAGGACGATCGAGCCGGCGACTACGTGGATGGAATTGTCGAATCCGTTCGTCGAAGTCAATGCAAGAGCCTGTGCCAGTTCTTCGCCGGTCGAGACGCAGATTTCATCGGCGCTGACACCGCCGCAGATCGCAACAAGGAGAAACGCTGCAACCCGCAAGGGACACAATGGTGCACGCATGGCTTCGGGCCTCGTAACCGGTTTGTGCCGAAAGGGACACATCCGACCAAACGACGCGGGAGTGACGGCGTTACAGGGAAACCAACGCCGTGCGCCTTGTGTTTTCGTCTGCGACGGCGCGGTGCGGAAAACGGACGTAACGCCGGGCCGCGGGCATTCGTTCTCAACGATGTCCGGCGCTGTTCGCCGGGTCCGGCCGCTCCGCCGGCTTCAGGAGCGATCCGCTCGCCAGGAGTTCTCATGAAACATCACAGATTCGCATCGCTTGCGTTGGCGATGGCCCTTGTTTCCGGCACCGCAGCGCCGGCACAGGCCGGGTCGCCCAAGATCCGCGCCATCAACTTCGTCCCGCACACCCTCGTTCCGGGTCAGGGCGGCCGTGCCAGCGTGGTCAACTTCGCGCTCGCCAGCACCCGCGGCTTGCCGGTCGATCCGTGTCGCGGAGAGTTGCACTTCTACGACGAGTTCGGCACTGCGTTCGGCGAAGCGCAGTTGTTCGAGTTGGCGCCGGGAGCATCCACAAGCCTGCCGGCCGTGCAGTTCGTCGGTGGTGCGCCTGTGCACCAGTTGCGTGCGCAGGTGCTGCTGCCGGCAGTGCAGTTGCCGGTCGATCCGTGCCGGGCAATCGGCGTCCAGTTCGAGCTCTACGACACCGCGACGCAGGAAACGCTGCTCGTCAGTCAGCCGGCACTGGTCGTGCCCTGATCCCGGCTCAGTCACTGGCGTTTGCGAGCGATCGGCTTTCGGTTGCGTTGAAGTCGCCGTCGCTCGCGCTCGTCCCGACGCACTTCAGAAACCGTCGCCATCGAAGTCGTCGCGAAAAATCGTATCGTTGTAGCAGGTCAGCGATAGCGTACTGAGGCTGGCAGCAAGCCGGAAGGGACCGCCGGCCTGGGCCACGGTGGACGGGTCGGTCGCACTGACGGGATCCAGCGTGGCATGTATCCGTATTGCGCCGGCTTGCGGAATTCGGGGAGTAACGGTCAACGTGGCAGAGCCGGAAAGCTCGTAGCGATCCGGCCTTGCAATTTCGGCGGCGACCGCTGCATGCGCCTCAATCGCGGCAAATGCTGCAAGCACCGCAAAGCCCCGCTTGCGGCGCGATCTGGTCGGCGCGGACGTGCATGTCAGGTGGATCGCCATGTCACTGTCCGTGCAGCGTTTCGAGTGTCGCCAGGCGCGCGGCGAGCTCGTCGAGCCTCGCGCGCAGCTCGCCGATTTCCCGATCCTTTTCTTCGCGCAGCGCGCGCACAGCCTCCACGCTGAGCGCTTCGAAGCCCTGCGTCGTCACCATCTTGTATCCGTGGACGTCGTCGCTCACCCATT
>Ga0335076_10005093_pt1 | contig 13311 bp, 12 predicted proteins | sample Lox_Sample_25_FD_206717 | JGI IMG/M metagenome (GOLD analysis project Ga0335076, IMG submission 206717) | Soil microbial communities from Loxahatchee National Wildlife Refuge, Florida, United States - Lox_Sample_2.5 | ecosystem: Environmental > Terrestrial > Soil > Wetlands | place: USA...
TGCGCGCAGCTCTTGAAGCAGCAGGACGCGCACGCGACCGACTGCTACAGCATCGACGCCGAGATCGACATCGCGGGCGGCAACACCTTGCGGGGCGCGCAGTACAAGGACGCGCTGCGCGCGGCGCTCGAGCGCGACGTGCGCGACGGCCAGTACCTGGAGTGGCGCGATCCGACCTACACCGCCGACGGCGCGAACGTGCGCATCGACGCCACGCGCGCAGCCACCTACGAGCCGCTGCGCTCGCCGGTCGTGCTGCGCGTCGGCCCGTGTCCCGACGGCGCGTGGCGCATCGTGTCCGAGGCCAGCGTGGGCTGGGCGAAGCGGTGACGCCGCTCGAGGAGGCCGCGCGGCTCCTCGCGAAGCACGGCCACCGCGAGCACGCGCGCAACATGGCGTCGCTCGCGGCGCGCGAGGAGGCGCGCGTCGAGGGCGAGAAGTTCTGGCGCGAGCTCGCCGCGCCCGACGTGTGGGGCGAGGCGGGTTCGATCGCGAGCCTGACACTCGGTGGTGTAGACGCGCCGCCGAGCGACGAGCTCGAGCGCGACCGCGGCACGTTCCGCCGCTCGCTCTTCCGCGTGGCCGAGGAGCTGCGCCTGCGCGGCTTCGAGAGCCCGGAGTCCGAGCGCTGGCGCCTCCGGCTCCGGGGCGCCTAACCGCTCGCTGCTTGCTCCTTGGCCCAGCGGTAGTCGGCTTTCCCGGACGGCGAGCGCACGATCTCGTCGCGGAACAGGAACGCCTTGGGCAGCTTGTAGCGCGCGATGTGGCGCTCGCACTCGGCCAGCAGCTCGCGCTCGCCGACGCCCGCGCCGGGCCGCAGCCGCACGATCGCGACCACCTCGTTGCCCCAGCGCTCGCTCGGCCGCCCGCACACCACGGCGTCGAGCACGGCCGGGTGCGATTTCAACGCGTGCTCGACTTCTTCCGCGAAGATCTTCTCGCCGCCCGAGTTGATCGTCACCGAGTCGCGGCCGAGCAGCTCCAGGATGGCGTCGCTGCGCAGCCGCGCGCGGTCGCCCGGCACCGAGTAGCGCACGCCGCCGATCACCGGGAACGTGCGCTCCGTCTTCGCGCGGTCGCCCGAGTAGCCGAGCGGCACGCGGCCCGTCTGCGCGAACCAGCCGAGCTCCTCGTCGCCGGGCGCGGCCAGCCGCGACAGGTCGTGCGCGAGCACGCACGCGCCCGGTCCGAGCGTGAACGTGCCGGTCGTCGCGCCGGAGGCCTGCGTCGAGACGTTCGAGGCCTGCGAGCCGGTCTCGGACGAGCCGACGGCGTCGACGATCGTCAGCTTCGGCAAGAGCTCGAGCAGCTCCTTCTTGAGCGCCGCGTTCAGCGCCGCGCCGCCGCTCACCAGCACGAACAGCGCGGACAGGTCGTAGCTCTGCTTGCGCAGCTCGTCGATCAGCGGCCGCGCGAACGCGTCGCCCACGATGAGCAGCGCGTTCACGCGCTCGCGCTCCGCCGTGCGCAGCACGTCGCGCGGGTCCATGCGGTCCGTGACCGACTGGAACACGATGGTGTTGCCCGAGTGGAACGCGTTGAACGACGCCCAGTGCGCGGCGCCGTGCATGAGCGGCGGCGTGGGCAGCGACTTCGCGCCGCCGCCCTGGGCGCGCGTGGCCACTTCGTCGAGCGACTGCGGCTCGCCGGCCCCGGGCGCGCGGCCGCCGAGCGCGGCCACGTAGATGTCCGCCTGCCGCCACAGCACCCCCTTCGGCATGCCCGTCGTGCCGCCCGTGTACAGGATGTAGAGGTCGTCGGGCGACCAGCGCACCGCGGGCCGTGCGGGCGACGCCGCGGCGAGCGCGGCCTCGTAGTCGACGGCGCCGGGCAGCAGCGCCTCGCCCGACTCGTCGGCGACCTGCAGCAGCACCCCGAGCTCGGGCAGCTGGCTGCGAATGCGGGCCAGAGTCGGCGCGAAGCGCGCGTGGTAGACGATGGCGCGCGCCTGCGCGTCGCGGAGCAGGTAGACGAGCTCCTCGTCCACGTAGCGGTAGTTCACGTTGAAGGGCGCCGTGCGCGACTTGAACGCGCCGAGCATGCCCTCGATGTACTCGGGGCAGTTGTACAGGTAGAGCGCGACGTGGTCCTGGCCCGACTCCCAGCCCGACAGCTCCGCGCGCTCGCGGCGCACGCCGAGGCCGCGCCCGAGCAGGTAGTTCGCGAGCCGGCGCGAGCGCTTCGCGACCTGCGCATACGTGAGCCGCTTGTCGCGCCACACCAGCATCTCGCGGTCGGGGATCGCTGCCGACACGGCTTCGTTGATCTCGGCCAGGTTGAATTCCATGGCAGGAATCCTGCCCGAGCCGGTCGTCGAAAGTCACGCGGCCTACTGGCGGGGCGCGGTCCAGTCCCAGGAGGGCTCCCAGGCGATGCTCACGCCGAGACCCACCGAGTGGTCCACGACCAGCGGGAAGACGCGGAAGCGGTTGGGGTCGACGTCGTGCAGCGCGTGCATGTGCAGCATGAGCTCGGTCGTGCCCACGCCGAGCAGCGCCGAGCCCGTGACGTCGGACAGCCAGTGCGCGTCCTTGCCCATGCGCCCGAGCCCGACGCTGGCCGCGGCGACATAGGCGGGAATGGCGACGTACCAGCGGTTGTCGGCGTACTCCGACAGGCTCGCCGCGAGCGCGAACGCGGGCGTCGTCGCGCCCGACACGAACGACGAGCCGCCCTTGAACCACGCGTTGTGGCCCTGGTTCTGCAGCGGGCGGTCGCGCCCGAAGATCTCCTTCGCCGCCGCCGTGAAGAGTCCCGACACCGCGGTGCTGAACGCGCCCGTGAGCGCGTATTGGCGCGCGCGCGCGTCGTCGGCGGCGAAGCCGATCAGGTAGAGCGCGCCCGTGCTGCCCCACAGCGCCGCATTGCCCCACGACTCCAGGTGACCCGCGTCCTTGTGCGAGATGTGCATGAAGGTGTTGCGCGCCGGCACGTCGAGGCCGTAGGCGGCACCGAGCAGGCCGCCGGCGGCCACGGTGGTCCAGTAGAAGTTCGGGTTCGAGAGCAGGTCGGGAATCTGCAGGGGCGACTTCACGACGTCGATCCCGTCCTGCACCGCGTTGTTGACGGTCCATTTGAAGTCCGAGACGAGCTCGCCGCCGAGCCGCGCGGGAATGGACTTCGGCTCGTGCCCCTTCGGCACGGGCGCCGCTTCGGGAGCGGGCGTCGCGGGTGCGGGCGCCCCAGCGTCGGGGGGCGCCGCGGGCTCGTCGGCCGGGCACGGCGGCGCGCACACGAGCGCGAAGACCGCGCAGAGCGCGGCGACTCGCACTGCACGGCGCAAGTGCGAGGAGCCCATCGCGCCAGCCTAGGAGCCCGGCCGCGAAAGCGAGTGAACCTGCAATTAGAACTCGGGGCGCACGCGAGCTAAGTACTCCGCGATGCCCGAGCCCGAGCCGATCCCGGGCCGCGCGACGCCGGAGGGCACGCGGCGCTTCGCGGCGCGGTTCCCCGCGCTGCCGGGCCACTTCCGTCGCCCCGATCGGCTCGCGCTGTCGTCGCTCGGCCTCGGCACGAAGCCGGGCGCGCCCGGCGGCGTGGACGACCTCTGCTACCGCTCGGCGGTGCCACGCGCTCTCGAGCTCGGCGCCAACGTGTTCGACACGTCCATCTCCTACCGCCAGCAGACCAGCGAGCGCGCGCTCGGCCGCGCGCTCGCGCGCGCGTTCCGCGAGGGAGCGGCGGCGCGCGACGAAGTCTTCGTAATCTCGAAGTGCGGCTACCTGTCGCCCGACGCCGAGAGCGTGATGGACGGCCGCCGCTGGCTCGTGCGCACGTACATCGACTCGGGACTCGTCTCGCTCGACGACGTGACGAACGGCGTGCACGTGCTCACGCCGGCGTTCGTCGCCGATCAGATCGAGCGCAGCCGGCGCAACCTGGGGCTCGCGACGATCGACCTGTACATGCTCGAAGATCCCGAGCTGTTGCTGGCGGCGCGCGGCCCGACCGAGTTCAAGAAGTGTCTCGCGCAGATCTTCGCGGCGCTCGAGGACGCCGTCGCGCGCGGCGCGATCGCGAGCTACGGGCTCGCGACCTGGCACGGGCTGCTCGTGCCGTACGGCGAGCGCGGCCACCTGTCGATGTTCGAGCTGCTCGAGACGGCGATCGAGGTCGGCGGCCCCGACCACCACCTGCGCGGCATCGCGTTGCCGTACAGCGTGGGCTTCGGCGAGGCGAAGGCGCTCGCGTCGCAGTTCGGGCCCGAGGCGCGCCCGACGCCGCTCTTCGACACGCTGCGCGACACGGGCACGGCGGTGTTCGCCGCCGCGCCGCTGGTGCAGGGCCGCGCGGCGCGCGGCATGCCGCTCTTCTTCCGCCAGGCGTTCCCGCGGCTCGCGAGCGACGCACAACGGTGTCTCCAGTTCGTGCGCAGCACGCCGGGCGTGACGACGGCGCTCGTCGCGATGCGCAGCCCCGAGCACGTCGACGAGAATCTCGCGCTCGCAGGCCACGAACCGGCCGCGCCGAACGTGATCGAGAAGCTGTTCGAGCGCGCACGCAAGCGCGACGAGCGCTAGCAGCCGCTGCCGGCCGAAACGCCGAGCTGCCAGTCGCTGCAGCTCGAGCCGCCGAAGAACTGGACCTGCACCGTGGCGGTGAAAGTCTGGTCGGTCGTGTCGCCGAACCCGAGGAAGCACGCCGTCTCCGGGCTCACCAGGCGGATGCGCTCGAGCTGTCCGACGCCGTTCGTGCCGCTGCAGCCGGCGACGAACGCGCTGCCGTTCCAGTGCGTGCACGTGACGGGCGACGGCGCGGTCACCGTGACATCCCAGTCCACCCCCGCCGGAACGAAGAGGTCGAGCAGCCCCGATGTGTTCGCGCAGGCGCCGGTGCCGTTGCTTTCGAGGAAGGTCACCGTGAACGCGTGCCCCGTGACTCCGGTTGCCCTCGTGACCTCGCTGCAGCCGCCGGCGTCGGCCGCGAACGTGCCGAGATTCTGCGTCCCGGCGTTCGCGGCGTGGTTCAGCTCGCAGCCGTCCGCGTCGGAGCCGTCGCAGTCGTCGAAACCGTAGTCGCAGGAGGCGATCGCACACGTGCCGGTGCTGCAGGTCGCGCTCGCGTTGGCCCGCGAACAGGGGACGCCGCAGCCGCCGCAGCTCCCGTTGGTGTTCAGCGCTGTCTCGCAGCCGTCCCTGGGGTTCCCGTTGCAGTTGCCCCAGCCGGCGGCGCACGTCGGCGTGCAGTTTCCGGCGGCGCACGCCGTGGTGCCATGCGGGTTCGCGCACGTGACACCGCACGCGCCGCAGTTCTCCGGGTCGGTCGCGACGGTGCTGCAGCGGTCCGAGCAGCAGCTTCCGCCGAGGCACTGACTGCCCTGCACGCACGACTGGCCGTTGTTGTTCTCGCAGCGCTGCGCGGCGAGATTGCACGCGATGCCGGGCGGACAGTCCGCGCTGGCCGTGCACGCGCCGGCCGCGACGCACACGTTGGCTGGAGGCGCCGACACGCCGGCGAGCGCGCTGCGCAGCGGCGCCACGTCGCTCGCGTCGCACGCAGACGCGCCCGCGCCGAGACACTTCTGCGGCGCTGGCAGCGCCGGCGGATGGCTCGTGACCGCGCGCCGGTACAACACCGCGTCGACGATGTTCCCGTGACCGTCGTTGCTGACGTCGAGACACTGACACGCGTCGCCGATGTGATCCGGGACGTCCGGCGCGCCGACCTTTCCCACGTCGAGCTGGTCCGGGTTCGCCGTCCACGGACAGTTGTCGTCGCAGTTCGTCGCGCAGCTCGGCGGCGAGCCCGGTTGGCACGAGCACGGCGCATTGCCGGCGATGCCGTCGCCGTTTCCGTCGTCGCAGATCCCGTCGCCGTCCGCGTCGCCGCCGAGCAAGTCACACGGCCCGGCCGCCGCCGTTCTGGCGGCCCACAGGCCGAAGACAAGCCCGCAAAGCAGCGCGGCCTTGCGTGCTAGGCTCGTCGGCATGGACTTCCACTATACGCTCGAAGAGGAAGCGTTCCGAGCGCGGGTGCGCGACTGGCTCGAGCGGAACGCGCCCCAAGAGAAGGGGCCGCTGTCACTCGCTGCCGGCAAGAGCTGGCAGAGAAGGCTGAAGGACGGCGGCTTCCTCGGCGCCGCGTGGCCGAAGGAGTACGGCGGCGCGGGCCTCTCCGACATGGAGCAAGCGATCCTGAACGAGGAGCTCACGCGCGCGAAGGCGCCCGGCGTCCCGGGTCAGATGGGCATCTGGTGGGTCGGCCCGGCGATCATGAAGTTCGGCACCGAGGCGCAGAAGCAGCGCTTCGTCGCGCGCATCCTGTCGGGCGACGACATCTGGGCGACGGGTTACTCCGAGCCCGGCGCGGGCTCGGACATGTTCAACACGCAGACGCGCGCCGAGCGCAGCGGCGACCACTACCTGGTGAACGGCCAGAAGATCTGGACGACGATCGCGCACCTGTCGAACTGGTACTTCTGCCTCGTGCGCGTGCCCGGGCTCGGCACTTCGAAGTACGACGGCCTCACCGTGCTGCTCATGGAGATGAACGCACCCGGCATGGAGGTGAAGCCGATCACGCAGATCACGGGCGACTCGGAGTTCAACGAGGTGTTCATGACCGACGTGCGCGTGCCGGTCGAGAACCGCCTCGGCGCGGAAGGCGAGGGCTGGAAGATCATCTCGAATGCGCTCGTGAACGAGCGGAACGGCATCGCCAGCGGCATGCGCCAGGACGACGCCCTGCAGCGGCTCATCGCGGCGGCGAAGCGGCGCGGCAAGAGCGCCGATCCCGTCGTGCGCCAGAAGCTCGCCGACCTCGCGATCGCGTGCGCCATCTCGAAGTACTCGGGCTACCGCGCCATGACGGACGGCCTGCAGGGCCGACTCAACCCGCACCTGTCCGCCGCGATGAAGCTGGCGGGCACGTCGCTGGCGCAGGCGATGTCGACGGCGCACCTGTCGCTGCTCGGCGCGTACGGCCAGCTCTACGAGAACCACGGCCCGGCCACCGACGCGCGCGCGGCCGCGCTGCGCTTTCTCGGCGACCGCGCCCAGACCATCGCCGGCGGCACGAGCGAGATCCAGAAGAACATCATCGCGGAGCGGATCCTCGGACTGCCTCGCGCGTAGGTGACGCAGGCCCGGGCGAAGTCCGGGATCGCCGGGTACCCTCCGCGCCCGCGTATGGCCGTGGGTGCTTCGCGAGAGATCGGTGCGCGCGAGTTCGTCGAGCGCATGACGCTGCCGGTGCTGCAGGCCGCGGCCGCGGTGCGCTGGCTCGAAGGGCGCGTGCGCAACCGGCCGAAGTCCGACGAGGTGACGCCCGAGAAGGCGGCGCTCACGGACGGCGACTGCGTGTCGCAGGAGATCCTGCTCGTCGCGCTGCGCGCGCACTTCCCGTGGGTCTCGGTGTTCGTCGAGGAGGACACGCCGACCGCCGAGGAATTCGCGGCGAACCGCTCGGCGCAGACGGTGGTGATCGATCCGATCGACGGCACCGCACGCTATCTGCGCGGCGACGGCCCGTACGCGATCCTGCTCGGGCTGGAGCGCGAGGGCGAGGTCGAGGCCGCGATCGTCGCGGTGCCACAATTCGGTGTCATCACGCGCGCGACGCGCGGCGGCGGCGCGGAGCTCGCGAAGGGCGGGGGCGACTTCGCGCCCGCGCGCTGCGAGCGGCGCGGCCCGCAGCTGCTCGTGTCGCACGGGCTGCCGCAGGAGGTGCGTGCGCGCGCGAACGCGGCGCAGTGGAAGCCGGTGGTCGCGGCGGGCGCGGCGATCGCCGTCGCGCCCCTGCTCGACGGCGTGGGCGGCGGCGTGCGCATCGCCGCCGAGGCGGCGGGGCTGTCCCGGCGCGCGTGGATCGCGGGGCTCGTGACGCGCGAGGCGGGCGGCTGCGTCGAGGCGCTCGACGGCGCGCTGCCGGCGCGGTTCCGGCCCGGAGTGCGCGGCGCGCTCGTCGCAGCGAGCGCCCGCGACGTCGAGAAGCTGCGCGAGCTCGTGAGCTAGTGGGCGCGGTCGCGGAGCTCGAGTCCGACCTTCAGCGCGAGATCTTCGCGCAGCCCGAGGTGCTGGCGCGCTTTCACGCGCGCGAGGGCGCGCGCACGATCGACCTGGGCGCGCAGCTCGGCGCGCGCCGGCCCGCGGGCGTGCTCATCGCCGCCCGCGGCAGCTCCGATCACGCCGCGGTGTACGCCAAGTACGCGTTCGGCGCGCGGCTCGGCGTGCCGATCGCGCTCGCCGCGCCGTCGCTCATCACCTTGTACGAGCGCGCGCCGCGCTTCGACCGCTGGATCGCGCTCGGCATCTCGCAGTCGGGCGCGTCGCCCGACGTCGTGCGCGTGATCGCCGAGGCGCGCGAGCAGGGCAGTGCCACGGTCGCGATCACGGACCGCGCCGACTCTGCGCTCGCGCGCGTGGCCGAGCACGTCGTGCCGCTCGGCATCGGGGGCGAGCGCGCGATCGCGGCCACCGGCTCGTTCACGACGACCTTGTTCGCGCTCGCGCACCTGGTGTCGGGCTGGAACGGCGAGGAGGATCCGGCGCTCGAAGGCGTGCCCGAGCTCGCGCTGCACGCGCTCGGCGTCGAGGCCGCCGCGCGCGGCCTCGCGGAAGCGGCGGCGCGCCACCCCGCGTGCGCGGTCGTGGGGCGCGGCTTCGGCTTCCCCGTGGCGCTCGAGTGGGCGCTCAAGCTGAAGGAGCTCGCGGGCGTGTTCGCGGAGCCGTTCTCCGCCGCCGACTACCGGCACGGGCCGATCGCGCTCGCCACGAACGGCGCGCCCGTGTTCGCGATCGAGCTGCGCGGGCCGGCCGCGCCCGACGTGCGCCGGCTCGCCACGGAGCTGCGCCAGCGCGGCGCGCGCATCGTGCGGGTCTCGGACGAAACCGACGCAGATCTGTGTATCCCGAACGCGCCGGAGTGGCTGGCGCCCATCCCGGCGGCGATCGTCGGCCAGCTCGTCTCGTTCTGGCTCGCGCGCGCGCGCGGCCGCGACCCCGACCGCCCGCCCGGGCTCGCGAAGGTCACGCGGACCTTCTAGCGCTCAGGCGTCGAACGCGAGCCGCAGGCCGGGGCGCGGCCAGGGCAGCGACACGAGCTTGCCGGTGGCCGAGAGCGTCACCCAGGCCGTGCGCAGGTCGGGCCCGCCGAAGCAGATGTTCGTGGTGAGCGGGTCGGGCATGGGCACGTGCTCGAGCTTGCCGCCGTCGGGCGAGATGATCGTGATGCCGCCGTTCACGAGCGTCGCGACGCAGACGTTGCCGTCGGCGTCGACGGCGAGCGAGTCGAAGAGCTGCAGCCCCGGCAGCCCCGCCAGCAGGTGCCCCTGGTTGGGCGACGCGTGCGGCGCGATCTCGCCCGGCGCCGCCAGGTCCCACCAGAACACGCGCCCCGTGTGCGTCTCGGCCACGTACACGCGCTTCCCGTCCGGGGACAGGCCGACGCCGTTCGGGCCGTCCAGGGGGTACACCATCTCGCGTAGGGTGCCGTCGGGCCGCGCGTAGTAGAGGCCGCCGCGGTCGCGGTCGCGCGGTCGCGTCTTGCCGTGATCGGTGAACCAGAAGCCGCCCGTCGCGTCGAACACGAGATCGTTCGGGCCGCGCAGCGCGTTCGGCCCGCACGCCGTGAACAGCGTCTCGACGGCGCCGGTCGCGAGGTCGACGCGCTGGATGCTGCCGCCCGCATAGTCGTCGGGCTGGTTGCCGGGCAACAGGAACGGGCCGACCTCGTGCCACTCGAAGCCGCCGTTGTTGCACACGTACACCTTGCCGTCGGGCCCGATCGCGGCTCCGTTGGGGCCGCCGCCCGTGTGCGCCACGACGGTCTTCTTCCCGTCGGGAGCGATGCGCGTCAAGGTCCCGCGCTTGATCTCGACCACGAGGACGCTCCCGTCGCGGAGCGCGATGGGCCCTTCGGGAAACTGGAGCCCGGTGGCGAGCTCGTGCAGATCCGGCATGGCGCGAGCCTGTCACAGCGCGCAGCCCACCGGCAACAGCTCGCCGCCCGCGCAACCGAAGAATGGGCGAGACACGGCGCGCCGGATAGGGCAGACTACCCGGCGTGGGGAGGGGGCCGGCAGACCTGCCGCGCCCCGCTCTGCGGAGCTCGAGTCCCCCGGAACAGCGGGGAAGACGAGCTCCCGACCGGTTGCACGCGACCGGAGACGTCGCGACTCGGCCCGAGGGCCAGCCGCTTCTGAGGGAGCGCACAGGCGTGAGTGATCAGGACAAGATCGCCGGCCAGAACGGCCGCAACGATCGGCGCCGCAACGGATCGAACGGATCGAACGGCCACGGGCAGGGCCTCACGCCGCGCGAGCAGCGCGCGCGCCACCAGGCCGCGCGCTACCGCCGCAAGGTCGAAGAGCGGCTGTTCGGCAAGAAGGCCGACCGCGGCCGGCTGCGCCTCGAGGAGCGGCTGCGCGAGGCGGACGGCCAGGACAACCTGCTGCGCAGCTTCCGCGAGTACGTGAAGTCGTTCGGCATGCCCGCCGACGTCGGCCTGCTGCTCCGGCTCCTAGACCTCGAGAACGAGCGCGACGTGCTGCAGGTGACCGACGAGATCGACCGGGTCGCCGACGGCCTGTCGCCGGAGCAGAAGTCGCTCTTGCGCAGCCGGCTCCGCAACCTCGAGATGTCCACGTCCTACGACTCGGTCGCGGACGCCGCCGCCACGCTGCTCGAACGGCTGTAGTCCCGCCTCGCGCGCGCCTTCGCTCGGCTGCGCCTCGCTGCGCCCTTCGGGCCTTGCGGCCCGGCTATGCCGCACGGGGTCGCACTCGATAGAATGTCGCCCCAATACCAAGAGGAGCAAGCGCGCATGGCCATCGACTTCAGCCTGCCGCCCGACATCATCGAGCTGCGCACCAAGATCCGCGAGTTCATCGACAAGGACGTGGAGCCCGTCGCGACGCGGCTCGAGAAGATCGACGACCGCAGTCAGTGGGGCCCCGAGATCATCCGGCTGCGCAAGCTCGCGCACGAGAAAGGTCTGTGGCTGCCGCACATGCCGAAGGAGTTCGGCGGCATGGGGCTGGGCGCGCTCGGCATCGCGACGATGTCGGCGGAGTGCGGGCGCGTGCCGCTCTCGGCGTTCATCATCAACTGCCAGGCGCCCGACGAAGGCAACATGCACACGCTGTTGCACTTCGCGTCGCCGATGCAGAAGGAGAAGTACCTCCGGCCGCTCTGCAACGGCTACGTGCGCTCGTGCTTCGCGATGACGGAGCCCGAGGTCGCGGGCAGCGACCCCACCGGCATCCAGACGTTCGCGGTGCGCCAGGGCGACCAGTGGCACATCAACGGGCACAAGTGGTTCATCTCGGGCGCGCGCGGGGCGAAGTTCGCGATCTTGATCGCGTGCACCGACCCGGACGCCGATCCGCCGCAGGCGCGCAATTCGGCGTTCATCGTCGACCTGCCGAACCCGGGCTTCGAGATCGTGCGCGACGTGCACACGATGGCCGGCGGCCACAACCACTGCGAGATCCGCATCAAGGACCTCGTCGTGCCGCACGAGAACATGCTCGGCCCGCAAGGTCAGGGGCACACCCTGGGCCAGGTGCGGCTCGGCCCCGCCCGGCTCGCGCACTGCATGCGGTGGATCGGCCAGATCGAGAAGGCGCTCGACATGATGGTCGCGCGCGCGGAGGAGCGCATGCTGCACGGGCAGAAGCTCTCCGACAAGCAGGGCATCCAGTGGAAGATCTCGGAGGCCGCGCTCGCGCTGTACCAGTGCAAGCTCATGGTCCTGCACTCGGCGTACCTGATCGAGGCGAAGCAGCCGTTCCGCCAGGAAGTGTCGATGACGAAGTTCTTCGTCGCGAACACGCTGTGGAAGGTGCTCGACCAGGCGATCCAGGTGCACGGCGCGCTCGGCTACTCGAGTGACACGCCGCTCGAGCAGATGATGAAGAACGCCCGCTCGGCGCGGCTCGTCGACGGCGCCGACGAAGTGCACCTGACGCAGATCTGCCGCCACGTGATCGACGCGTTCCGCGCGGAAGGCTCGAGCCGGCGCGCGACCGGACTGGGACTCCTGTTCTGAACGTCCTGTTCCTGTCCGAAGGAGCTCAAGTCGGCGGCGGCGAGGCGGACATCCTCCGCCTCGCCGTCGAGCTCCGCGCGCGCGGCCACGGCGCCGCGATCGGCGCGTTCGGCGAGCTCTTCTTGCGCGAGGCCGCGGCCAACGGGCACGCGACCGTCGCGGTGCCGGGCGGGCCGCGGCTGCTCGCGGGCATGCGTGCGATCGCGCGCGCCGTGCGCGAGCGCGAGGTCACGGTCGTGAACGCGCACTCGGTGCGCATGACGGCGCTCGCGGGGATGGCGCGCAAGCTGCGCATGTTCCGCGCGGGGCTCGTGACGACGATCCACAACGTCGCCGACCGCAGGAACGACCGGCGCGCGCGGCCGATCCTCGAACGGCTGCCCGACCAGCTGGTGTTCGTGTCGAAGTTCGAACAGGCACGGCTCGCGGAGGTGTGGGGGCGCGAGCTCGGCGCGGTGATCTACTCGGGCGTCGAGCTGCCGCGGCCCGGCAGCGTCGAGCCGCTCGACCTCGCGGCGCTGCACGGCGTGCCGCCCGAGGCGCGCGTGCTCGGCTACGTGGGGCGGCTCTCGCCCGAGAAGGCGGTGGGCGACGCGATCGCCGCGTTGCCGCGGCTGCCCGAGGACGTCGTGCTGTGCATCGTCGGCGCGGGGCCCGAAGAGGGCGCGCTGCGCGCCGAAGCCCGCCGCCGCCAGCTCGAGCGGCGCGTCGTGTTCACCGGTTTCTCGCGCGACGTCGCGCGCTACATGGCGAGCTTCGTCGGGCTCGTACTCACGTCGCGCCGCGAGGCGCTGCCGGTCGTGCTGCGCGAAGCCGCCGCAATCGGCCTGCCCGTCGTGGCAGCCGACGTGGGGGGCGTGCGCGAGATCGTCGTGCCGCGCGAGACCGGGCTCTTGTATCCGTCGGGCGACGTCGACGGACTGGTGCGCGCGATCCGCGTCCTGCTCGAAGACCCGTCGCGCGCCGCGACCATGGGCTGCGCGGCCCGCGAGCGCGTGGCGCGGCTGTTCGACCCGAAGACCTGGGTCGACGAGACCGAGGCTTTGTTCGCGCGCGTCGCCGCGGGAGGAGCTCGCTAGTGGACTACCAGGAGATCCAGTACGCGGTCGCGGACCGCGTGCTCACCTTGACCTTGCACCGGCCCGACAAGCTGAACGCGTTCACGGCGCGAATGCTGTCCGAGCTGCTCGACGCGCTCGACCGCGCCGACGCCGACGACGACGTGCGCGCGGTGATCTTCACCGGCGCCGGGCGCGCGTTCTGCGCGGGCGCGGACCTGTCGAGCGGCTCGGGCACGTTCGACTCGCGCGCCGGCGCCGAGGG
>Ga0335076_10005094_pt1 | contig 13311 bp, 14 predicted proteins | sample Lox_Sample_25_FD_206717 | JGI IMG/M metagenome (GOLD analysis project Ga0335076, IMG submission 206717) | Soil microbial communities from Loxahatchee National Wildlife Refuge, Florida, United States - Lox_Sample_2.5 | ecosystem: Environmental > Terrestrial > Soil > Wetlands | place: USA...
CCGATGCAGCCAGCCCGGTGGTCGAGGTCGGCATCAACGCCGACGGCACGCTCGATCGCGCCGTCATCCGCCGCTCGAGCGGCAACCCCGAGCTCGACCAGGCGGCGCTCACGATCCTCAAGCTCGCAAGCCCTTTCGATCCGTTCCCTCCGGAGCTCGCGGCCGAGCACAGCGTGTTGCGTTTTGCCTACGAATGGCAGTTTGTCGGCGGACGGGCGAGCCGCGGGAGTGTGTCGACGGTTCCTTGAGACTCACGCTCCCCGTGCCCATACTTGGGGACATGGTCCGCAAGCACACCACCGTGAGCGGTGCCACTCCTCCCGAGAGCGGCTCGGGGAGCGAGCCCGAGGGCTCCTCCCCGGTGTTTGCCGATGGCGCCCCCGGCAGTCTCACCAATCATCTGCTGATCGCGATGCCGCAGCTGAACGATCCGAACTTCTCCCAGACGGTGGCGCTCATCTGTGAGCACACCGACAAGGGAGCGCTCGGCATCGTGCTCAACAAGCCGCTGCCGATGAAGCTGTCGGAGGTGCTGTCGCAGATGAAGCTCGAGCCCTCGAGCGAGGACATCGCGACGCAACCGGTGCTGCGCGGCGGTCCGGTGCATACCGACCGCGGCTTCGTGCTGCACCGTCCGGGCGGGGAGTGGGACCACACGCACAAGGTCTCGGACACCATCCAGGTGACGACCTCGCGCGATGTGCTCGCGGCCATGGCGCGCGGCGAGGGACCGTCGGATGCCTTCATCGCACTCGGCTACGCCGGCTGGGATTCCGGGCAGCTCGAGCGCGAGCTCAAAGACAACGCCTGGGTGTCGATGCCGGTGGATGCGCGCATCGTATTCGAGCTGCCGTTCGAGGAGCGCTGGGCCGGCGCCTGGCGGCTGATGGGGATCGATCCCGACCGGCTGAGCCCCGATGCCGGCCATGCGTAAGCGCACGCGTCGCTCCGACCGGGCATGACGGCGGCCCAGACCGTCCTCGCCTTCGACTTCGGACTCAAACGCATCGGCATCGCCTCCGGCGATACCGTGACGCGCACGGCCGCGCCGCGCCCGGCGGTGTCTGCCAGCGCCGCGGGACCCGACTGGGAGGCTATCGCCCGCGTGGTGCGCACCCTTGCCCCGGGGCTGCTGGTGGTGGGCACCCCGTATAATGCCGACGGGAGCGATGGGGCGCTGACCGATGCGGCGCGCCGCTTCGCCGCCGAGCTCGGGCGCCGCTTCGCGCTCCCCGTTCACCTGGTCGACGAGCGCTTCTCCTCTCTCGAGGCGACTGCTGCGCTCAAGGCGCGGCGCGCGAGCGGTGCGCGGCGCCGGCGGGTCGGGCGGCAGGACATCGACAGCGCGGCCGCGGCGGTGATCCTCGGGCGCTGGCTCTGTGGTGAGGGAATGAAATGACTGAACAGCTGCGCCCCGACGGCTCGCTCCGCCACCTGCTGACGCTCGAGACGCTGACCCGGGCGAAGCTCGAGCAGCTGCTCGACAGCGCGCAGACCTACGTGCGTCCGCTCGGCGCGCGGCCGCCGCGCAGCGCAGCGCTCGCCGGCCTCACCGTCGCCAACCTGTTCACCGAGCCCTCGACCCGCACCCGCGTGAGCTTCGAGCTCGCCGCCAGGCGCCTCGGCGCGGAAGCCGTGAACCTCGAGGTGCAGCTGTCCTCGCGCGTCAAGGGCGAGAGCATGCTCGACACCGTCTACACGCTGCAGTCGCTGCACGTCGATGCGCTCGTCATCCGTGACGCCGAGGCGGGGGTACCGGCGCTGGTGGCCGATCACGTGGCAGCGCACGTCAGCGTGCTGTCGGCGGGCGAGGCACACGTCTCGCACCCGACGCAGGGGCTGCTCGATGCCCTCACCATCTACCAGCGCAAGCAGCGTTTCGCGGGGCTCGCGGTGGCGATCGTCGGCGACGTGCGCCACTCGCGCGTCGCGCGCTCGGCCTGGCACGCGCTGCGCACGCTCGGCGTCGCCGACCTGCGCCTGGTCGCGCCCGCGGCGCTCATGCCGGCGGCGGACGAGTTCGAGGGCTGCGCGCGCGTGCGCTCGATCGCCAAGGGCCTCGAGGGGGTCGACGTCATCATGATGCTGCGCATCCAGAAGGAGCGCTTCGGGGACGCCGACGTGCCGGACGGCGACAAGTATTTCGCCGCCTGGGGACTCACCTCCGAGCGCCTGGCGCTCGCGCGCCCCGACGCCATCGTCATGCACCCGCAGCCCATGAACCGCGGCGTCGAGATCGCCTCGCTGGTGGCCGACGGCCCGCAGTCGGTGATCCGCGACCAGGTGCGCAACGGGGTCGCCGTGCGCATGGCGGTGCTGGCCGAGGTCCTCGGCAACCGCGGTGGCGCATGAGCGCGGCCACCCGCGGCACGATCTTTCTCGAGCGCTCGCGCGTCATCTCCCATCTGGCCTTCGACGCCGAGCAGTTCGTGCTGCGCCTCGCGGCGCCGAAGTGCGCCGCGCACGCCGCACCCGGCAGCTTCGTGCACCTGACCTGCGATGCGACCATCCCGATGCGCCGGCCGCTCTCCATCATGCGCGCCGATGCGGCCGCCGGCTGGATCGAGATCCTCTACAAGGTGGTGGGGCCGGGGCTGCACGCGCTCGCCGCGGCTAAGGCGGGTGAGGAGCTGAGTGTCCTGGGCCCCATCGGACTGCCCTTCACCCCGCACCCCGAGCGCCCGCGCACGCTGCTGATCGGCGGCGGCGTCGGCATTCCGCCGCTGGTGTTCCTCGCCGAGCGGCTGCATCAGGCGGCGGACACGGCCGGGGCCGGGGTGCCCTGGAAGCCGCTCGTGCTCATGGGCTCGGAGATCCCGTTTCCGTTCCGCACGCGGCCCTCGCGGATCATCGTGCCGGGGATGCCCGAGGGGACGATCGCCGCGATGCCGCTCCTCGATGAGTGGGGCGTGCCGAGCCGGCTCGCCAGCCGCGCGGATTTCCCCGGGTGCTTCCCGGGGTTCGTCACCGAGCTCGCGGACCGGTGGCTCGCCTCGCTCGGAGCTCAAGTGCTCGGCGAGGTCGAGATCTTCGCCTGCGGCCCGACGCCGATGCTCGAGGCGAGCGCGCAGCTCGCCCGGCGCTACGCCGTTCCCTGCCAGGTATCGCTCGAGGAATTCATGGCGTGTGCGGTCGGCGGCTGCGCCGGCTGCACGGTGCTGGTGCGCACGCCGGACGGTCCGGCCATGAAACGGGTGTGCGTCGACGGGCCGGTGTTCGACGCCTACACGGTGTTCTGAACCGCCCGTGCGCGCGGCGCTCGCTGTGACGCTCGCCGCGCTCGCCGCGCTCGCCTGCGGCTGCGGCGCGAGCAGCAGTGGCGGCGGGACCCCGGCACCTGCGCCCCCGCCCGCGCCGCACGCCTGGCCGCAGGGCCGCGCGGCACCGATGCAGATCACCCGCGAGCTGACGCTCGCCGTGCCGCTCGAATTCGAGCGCACCGCGATCGACGAGGCCGCTGCGCCGCCCGGCGCCGCCCCGCCGCCAGCCGCCGCGCCGGGCACCGCGGCACCCGGCTCGGCCCACGGTGAAGTGCACTTCGATTTTTTCCTGCCGGACTTCACCGGCTACACGCTCGGAAACTACCGCCGCGAATCCGACCCGAACAGGGTCGAGGTGCTGTACCTGCATGCCGGCAACAGCCACGAGGCCGATGCGGACGCGCCCGGGGAATACCCCCCCAACATGCTCAAGCGGCAACTCGGGGAGCTGCTCGACGCGCGGCGCTCCCGCGAGCAGTACGGGCTGCGCTGTTACCCCGGCCGCGTGCTCACCAACCGCCTGACGTGCTTCGGGCGGCGCGGCAGCGAGCGCGGCGAGTACATCATGCTCACAGCGCTGCTGGCGCCCTATGCCGCGGATGCCGGCTTCCCGGCCTTCGAGGCGCGGTATTTCTCCAGCCGTTACGGTGGGGTGCGCATCGAGTGGCGCGCGCACATGAGCCAGCTCGCCCGCTGGCGCGAGATCGATGCGCAGGTGTGGAGATTCATCGACGCCTGGCGGGTTGCGCCGGCGCGCTGAGGCAGGCGGCCGTCAGCCGAAGTTGATCTTCGCCTCGAGATTGGCGCGCGAGTCGGCGTTGGCCAGCGCCTCCTCGAGCGGCACCCGGCCGGCCTTGTAGAGGTTGAACAGCGCCAGGTCGAAGCTCTGGATGCCGCGCTCGGTGCTGGCGCTGATGGCTTCCTTGATCCCCACCACGTCGCCCTTCTTCACCAGCGTCTGGATGTGCGGCGTATTGATCATCACCTCGAGGGCTGCGAGGCGGCGGTTGTCGACGCCGATGATCAGGCGCTGCGCCATGATGGCGCGCAGGTACTGCGACAGGTCGAGGAAGATCTGGTTGTGCTGCTCGCGCGGGAACATGTTGATGATGCGGTCGAGCGACTCGGCGCAGTTGTTGGCGTGCATGGTGGCGAGCACCAGATGGCCGGTGCCGGCCAGGTTGATGGCCGCCTCCATGCTCTCGCGGTCGCGGATCTCACCGATCAGGATGACGTCCGGGGCCGCGCGCACCACGCCGCGCAGTGCGCGCGCGTACGACTTGGTATCGAGGCCCACCTCGCGCTGATTGACGATCGAGCGCTTGTTGGTGTGCAGGAACTCGATCGGGTCCTCGATGGTGACGATGTGGTCGGAGGAGTTCTCGTTACGGTGATTGATCATCGCCGCGAGCGTGGTGGACTTGCCGGAGCCCGTGGCGCCGACCATGAGCAGCAGCCCGCGCTTCAGCAGCACCAGCTCCGAGCACACGTCGGGGAGCCCGAGCGCGTCCAGCCGCGGCATGTCGGCGGTGATGTAGCGCATCACCATGGCCGGATAGCCGCGCTGCAGGAACACGTTGACGCGGAAGCGTCCGAGCCCGGGCTCGGAGACCGCGAAGTCGAGCTCGAACTCGCGCGTGAAGTACTCGCGCTGCTCCGGGCTCATGAGAGCGTAGCAGGTCTGACGCACCGTCTCCGGGGTGAGTACCTGGCGGTTGACCGGCAGGATCTGCCCCTCGATCTTGATCTTGATGGGGGCGTTGGAGGTGAAGAACAGGTCCGAGGCCTTCTTCTCCACCATCAGCTTGAAGAGCGGCTTGGTATTGAGTGTCGGATGACCGGCGGTGCCGGTGACGGCCGCCAGCGCGTCCGCGCCGCTGAGCGCGGCCTGCGTCCCCGTCGTGGCCTCCAGGGACTGTGCTTTCGCTTCCTTGGCTGCCATCAGAGGCTACGCCCGTGCTCTTCCTCGACGACCTGCAGCGCGCCGGCGTCGTCGCTGGTCTTGGCCTCGCGCTTGCCCTCGAGCTTGATGCGCAGCCGCAGCTCGTTCTTCGAGTCGGCGTTGCGCAGCGCATCCTCGTAGGAGATGAAGCCGGTCTCGTACATCTCGAACAGCGCCTGGTCGAAGGTCTTCATGCCGAGGCGCGTCGAGCGCGACATCACGTCTTTGATCTTGGCGACCTCGCCCTTGAAGATCAGGTCCTGGATCAGCGGTGAGTTCAGCATGATCTCCATGGCGGCGATGCGGCCGACCCCCGCCTCGCGCGGCACCAGCCGCTGCGACACCAGAGCGCGGATGTTGAGCGACAGGTCCATGAGCAGCTGATCGCGCCGCTCGTCGGGGAAGAAGTTGATGACGCGGTCGAGCGCCTGATTGGCGCTGTTGGCGTGCAGCGTGGCGAGCACCAGGTGGCCGGTCTCGGAGAACTGGATGCCGTACTCCATGGTGTCGCGGTCGCGGATCTCGCCGATCAGGATGACGTCGGGCGCCTGGCGCAGGGTGTTCTTGAGCGCGGCATGCCACGACTCGGTATCGACGCCCACCTCGCGGTGCGTGATCACGCAGCCCTTGTGGGTGTGCACGTACTCCACCGGGTCCTCGATGGTGACGATGTGGCCGCGGGTCTTCTCGTTGCGGTAACCCACCATGGCAGCGAGCGTCGTCGACTTGCCCGAGCCGGTGCCGCCGACGATGATCACCAGGCCGCGCTTCGACAGCACGACCTCCTTGAGGATCGGCGGCAGGTCGAGCTCCTCGAAGGTCGGGATCTTGGCGTTGATGAGGCGGATGACGCAGCCGATGGCGCCCTGCTGCACGAAGGCGCTGACGCGAAAGCGCCCGATGCCGGGCGGTGCGATCGCGAAGTTGCACTCCTTGGTGGCGTCGAATTCCTTGGTCTGGCGGTCGTTCATGATCGCGCGCACCAGCGTCGCGGACTGCTCGGAGGTGAGGGCGCGCTCGGACTGCGGCCGGATCTCGCCGTCGATCTTGATGGCCGGCGGGAAGCCCGCGGTGATGAACAGATCCGAGGCCTTCTTCTCCACTACACGCCGCAGCAGATCCTGCATCAGCTTGATGGCTTGATCGCGATCCATTGACGTTTACCTGCTCCGATGTCGCTGCTCTTACGGCGCGCAGCGCCTAGAGAGCATCCTTGTTCTGCGCCTTGTAGCGCGCCTCTTCCTTGCTGACCTGGCCCCGGGTCACCAGCTCGCCGAGGCACTGGTCGAGCGTCTGCATGCCCTGTGCGCCGCCGGTCTGGATGGAAGAATACATCTGCGCGATCTTGCCCTCGCGGATCAGGTTACGGATCGCGGGGGTACCGATCATGATCTCGTGCGCGGCGATGCGGCCGCCGCCGATCTTCTTCAGCAGCGTCTGCGAGATGACCGCGCGCAGCGACTCCGACAGCATCGAGCGCACCATGTCCTTTTCCTCGCCGGGAAACACGTCGACGATACGGTCGATGGTCTTGGCGGCGGAGCTGGTGTGCAGGGTGCCGAACACCAGGTGGCCGGTCTCGGCGGCGGTGAGCGCCAGGCGGATGGTCTCCAGGTCGCGCATCTCGCCCACCAGGATGACGTCGGGGTCCTCGCGCAGCGCCGAGCGCAGCGCCTCGCTGAAGCCGAGGGTGTCGCGGTGCACCTCGCGCTGGTTCACCAGGCAGCGCTTGGACTCGTGCACGAACTCGATCGGGTCCTCGATGGTGATGATGTGATCCGGGCGGTTGTCGTTGCAGTGGTTGACCATGCCGGCGAGCGTCGTGGACTTGCCCGAGCCCGTCGGTCCCGTGACCAGCACCAGGCCGCGCGGCAGCATGCACAGGTCGCGGAAGATCTTCGGCGCCGACAGGTCGTCCAGCGACAGGATCACCGAGGGGATGTTGCGGAACACGGCGCCGGCGCCGCGGTTCTGGTTGAAGGCGTTGACGCGGAAGCGCGCCAGCTTGGGAATCTCGAAGGAGAAGTCGGTCTCGAAGAACTCCTCATAGGCCTTGCGCTGCTTGTCGTTCATGATGTCGTACACCATGGAGTGCACTTCTTTGTGCGACAGCGGCGGCATGTTGATGCGCTTCATGTCGCCGTCGACACGGATCATCGGCGGCACACCCGAGGACAGATGCAGGTCCGAGGCGTTGTTCTTGACGGCAAATGCCAGGAGTTGCGCGATGTCGACAGCCATGGATGCTCCCAGGGACGCAGCCCGGGACGCGGCAAGACGACCCGATTGAGCCGCGCCTGAGCGGTCGGCAGTATAACGGAGGGGTAACAGGTCCAATATGTTACTGGGTCCGCAGAATTTGCCGGAGCGCGTCCGCGCGGTGCGCGCGGCGCTCGCGCAGGCTGCCGCCCGCGCCGGCCGGAATGCGCACTCGGTCACACTCCTGGCCGTCACCAAGGGCCAGCCCCCCGATTTGGTGCGGGCAGCCGCGGATTGCGGCCTCACCGACTTCGGCGAGAGCTACCTGCAGGAGGCGCTGCCGAAACTTGACGCGCTGCGGGATCGGCCGCTCACCTGGCACTTCGTCGGGCAGCTGCAGGCCAACAAGACCCGCCCCATCGCCGAGCGCTTCGCCTGGGTGCACGCGCTCGATCGGACGAAGATCGCGGCGCGGCTGTCCGCGGCGCGTTCCCCGCATGTCGTACCGCTCAACGTCTGTCTGCAGGTGAACCTCGCCGGCGAGACCGCCAAGGGAGGCGTGCACCCCGCCGGGCTCGGCGCGCTCGTCCGGGAGGTCGCCGCGCTGCCGCGGCTCAAGCTGCGCGGACTGATGTGCATCCCGCCGCAGGAGAGTGAGGTCGCGCAGCAGCGCGCCTGGTTTCACCAGCTCCATCGCCTGTACACGGAGCTCAACGCCGGCGGCGCCGGGCTCGACACGCTGTCGATGGGCATGAGCGGCGACTTCGAGGCGGCGATCGAGGAAGGCGCGACCATCGTGCGCATCGGCACGGCGCTGTTCGGCCCGCGTGAGTAGCCGTCGGCTACAATCCCCGCATGTCTGACCAGACCCTCGCCTTCCTCGGCGGCGGCCATATGGGGCGCGCGCTCATCCAGGGCCTGCTGCGCTCGGGCACCCGCCCCGAGCGCATCGCGGTCGGCGAGTCCTCGCAGGCTGCGCGCGCCGGCCTGGCGCGCGATCTCGGCATCGCCGCGAGCGCCGACAATGCGCGCGCGGTCGCGGGAGCATCCGTCGTGGTGCTGGCGGTGAAGCCTCAGGAGGCGGCCGCGCTCCTCACGGCGCTCGGCCCGGTGCTGCGCACGCAGCGCCCGCTGCTGCTCTCGGTGGCCGCGGGCCTGCGCACGCGCACGCTCGAGGGCTGGTGCGGTGCGGGCGTCCCGGTCGCGCGCGCCATGCCGAACCGTCCGGCGCTGCTCGGCGCCGGCGTCACGGCGCTCTACGCCCCGCCGCAGGTGAGCGCTGCGCAGCGCGCCGCCGCCGAGCGCATCTTCCGCTCGGTGGGCGAGACCGTATGGGTGCCGGAGGAGGGTCACCTCGATCTCGTCACCGCCCTCTCCGGCAGCGGCCCCGCGTACTTTTTCCTGCTCGCCGAGCAGATGGCGGCGGCGGCCGAGGGCCTCGGGCTCGAAGCGCCGGTCGCGCGCCGGCTCGCCAGCGCGACGCTCTACGGCGCGGGGCAGCTCGCGCACACGGCGGAGGCCGATCTCTCGCGGCTCAAGGCCGAGATCGCCTCCCCGGGTGGCACCACCGAGGCGGCGCTCGCGGCGTTCGCCGCCGCCGACTTCAACGGCGCCGTCGCCCGCGCGGTCGGGGCCGCGGCCCGGCGCAGCCGCGAGCTCGGCGTCCCCATACAGGACACTCCATGACCGCCTTCTTCACCTACATCATCGACGCGCTGCTGTCGCTCGCCCTGTTCGTGGTGACGGCGCGGCTGCTGCTGCAGCTCTCGCGCGCCGATTTCCGCAATCCGCTCGCCCAGGCGATCGTGCAGCTCACCAATCCGCTGATCGTGCCGCTCAGGCGGGTGCTGCCGCCGATCGGCAAGGTCGACACCGCCTCGGTGCTCGCGGTGCTGCTGGTGGCCGCGGTGGACGTGGCGCTGGTCGCGGTGTTGCACGGCGGCACCTGGCCCGAGCCGATCGTGTGGCTCGACCTCACGCTGCTCGAGATCGCGCACATGCTGCTGTCGATCTACCTGTACGCGATCATTCTCTACGCGCTGCTCAGCATGATCGCCCCGGGCGGCTACTCGCCGTTGCAGTCGATGCTCGCCTCGCTGTGCGAGCCGGTGCTGCGGCCGATCCGACGCATCATCCCGCCGCTCGCCGGTCTCGATCTGTCGCCGCTCGTCGCGACGCTGATCATCCTGGCGCTGCTCAGCGTGCCGCTGATGGTGCGTTGAAGCGGCCTGCGGCGCGCAGCGCGCGCGCCGCGGCCTGCGACGCCGCGGCATCCGCGCTGATGGAACACAAGCTTAGCGCGCACTTCGCACGGTAAATCTCGGCACGCCGGAGGCGTGTCAAGCGCGCCAGGGCGGCTGCCCGCGGCGGCGGCGCGCACCGTAGTGGTGCTGCTGCGACCCGCAAACCCTACGAAAAAAGGCATTTGCGCAACAGCCCAGGAGCAAATACTGCTTGCCAAAGCGCGCGCATGTGCTATTTTCCGCGCCGATTCTCTTCGCGCGATGAAGCTACGGCGCGCGCGGCAACCAACCAAAATTCTCGAGGAGTACCGCACAATGGCGAAAAAGGGTGGCGCACCGACGAAGTCGGAGGTCCTGACTCAGATCTCAAAGGACACGGGACTGTCCCGCAAGCAGGTGGGAGGTGTCTTCGATTCGCTCGGCGGCGTGATCAAGAAGAGCCTGCGTGGAAACGGACTCTTCACCCTGCCCGGCCTGCTCAAGATGAAGGTCGTGAAGAAGCCCGCCACCAAGGCGCGTGAAGGCGTCAACCCCTTCACCGGCGAGAAGATGATGTTCAAGGCGAAGCCGGCGAGCAAGAAGGTTCGCTGCCTGCCGCTGAAGAGCCTCAAGGCGATGGTGAATTGATGCGGCGCGGGGTCCTCCCCGCGTAGTACGCGAGTACTGAAGGCCCGGGCGGATGTCGCGACTCCGCCCGGGCCTTTGCTTTTCAGAGCCCGGGCAGGAAGTCGAGCACCGCCGCGCGCAGCTCGTTCAGGCGCCCGTGGAAGAAGTGGCTGGCACCCGGAAGTATCCTCACCACGGGTGCCGGCACCCCGGGAAGCGGCTCGAGCCCCCGCGCCCAGGCGAGCACCGCGGGCTCGGGCACCACCTCGTCCGCGTCCCCCTGCACGATGAGCCACGGACACTCCGGTGCAGCGCTGCGCGCGGCGTCGAAGTCGGTGCGCTCGAGGCGCGTGATCCCGGGCGCGACCAGTATGGCGCGCGCGGCCCGGGCGGCCGCGGCAACGCGGGCCGCTACGGCGCCGCCGAAGGAGAAGCCGGCGAGCCACAGCTCGGCCTGTGGCCAGCGCCGCCGGCCGTAAGCAACCACCGCGAGCGCGTCCTCGCTCTCGCCGCGTCCCTCGTCGTAGGAGCCGGCGCTCGCGCCCACGCCGCGGAAATTGAAGCGGATCGCCGGCGCCCCGAGCTGCTCGATGGCGCGCGCGACCGTGTACACGACCTTGTTGTCGAGCGTGCCGCCGTAGAGCGGGTGCGGATGGCACACGACCGCGAACGCCGGCACGGTGAGCGGCTCACCCGCGTCCGTGAGCGGGGTCTCGATCAGCGCCTGCAGCGCTCCCGCGGGGCCTTGGAGCTCGAGCCGCTCAGCGCGCGGCGCCTTCAGCACCATGGCCCGCGCCGCCTCATGAGGGACCAGCGGGCGCTGCGGCGAGCCGCACCAGCAGCCGGTTGAGGCGCAGCACGAAGTCCGGGGGATTGGCGAGCGCCGCGCCTTCCGCGAGCTGCGCCTGCTCGTAGAGCAGCTGCGCGAGCTCGGTGAACTGCGCGGCATCGGTGAGCGTATCGAGATACTTCACCAGCGGATGGCTCACGTTCACCTCGAGGAGTGGCTGCGCCTGCGGCGTCTTCTGGCCGGCGGCCGCCAGTATGCGCCGCATGCGCTCGCCGAGGTCGTGCTCGCCGAGCACCAGGCAGGCCGGCGACTCCTTGAGCCGCTCGCTGATGCGCACCTCGGTGATGCGCTCGCCGAGCGCGTCCTTGATGCGCTTCAGGAGCCCCTTGCTCTCCTTGAGCTCGGCGTCGTGGCGTTCGCGGTCGGCAACGCCGGCGAGCCCACCGAGCTCGAGATCGCCGCGCGCGGCGTCCTTGAAGCGCTTGCCCTCGTAGGCCTCGAGCTGCCCCATGGCCCACTCGTCGATCCGCTCGGCGAGCAGCAGCACTTCGATCCCGCGGTCCTTGAGGCGCTCGATGGCCGGGTGGGCGCGCGCGGCATCGAGGGTCTCGGCGATCACGTAGTAGATGCGCTCCTGCCCGGCCGGCATGCGTCCGAGGTAATCGGCGAGGCCCACGGACTGCGCGTTGTCGGGAACCGCGGTGCTCGCAAAGCGCAGCAGCGGCAGGAGCGCGGGCTCGTTGGCGCGGTCCTGACCGATGCCCTCCTTGAGCACGGCCCCGAATTCCTTCCAGAAGGTCGCGTACTTCCCGGCTTCGTCCCTGGCGAGCCGGGCGAGGAGATCGAGCACCCGCTTGCTGAGGCTCGCGCGGATCGCCTCGACCTCCGGCTCCTGCTGCAGCAGCTCGCGCGAGACGTTCAGCGGCAGGTCGCTCGAATCCACCACGCCCTTCACGAAGCGCAGATACAGGGGCAGGAACTGCTCGGCGTCGTCCATGATGAAGACGCGCCGCACGTACAGCTTCAGTCCCCGCGCCGCCTCGCGCTGGTAGAGATCGAAAGGTGCGCGCGCCGGCAGATAGAGGAGGCTGGTGTATTCGCGCTTGCCCTCCACCCTGTTGTGGCTCCAGGCGAGCGGGTCGGTGAAATCGTGGGCCAGGTACTGGTAGAACTGGCGGTATTCCTCGTCCGAGATCTGCGTGCGCGGCAGCGTCCACAGCGCCTTCGCGTGGTTCACCACCTCGTACTCGAGCGACGCCTCGCCCTCTTTCGGCATCCGCACCGGGAAGCCTATGTGGTCCGAGTAGCGGCGGATCAGGCCGCGCAGGCGGAACGGGTCGGCGAACTCGCGGGCGTCCTCCTTGAGGTGCAGCGTGATCTCGGTGCCGCGCTTCGGCAGGGTGAGGCTCTCGACCGTGAATTCGCCGTCGGCGCGCGACTCCCAGCGCACGCCCGCCTCGGGCGGCGCGCCGGCGCGGCGCGAGCGCACCTCGACGCGCTCGGCGACGATGAACGCCGAGTAGAAGCCGACGCCGAACTGGCCGATGAGCTGCGAGGCCTTCTGGTCGTCCCCGCCGAGGGAGCGGAAGAACTCCGCCGTGCCCGAGCGCGCGATGGTGCCGAGGTTCGACACCGCCTCCTCGCGCGTCATGCCGATGCCGTTGTCGCTGACGGTGATGGTGCCGGCCTTGGGGTCGGCGTCGAGGCGGATGCCGAGCTCCGGATCATCGGCGGTGAGCGCGCTGTCGGCGATCGCGAGGAAGCGCAGCCGGTCGCAGGCGTCCGAGGCGTTGGAGATGAGCTCGCGGAGGAAGATCTCGCGGTGGCTGTAGAGCGAGTGGATCATGAGCTTCAGGAGCTCACGCACCTCCGCCTGGAAGCCGTGGGTCTGCCGCGCGCCGTCCGCGGCGGGTGCCTCGTTCTCTGTCGCTTGCATGCTTGCCGTCCGCCGCTGCCATGCGGCTCGTTTCAGCAGCAGCGATCTTGGGAGCTGGCGCGAATATTTCAAGCGCCGTGCACGGCGCGGCCGCCGCGGGCGGCTCGCGGGGGGCTAGCGGATGGCAGCGGCCCGGCCGGCCGGTGAGGCGGTCAGGCGGTCAGACGCAGAATCTGACGGTAGGCGCCTTCGAACGCCCAGACCCCGAGCGCGGCGGCGCTGGCGATCAGGGGGGAGGCGCCTTCGAGGAGCTCGGCGGCGGTCGTCGTTGCCAGGTGCCGGCAGACACCGGTGAGGTCGTCGAGCTCGTCCCAGAGATGCAGGAAGATTTCCAT
>Ga0335076_10005095_pt1 | contig 13311 bp, 11 predicted proteins | sample Lox_Sample_25_FD_206717 | JGI IMG/M metagenome (GOLD analysis project Ga0335076, IMG submission 206717) | Soil microbial communities from Loxahatchee National Wildlife Refuge, Florida, United States - Lox_Sample_2.5 | ecosystem: Environmental > Terrestrial > Soil > Wetlands | place: USA...
GGGCGTGGCTCACCGCAGCAGGCTTCGAGCTCGACGAAGTCGGCGACGTTAGGGCGTCCGCGCCAGCGTGCGGATCAAGTCGGCGCGGCTGACGACGCCGACGATTCGGCGCCGCTGCTCGTCGCCGACCCCACGGCACCTCAAGCGACGCCCCGAGGCGTCAACCGCCGACCGGCCAGGGCGCCACATCGGTCGTGGCCCACGACGGCACGCCAGCGGCCGCCGCCAGATCCTTTTTGGAATGCTTTTTTTGCCAGTCGCTGAGGCCATTCTTCGCCGAATCGGTAGAGACGTTGACCCCGACCTTCGCCAGCTCGTCGACGATGTCGTCTAACGTGTACCGGCTGCTCAGCGCCCGCATGATCTCCGGGGCGAGTTCGACCACGAGCTCGCGATCAGTCGTCGGCAAGCTCTTCGGCCTGGTTGCCAGATCCGCGATCGCCCTCCGGGCGATATCCACCTGGTCCAGCGTCATCTCAATCCCATGTTGCTTGTTCGACATGACCATTTCCCTTTCCGATTTGCCACGTCACCCTGGATGACCATCCGGCTCCCATGCGGTTCGGGAGGCCTCGGCTACGCTCGGAAGTAGACAGCGATCGCGCGCCCAAGCCCACCCAAGCGTCGCAAAACCGCAAATCCTTGCGAACCCGGGTGGTCAGCGCTACGGCGGACCAACTCGTCGACGGTCAGCTCCAGCAGGCCTCGCTGCATCACCGGGCATCATGCGGCATGCTTCGCGCCGAGCCGAAAGTAGCCACGACCCGCGCACCTGTGTGACCGCGCCAGGCCAGACCGGCTGCGCACCATCAGCCGATCACCTCATAATCGGCCTTGAGCTTCCCCCGCGCGCCCAACGCGGACAGAGCGTGCGCAATGGTCTCCTCGATCTCGTCCCGCGCCTCGTTCGAATCCACTTCGAACGTGGCGATGACCGTGACCTTGAGACGCTTGTGCTCGAAACGGAGCTTCTCGGCCGGGAAGCTGCCGATGTGACCGGGAAGCGGCAACGCCGCGCGTGAACTATTGAGCATCGATATCTCCTTCGGTTCTAGATCGGCCCGGCGGCTGTGGCACCGCGAATGACCATGATGTTCACGTTTGAGAAAGGGGAGCCGGCGGCCTCATGGCCACCGGCTCGAGTACCTAAGCTCCTGCGAGTGCAGCGGGGAGGGAACAGACTCGCAGCCACCAACTCGGAACAACCATGTCCAAATGAGTCGCGTGGAAATGGCGCAGGGGTAGTTCCTTAAAAGCTCTTTGCTGGCGTTGACGCTGTTTTGGTACCGACGAGACGGGACACAGCCTCGTCCGTGGTCGCTCAGTTGTGCCAGCCGATAAAGTCCATCGCGCGACGGCAAATCGCGTAACCATCTCGGTTGCGCTCCAGACACCAGGCGTGGTCGGGTTGTGCCCGACCCGCGCAGCGATCGGGTTCAACCGAGTCCGCATAGCACCACGCCGTGGGCGAAGCCTTGACATCCGCTTCGGTGATCCGCGCGGATTGCAAGTTGCGCCCGGCATTCAGTCCGAGGTATCCGCCCTGCTGTGAACCCGATTGTGGCGGCGCCGATGGATTGACGGCGACGCTGCTCCCTGGATTGCGTCCGAGGTAGCCGCCTTCACCCGATCCCGGAATATGCGACGGGGTCTCCGCCAATGCCACAGCCGCCATAAGGCAAACAGCACCTGCGGCTAACGCGGCCACAAATTTCTTTGTCATCCCGAACTCCTTCGGTGTCTTGAGATGACAGTCAATCGACGCTCTCGCTGATCGATCCGCGAATGGAGCTCGCGATCCCAAGTGCTATTCTCTTACATCACGACGCCGGGCGAACCGAGTAAAGCCATGCAAATTTCGCGAAACCGCCGCGAAGAATGCCATTGATGGTTTGTTCGCAAAGAGCGCTGTAGTTTTTGTTGAGCCTTCCCGGAGCGCAGACCGCGAGCGCCAGAACCATCAGACCTTCACGGATACGGGTCACCTTGAAATCGTCGGATGATTACCGCGTCGCGGCGCGTTCGCCGAGTGAAGCGCCGCTAATCTGGCCAAATTCCTGCGAACCTCACCGCGACGACAAGTCTGAGCCGTCCGCCCTACACGCCGATGTCGGACCTGATGAGATGTGCGATCTGCTCAAAGATCGGGATGCTGGTCCGCGGCGCATCGCTGTGCGCCACGCTGCTCGGCGTCGCTTCACCGGCCGCGCTACGCTGCGCCAGCGCAGCGCTCAGGCGGTGCTTGAGCTCTGGATGACCGTCCAGCAGCGGCGCGATGCACTGCCACGGGATCTCGTAGAGCGTCGAACGTGTCAACGCCCGTACGGAAGCGCTGCGCCGCGCGCCCGGCAGCACGCCGTTCATCCCGAAGACGTCACCGGGACCGAGGCGCCCGAACTCCTGGGCTGCTCCGGCGGCGCCGACGCGCGCCAGGCTGACGACGCCATCCTCGATGAGGAACAGCGAGTCATCGGGGTGACCCTGCTCGAACACCAGCTCGCCGTCACGCACGTCGCGGCGGCTGATGTTCGGTTTGAGCGCCTCCCGCTCGGCGGTGGAGAGTCGTGCGAACAGCGCGATGCGGTCGAGGATGTTGGCCGCCGGTGCATGCTCGGTGGCCGGGCCTGTCGACGAACTGCCCGCCTGGGCGTCCGGCCGCCCTCGTCCAAGTCGCACCCCGGCCCACGCCGCGTGCCGATGAATCAGCGCGAGCAGGTCGCTTTTCGCTCTGGCTCCCGCTTCGACCCGGTCCACGAAGAATGACACCGAATAGCCGATCGAGCCCCGTCCGAAGTGAGTCGCCGTGACTTGCGGTCGCGGCACCCGCGAGATCGTGCGGCATTCCAGCAGAGCGTGTTCCAGGATCTCGATCCCGCGCCCCGGCGGGGTGCGATCGTCCAGCAAGACCGAGAACGTGACGCCATGGACGCGCAGGGGAAAGCTGTAGTTAACGATCCGGGACTTGGCGATGACGCTGTTGGGCACGATGATGTCATCCTGGGACCCGCTCATGATGTGGGTAGCCCGCCAGCTGATCTCGATCACCGTCCCTTCGACGCTCCCTTCCAACCCGATCAGGTCACCAATCCGATACGGTCGCTCGATCGAGAGCGCAATCCCCGAGAATACGTCGCTTACCGTGCTCTGCAGCGCGAGGCCGAGGACGATCGCCACGGCTCCCGAGGTCGCCAGCAGTCCGGTGATCGGCAGCTCGAAGACAAAGCCGACGACCGCGAAGACGACCGCGAGATAGACCGCCCCGGACAGCAGGTCGGTGGCAAACTTGCGCTCTTGGAGCTTGTGCCTGTAGAGCAGAAAGACCCGCCCGATGGCGATCAAACAACGCGCAAAGACGAACCACCAGAGAATTTGGAGGCCCTGAACGAGAATGTGCGTTTCGGTGTCGAGCGTCGGGAGCGCCGGCTGGAACGGCAAGACCCCGGTGTGGCTCAGCGCGTAGGTGTAGACGCTCAGGTAAGCCAGCCCGATCGCGATGCGGGTCCTGGTCGGTTGGCGCAACGCCCACGGAACGATCGTCACGCCCACCACCGCCACGATCACCGCGACCGGCAGCGGCGACAGGAGCGTGGCGACGTTCATGACGATCCTCCCCCCTCGTGTGGTCCGCTCGATCGATCATCGGCCGGCGGCCCCGAGGAGCCCGATATCGTCAATCCCGCCCGAACTCCGTATAGGTGCCGCCATATCCGTAACTCAGCGACTGTCCTTGAGCCGACCCGCACGCGGCCAGCGCGAGGAGGCTGCGCGCCAACACGACGCCTGCTCGGCGCCGCACCGCCACGCTTGCGCGGCTCATGGGCTCAGCCTCACGCCGCAAATTCCCGCGGCCTGGGCCAGCTTTGCCTCGTCTCGGGGAGCAAGCTTCTCGAACGCCGCATCCGAGCCATCCGCCGCCGCCCGGACGATGGCGTCAACCCGGCGCGCGCCCGCATCGTCAAGACCTTGGATGTGCATCTGATCGACGACGCAGTAGCAGACGCCCTGGTGTTCGGGCAGCGCCTTCCGGCTGATGCACCACGCCGCGAACTGGTAGTCCAGCTGGCGCCGCGAGGTTGCTTCCGGTCCGCTCTGGGGGAAGCCTTGCGGATGCGACGGTGGGATCGCGCACGCGGACAGCGAGGCCGCGAGCAGCGCCGCGCCCTGGGTCAAGATGAACCGGTTTGGCATCGGCAAGCGTCCTTTTGCGGGATCACGGCTGCTCGTCGCCACCGAGTGGGGCGGAGTCATCGCGCACCGCAGCCGACAGGGTTGCGCGCGCTCGCCAGAGCCTGGACCGAACCGTATTGATCGACAGTCCCAGACGATCGGCGGCGTCGCAGTACGAAGAGCCCTGAAATCCGACGATCAGCATGACCTCGCGGTCGGCTGACAGCACCTCGTCCATGAGCCGTCGAACCTCGCAGGCGAATCGCTGATCGACCTGCCGGGGCGGTGCCACGCCGGCGCCGGATGCGCTCATCTCGGCGAACATCGTGCCCTCGATCCGTGCATACCGCTGGCGTCGGCGGATCTTGTCGATGAAGGCATGATAGGCAATCGACCTGATCCACGACCCCATCGACCCGCTCTCGACATAGAGATGTTCGTTCAAGAGAGCACGCTCGACGGTATCCTGAATCAGGTCGTCGGCGTCATGCCTGGTGCGGGTCAGCGCAGCCGCGTAGCGCCGCAAGCTCGCCAGCGTCGCCATGAGCTCGTCTCGGAAGCTGGTGGTCAATCGGGTCGACCCTGCGGACCCGACCGGTGCGACGTCGCATGCGCGCGGCTCGGGGAGGCCTTCAATCCTCGTCCGTGGCTGCGGTTCGGTTGCGAGCATCGACCTGCCCTCTCGGCTGCAGGACTAAATCCATACTCGCTGGCGTGCGCGATGCCGAGTGAAGCCGGCCAAATCCCGCCAAATCGTTGCCAATCGGAGATAGTCGCGGCGCGGCGGGTAATCTGGCACTCCCGATCGGGGCTGGAGGGCAGCAGCGATCGGCGCGCATATCTGGAGATCGACGTCGGGGTCGGGCGGAGCCCTTCGATTACGTTGCGCTGTCCGGGTGCAGGGGCAACGTGAATTGAAAGACGGCGCCGCGGGGCGCATTCGCGCTCCCCCACAATCGTCCGCCGTGCGCCTCGATGATCGTGCGGCAGATCGACAGTCCGAGCCCCAATCCACTCGGCTTGGTCGTATAGAACGCCTCGAAGAGATGCTCGAGGGGTACGGGCGCCAGCCCCGGACCCGAATCTCGCACCGCGACGAGCACGCGGGTGCTCTCGACCTCCCCGGTGCTGATCAGCAATTCGCGCGCGCCCTCGCTGATGCCGCTCATCGCTTCGATGGCGTTGATGATCAGATTCAGGATGACTTGCTGCAGCTGGACGCGGTCGCCGTGGATGAGCGGGAGGGGGTCCGCCAGGTCCGTCTGCACCGAGACACCTTGCTTCACCGCTTCGCCACGGGTGAGCTCAACCACCTCCCGGATCGCATCGTTGACGTCCAAGCGGTCGCTCGGCGGCTGTGCTTTCTTGATGAGGGCTCGTATTCGGCTGACGATCTCGGCGGCTCGCTTGCCGTCCTTGACGATGCGAGCAAGCGCTCGTCGCGCCTCTTCCAGATTCGGCGATCGACCATCCAGGTAGCGCAGCGCCGCCTGGGCGTTGGTGACCGTCGCGGCGATCGGCTGGTTCACTTCATGGGCGATCGATGCCGTGAGCTGCCCCAGCGTTGCAACGCGGTTGGCGTGCGTCAGGTTCGCTTGTGCCTGGCGCAGCGCTTCCTCGGCCTGCTTGCGCTCCGTCAGATCGAGCACGAAAGCGACGGCTTGGTCTCGACCGTCGCCGAATGCCGCCGCGCCGACCAGAACCGGCACGCGGCTGCCGTCTTTGCGAAAATACTCTCTCTCGGCCGGTTGGGCGGAGCCCGCCGCCTTCAGCTCCGCCATGGTCCGGTCGTCGGCATCGCGCCACTCCGGCGGCGTCAGCGTCGCCCAGCCGACCCGCCCGGCGACCAGATCGTCGCGGGCATATCCCAGCATGCCGAGAAAGGCTTCGTTGGCTTCGATGATCCGGCCCTGGAAATTCCCGATCACGATTCCGACGATGTTCGAGTCGACCAGCCGGTGGATCCTGGCTTCGCGTTCCTGGAGATCGTTGTAGAGACGGGCGTTCTCCAGCGAGATTGCCGCTTGCGACGCCAGCAGCTCCAGCACCGAGATCCGGGCTTGCGTGAACACGTGCGATGCGAGGGTGTTCTCCAGATAGAGTACCCCGATCAGCTTGGCCTGCTTCAACAGGGGCAGGCAGAGAACCGACCGGGCGTGCCTCCCGCGCACGTACTCGTCCCCCGAGAACGGAGTCTGCGCCCAGGCGTCATCCAGGATCACGCTTTGTTGCGTCCGGATCGCGGTGTGGAGAACGGTTTCGGGCAGTGCGGCCGGTGTCACCGGCCGTCTCCGGAGCGTGATCACAACCGCCTTCCGGTCCAACCTGGCCTCGGCTTCGATCTCCAGCGTGTCGCCCCGAAAGAGCATGAGCAGGCCGCGATCGGCGCCGGCATGCTCGATCGCGATCCTGATCAGCGTTTCGCTGAGCTTGCTGAGCTCGATCTCGCTCGACACCGCTTGCGAAGCCTTGAGCACCGTCGCGAGGTCCAGCTGCGCGACGGGCGCGCCGAAGGTCACCGTGGGGGACGCCAGAGACGGTTTCTCGCGGAGATATGGATGAAACTGCTCTATTTGCCGGACCTTGCCGAGGGCGCCCCAGCGGAGATAGCAATCCCTCGCGTTCCGCTGATAGGCGTGCGCGATCGTCTCGAAGCCACGCGCCGTGTAGAAGCGCGCCGCTACCTCATGGGCCAGGCCCTCGTTCTGCACAAAACCGTGATCGCGAGCCGCTCTGATGGCCGTCTCATAGAGACTCTCAGCGTCCAGCGCCCGTCCCTCGAGGCGGGCAATCTCCGCCGATACCAGGGCATGCTTGTCGCCGAACGTCGGTGGGTAGCTGTCGGCCCATTCGCGCAGTCGTTCGCAGTGCACCCTCAGGAGGTCTCGCCACGCTGTCTGCGCGTCCGCCGACGCGTCGTCGTAGAGCGCCGCCACCGTCAGCGCCCCATAGTAAAAATAGTCGAGCAAATGGATCTGGGCGGCCGAGGCCCACAGCAGCGCCTTCGCCCGGTCGGCTGATGCGAGAGCCTCGGCGTAGTCGCCCGACAGGAACCGCGCCTTCAGTTTGACGATCCAATACCAGCAGATCATCGTCGTCATCCGGCCGTCCGTCAGCTGCGCTTCGAACGCCGCTTCGTCGAACTGCGCGTCACTAAAGGTGGAGATCGCGCCGGTCCGGCCCTGCATGGCCGCGATGAAGCGCTGCTGGCTCACGATGACGTCCGCGACGTCGCGGAACCTGGCATTCCTCGCAAACTCCAGGTTCCTTTCCGACTCCCGCCACACCGCGTCGAGCGGATCGTTGCGCAAGAGAAGGCATATGACGGATTGGTACATGCTGTAGCAAGCCGTCGCCAGATCCCCAGTCTCGGTGGCGATACGGAAGGCCATCCGATTGCAGTCGATCGAGGTCTCGATTGGCTGCGTCCACGTCGCGACTATTCCCATACCGTAGCGAACCCTCGCCCGGTGTGCGACGAAGTCGTGTTTCTCGACCAGATCGGATGCGAGCTTGGCGAAGCGATATCCTTCGCTGTAGCGGTGAAAGACTGCGCAGAGGACGAAGCCGAAATAGACGCAGGCGTGTGCCGATGCGCCGCATATCCCGTGCTGCATGCTGATGTTCACCATGCGGCACAGGTGCAAGCAATAAAGATGGAAATCGGTGGAGTACGTCGGGGCGGTCAGGACCGACAGGAGGCGCATGGCGGCCTGCAAGTCCGGATCGCTCATCAGCGGCAGATCGACCAGGCTCTCGATCGGACGGCCATCGAGAGCCCGCCCAACCGCCTCGTATTCGGCCTGGACCTGCTCCCAGGTCGGGTGCGCCGGGAAGTCGACGCCGAACAGGCGCAGGCCTGTGAGCGCGGTGTCGAGGGCTTTCGGATTCTCCGACCGTAGGACATGAAGGAGTATCTTCAGATGATGGGCGGCCGCCTGATCGACTCTCGACGCCCCGCGCTCCAATAACTCCACAATGAGCTGCTCGGCTGTGTCGATGTTACCGCTCAGAAATTCGCACTCCGCGCGTTCGAGCCGGACGCTGAACGCCAATTCGTAGTGGTCCGCCCAGTGTCTTTCGTCGAGCAGCGTCGTGCCGACGGCAAAATACGAGCGCGCCGACGCAAAGGCCGCCGCCGCTTTGGCCTTTCGCCCGGCGCGCAGCGCGATCGTCGCCGCCTGCGCCTTCTCACTCCGCCGAACCAGCCGTGCGGCGCCCCGACTGAACTGGCTCGCGACATCGAACAGATGCACGGAGAGCTCGTCGGCCGTCATGCTCGCCAGCAGCACCCGGCCGATGCGTAGGTGAGCTTCGGCGCGGCGCTCCTCAGGAATCATCGAATAAGCTGCCTGCTGGATCCGATCGTGCAGGAATTTGTAGGCGCCATCCTGGCGGAGAACGAGTCCATCGTGGACGGCCTTCCAGAGCGCCGCGTGCACCATCTCCTCTGTTTCCCCGCGAACCAGGGCCAGAGGGGCGATCTCGGCGACGTTGCCGAGGCAGGCGAGTTGTTGCAGGGCTTCCTGGGTGGTCGTGGAGAACCGCTTCAGTTTTCCGACCATGAGATCCACCACGTTGTCGGTGTAGCTCCGGGCGCGGATGCGATCGATGTCCCATTGCCAAGCCGACGCGACCAGATCAAATGCCAGCAGCCCGTCCTCGTTCAGCGACGTGAGGAACTGGATCACGAAAAACGGATTACCGCCGGTCTTCTCGTGCACCAGTTCGGCCAGGGGCCGTGCACGTTCCGGCACGCAATGCAGGGCGTCGGCGACGAGCCGGCCGACCTGGTCCAGCCCGAGGGGCGCCAGCACGATCTCCTGCACCCTCGCGCCGGCGGTGCGGATCGCCTCCAGAGTTCGGCGCAGCGGGTGCGCGGGGCCGATCTCGCTGTCGCGGTAGGCCGCGACCAGCAGCAGATGCCGCACCTCCGCGTGCGTGACCAGCTGCTCGAGGAGGTCGAGCGTCGCCGTATCCAGCCATTGCAGATCGTCGAGAAACAGCGCTAGCGGGTGCTCCTCGCGCGCGAACACGCCGAGGAAGCGCCGGACAACCGTTTGGAACCGGTTCTGCGCGTCTTGCGGCGGCAGGTCCGCGACCGGCGGCTGCTCTCCAATCAGGAGCTCCAGCTCGGGAACGAGGTTCACGATGAGCTGGCCGTTAGGACCCAGCGCCTCGCGCAGGGCGTCCCGCCAGCGGCTTGCTTCCGCCTCGCTCATCCCCAGGATCTGGCGCACCAGGCTCCGGAAGGCCTGCGCCAGGGTCGCGTAGGGGATGTCGCGCTTGTACTGATCGAACTTGCCGGACGCGAAGAGGCCGCGTGACGGGACGAGCACCTTGTGCAGCTCGTTCACGAATGAAGATTTGCCAATCCCGGAATATCCCGAAACCAGCACGAGCCCGGGCGTGCCGTCAGATACGACACGGTCGAAGGCGGCAAGCAAGCGGGTGGTCTCGAGCTCCCGCCCGTACAGCTTCTCCGGGATCAACAGCCGGTCCGACTGATCGTGCACGCCCAACGGGAACGGGTCGATGCGGCCACGCGATTCCCATTCCGCCAGGCATCGCCGGAGATCGACCTCGACGCCCGCAGCGGTCTGGTAGCGCTCCTCGGCGGTCTTGGCGAGAAGCTTCATGACGATCGCCGCGAGCGGCTCCGGGATGTCGGCAACCCGCTCGCTGGGCGACATCGGTTGCCGGGCGATGTGACAGTGCACCCACTCGATGGGATCGGCGGCCGTGAAGGGTAGGGTCCCGGTCAGCATCTCGTAGAAGGTGACGCCCAGCGCATAGAGATCGCTGCGGGAGTCGACCGAGCGGTTCATCCGCCCGGTCTGCTCGGGCGCCATGTAGGCGAGCGTGCCATCGATGACTTCGGGCGGTTCAGGGGACTGGTGCTCGCGCGGCAGCCGCGACGCAATACCAAAACCCGTCAGTCGCACTCGCCCGGTTTCGACGTCCACCAGGACGTTGGCCGGCTTGATGTCCTTATGGATAAGGCCGCGCCCGTGAACCTGGGAGAGCGCCGCGCCGACACCGATGGCGAGCCGCAAGAAGGTTTCCATCACGATCGGCTGTCCGAGCAACCGGTCGAGTGGCTCGCCGCCGGGGTCTTCGAGTATGAGCAGGGTGCGTCCGCGTTCGCGCAGGAGTTCCAACGGCCGCGCCGCCCATGCGTTATCGAGCTCGTCCTTGAGCGCGTATTCATGAGCGAGGCGATCGAGGCCGGCCGGCGTCGGGGGCTCCGTGGCAAGAACGACGGCCAGCACCGGAGTCCGGTGGCCGTCGCCGAGCTCACGCCAGCCGCGGCAGAAAACGCGGTCGCCATCCTTCCACGCGGCTTGAAGGGTATTCCCTCCACCGACGACCGGCGATCTCATCTGCCAGGCTCCGTCGTCATGCTGGGAGCAGCCACCGAGATATATTACTGCGTCGCCATTGGTATCATGATAGAGGGCGACGGGACGGACTTCGAGAGGGGCGTTGTCACGCACGAGACGGCATGACGGCGCCGTCGGTGTTAAGGTTTAGGGATGCCGGCAGCTGTCAACCAGGCGTGCCGAGCGTCGGGGGACGACACGGTCATGAACACTCAGGGCATCATTCGCGCTGGCGTGCTGGCGGTGTTCGCCTGCTTGGCGATCGGCCACACTGCGCGAGGCGACGCGCTCGACGACATCCGCCAAACGAAGAGAATCCGTATCGCCACCGATCTCGGCTTGCCGCCTTACAGCATGACCGACGACAAGATGCAGCCGACTGGCTCCGACATCGAGACTGCGCGCCTGCTCGCCCGAGATCTCGGGCTCGAGCTCGTGTTGGTCCCGACCATTGGGGCGTCGCGCATTCCGATGCTGCAGACCGGCAAGGCAGATCTGGTGATCGCGACCCTGTCGATCACTCCGGATCGCGCCAAGGTCATCGACTTCTCGGTGCCCTACGCGACCCTGCGCACGGTGATCGCCGGCGTCAGGGGCATCGAGGTGGCGACCATCGAGGATCTCGCCGGCAAGACCGTCGGGACGACGCGCGGCACCGCCAATGACATCTATCTGTCGGAGAACGCCAAAGGCGCCCACGTGGTGCGCTATGAGGACGACGCCACCACAGCCCAAGCCTTCGTCAGCGGCCAGATCGATCTGTTCGCCACGGCGGAGCTCCTGCTGCCGCCGATCGCGCAGAAGAATGCCAGGCGGCAGCTCGAGATCAAGTACGTCATCCAGGCATACAAGCTTGCGATCGGCGTGAAGAAGGGCGAGACGCGCCTGCTCCAGGAGGTCGACAGCTGGGTCAGAGCTAACCTCAAGAACGGTAAGCTCAATGAGATCTACAGGAGATTTCATGGGAGCGATCTGCCTGAAGCCATCCTCAATGAGGGTGGGTGACACGTCGGTTAGATGTCATACCAGTTCGACTTCTCATTCCTGATCGAGCGCTGGCCCGCATTCGCGGCGGGCGCCTGGCTTACCATCCAGCTGACGGTGGTGGCGATCGCGCTCGGCTTCGCGCTCGGCACGGTGTGCGCGCTCACGCGGGTCTATGGCCATCCGCTGCTACGCCGCCTGATCGGCGCCTACGTTGAGGTGATCCGCAACACGCCCCTGCTCATGCAGCTCTTCATCGTGTATTTCGGCATTGCCAGCCTCGGGCTGCGGCTTTCGGCCGACGTCTCGGCGGTGATCGCGCTGGCCGTCAACATGGGCGCCTATACGACCGAGATCATGCGCGCCGGCATCGAGGCGGTCCCCAGGACGCAGGTCGAGGCCGCCGACGTCCTGGGGCTGAGCCGGCTGCAGGTGATAGCCCACGTCGTGCTGCTGCCCGCGATCGAACGGGTTTATCCGGCGCTCAGCGGCCAGTTCGTGCTTTCGATGCTCGCCTCCAGTGTCACCTCGCAGATCTCCGCCGAAGAGTTGACGGCGACCGCCGAGAGGATCCAGTCGGTGACCTATCGCAGCTTCGAGGTTTATATCGGGGTGGCGTTGGTCTATCTGGCGTTGTCGCTCCTCTATCGGGTCGGTTTCTGGGCCATCGGCACGGTTCTGTTCGTCCGTCGTCGCCGTCTCGCCACGGCCCTGTGAGGATCACGTGGTCGAGCTCAGCTCCGTGCACGTACTCTATCTGCTCGAGGCGGCGAAATGGACGATCGCGCTGTCGCTCATTGCATTGATCGGCGGCGCGCTGCTCGGTCTGACGGTGGCGCTGGCCCGCGTATCGCGCTCCAAGGCGCTGCGGCTCGCCGCCACCGGCTATATTCAGGTGATCCAGGGCACACCGCTGCTGATCGTGCTGTTCCTGTCTTATTTCGGCTTGAGCATCGTGGGATACCCGGTGGACTCGCTGGTCGCCGCCGGGTTTTCGCTCACGCTGTTTTCCGGGGCTTTTCTCGGCGAGATCTGGCGGGGCTGCATCCAGGCGGTGCCGCGGACCCAGTGGGAGGCCTCCGACTGCCTTGGGCTGGGCCGGCTGCAGCAATACGTTCACGTCATCCTGCCGCAGGCGATGCGGATCGCCATTCCGCCGACGGTCGGCTTCGTGGCAGAGGTGGTGAAGAACACCTCGCTCGCCTCGATCATCGGCTTCGTTGAGCTGGCCCGTGCCGGGCAGATCATCAACAATTCGACATTCCAGCCGTTTCTGGTATTCGCCCTGGTAGGGTCGATCTATTTCGCTATCTGCTATCCGCTGACGGCCGCGAGTCGGCGTCTTGAACGGCGGTTTCATGTCGTCCGATAACACGGCGCAGCCGCTGGTGCGCGTCCGCGACGTGGTGAAGCTCTTCGGCGCGGTCAAGGTGCTCGACGGGGTGTCGTTCACAGTCGAGCGCGGCCAGTTGATCGCGGTGGTCGGCCGCAGCGGCGCGGGCAAGAGCACGCTGCTGCGCTGCATCTGCGGGTTGGAGACGATCCAAGCCGGCGAGATCGAGGTCTGCGGCCATCGCGTCGGACTGCCCCGCCGGCACAACTGGAAGGCGCTCCGGCGCGACGTCGGCATGGTGTTCCAAAGCTACAATCTGTTTCCCCATCTCACCGTGGAGCGCAACATCACGCTGGCACTCACGCTGGTGCAGAAGAAGCCGCTGCGCGAGGCCTGCAACATCGCGGCGAAAGTGCTCAGCCTGGTCGGGCTCGCCGATCGGCT
>Ga0335076_10005096_pt1 | contig 13311 bp, 5 predicted proteins | sample Lox_Sample_25_FD_206717 | JGI IMG/M metagenome (GOLD analysis project Ga0335076, IMG submission 206717) | Soil microbial communities from Loxahatchee National Wildlife Refuge, Florida, United States - Lox_Sample_2.5 | ecosystem: Environmental > Terrestrial > Soil > Wetlands | place: USA: Florida...
CGGTGCTGAAGTACTCGCCGTCCAGGCTGCCGGCCAGGCCCTGGCTGCCCGCCTGCTCCTGCTGGTTCTGCCCGGATCCGAGCACGGCGACGTTCAGCCCTTCGTAGCTGGTGACGTGCCGGACGCCGGGCAGCGCGGCGATCTTCGCGATCACGGCCGGGTCGTAGCCCTTGCTGCCGGCCACCCCGTACAGGCCGGTCAGCACGGTCAGGTCGGACGGGTTGGTGCTCGCCAGGTAGGCGGGAAACGCGGCCTGGGTGCGCCGTGCGGCGGCCACCGAGCCCATGGCGAGGCCGCCGACCAGGCCGAGCAGCAGCACGAGCGCGAGGTAGCCGGGCCAGCGCTCACCCCACGTGCACCGGAACCGGTACCACGCGACCCCGAAGACGTCCGCACCCCGCATCCCCGCAGTATGTCCCGGCGGCGGCGCTGCCGGGGAGGGAGTCAGCCTGCCTTCCTCCGGACGTCAGCGGTGCGGGCAGCACCACTACGCGCGGGATACCTCCCCCATTGATCCCTGGTGGCATCGTCGGTGGAATGCTCGCTATGGCACCAGTCTGGTTCGCGCTGCGCTCCGAGACGCGCCGCAGGTGGCGGGCACTGGTCAGCCTCGCGCTGCTGCTCGGGCTGGCCGGCGGCGTGGTGCTCACCGCGGCGGCGGGCGCGCGTCGCACCGACACCGCCTATCCGCGGCTGCTGACCTGGGCCAACGCCAGCCAGGTGACCGCACTGCTCGGCGGGCTCGATCCGGCTTACTTCGCCGCGCTGCACCAGCTGCCGCAGGTGGCCGCGGTCGCGACGGCCATGCAGTACAACATCGCGCTGCCGGTGCCCGGTGGGCTGCCCGACAACCAGGTGGAGGTGCTCGCCAGTTCGGACGGGAGCCTGGGCACGGCCGTGGACCGGGTCAAGGTGCTGCGGGGACAGATGTTCGGTGCTGGCACGTCCGGCGAGGCCGTGATCGATCCGGGGACTGCCGCCAGACTGCACCTGGCACCCGGTGACACGCTGCACCTGATCGCCACCCCGTATCTCGACGCGAACGGGGACATAGACCCCGCCAAGTCGCAAGTCCCGCTGGCCTTCCGGGTGGCGGCGGTCGGCGTCTTCGACGACCAGGTGGTCCCCACCACCGGCAACAGCAGCGAGCCGCGGATCCTGCTCAGCCCCGGGTTCACCCGCACCGCCCTGGCCACCCGCGCGTACGGGTCCAAGGGCTCGATCGACTACCTGGCGCAGGCCGCTGTGCGGCTGCGGCCTGGCGCGGCCGCTGCCGCCTTTATCGCCGCCGCCCAGGCGCTGGCCACCCGGTATCCGGGTGTCCGGGCGAACGGCGGCCTCGTCTTCACCGACAGCTCCGTCCAGGTCGTCGGCACCGAACGCGCTATCAGGCCGCTCGCGGCCGCGCTCGCGCTGTTCGCCGCGCTGGCCGGGCTCATCGCGCTGGCGGTGATCGGCCAGCTGATGGCCCGCCAGATGACGCTGGACGCGGCCGGGTACGGGGTGCTGAGCGCGCTCGGCATGACTCGCGGCGGCCTGCTCGCGCTCGCCGCCGCGCGACTGGCGCTCGTCACCGCGGCCGGCGGCATCATCGCCGTCGGCATCGCGATCGCCGCGTCGCCGCTGATGCCGATCGGGGCTGCCCGGCTGGCCGAGCCGCAGCCGGGGGTCGACCTCGACCCCCTGGTCCTCGGCGCCGGCTTCGCCGCGGTCGTCCTGCTGCCGCTCCTGGTGCTCACGGCGCCGGCCGTCCGCGCGGTACGCCAGGCCCGCGGGACCGCCGGCACGGCGGGAGCGCCCGCTACCCAGCCGACGGCCCGGCCGTCCCGGCTGGCGGGCACGCTCACCCGGGCCGGCACGGTTACCGGCGGCATCGGCAGCCGGATGGCGTTCGAGCCAGGCCACGGCCGCACCGCGGTGCCGGTGCGCAGCGCGCTGGCCGGCACCGCGATCGCGGTCGCGGCGGTGGTCGCCGCCGCCGTGTTCGGCACCAGCCTCGTCGGGCTGGTCAGCAGCCCGGGGCAGTACGGGCAGAATTGGGACCAGCAGCTGAACCTCGGCTTCGCGGCCGTCCCCTCCTCCTACGCCGCGCAGTTCGCCGCCGCGACGCCGCACGTCACCGGATACGCGCTCGGCGACATCGGCCAGCTCGACATCGGCGGGACGCGGGTGGCCGCGGTGGGCGTGTCCCCGGTGCACGGCGACGGGTACCTGACGATGCTGGCCGGGCGGCCGCCGGCCAGCGCCTCCGAGATCGCGCTCGGCGCGCAGACCATGCGCGCGCTCGGCGTGCGGATCGGGCAGACGCTGCGAGCGCGCGTCGACTGGGCGACGGGAGAGCTCGGGCCCGCCACGCAGTACGTGCTGCGCGTCACCGGCACGGTCGTGCTGCCCGACTTCGGCCAGTCCGGGCTCAGCAGCGACACGGACCTCGGGAACGGCGCGGTCGTGTCGCCGTCGCTGCTGTCCATCGCGAACCCCACCGGTTTGCCCGGCTGCACGACCGGGCGCGCCACGTGCTACAGCCTGCTGCTGTTCCGCTACCGTCCGGGAACCGACACGGCTGCCGAGGGGACAGCCCTGCTCGCCGCCGCCGCCAAGGCCGGCTGCCCGTACGGCGCGTGCACGGTGACCGCCGACCAGCGGCCCGGCGACATCAAGAACTACGCCGCCATCAGAGACACCCCGCTCACGCTCGCCGCGGTGCTCGGCGTGCTCGCCGTCGGCACACTCGCTCACGTGCTGCTCACCGGGGTGCGACGGCGGCGGCGCGACCTCGCGGTGCTCAAGACCCTCGGGTTCACCCGCGGGGAGGTGCTGCGCACGGTTGCCTGGGAGGCCAGCGCGCTGGCCGCCGCCGCGCTGGCCGTTGGGATCCCGCTCGGCGTGATCGCGGGCCGGGTCGCCTGGGCGCTGTTCGCCGACGCGACCGGCATCGCCAGCCAGGCCACGGTGAACGTGCCGCTCGTGCTGCTGGCCATCCCGGCCACCCTGCTGCTCGCCAACGTCATCGCGGCCTGGCCGGGCTGGGCCGCGGCCCGGCTGCGCCCCGCCGCGGTGCTGCGCACGGAGTGATGGCAGCACCACTCTCGCCGGGATGGCCCCCTCATTGCCGCCGGCCGCGCCGGCCGGTGGAATGCTGGCTATGGCGACGGTATGGCTCGCGCTGCGCGCGGACGTCCGGCGGCGCTGGGCGGCGCTGCTGAGCCTCGCCGTGCTGCTCGGGCTCATCGGCGGCGTCGTGCTGACCGCCGCGGCCGGAGCGCGGCGCACCGACACCGCCTACCCGCGGCTGCTGACCTGGGCCAACGCGAGCCAGGTGGGCATCGTCCCCGAGAACACCGGGTTCACCGGGTACTACCGGGCCCTCGCCCGGCTGCCGCACATCGCGGCGATGACCACCGTCTCCATCTACAACGTGGTGCTGTCGCCGCGTAACCCGGCCATGGTCAACCTGATGTCGAGTCCTGATGGCGCCATGGGCGTCAGCGTCGACCGGGTCAAGATCCTGGCCGGCCGACCGTATGACCCGAAGGCACCAGGGCAGGCCATGGTCGACCAGCAGATGGCCAGCACGGAGCACCTGACACCGGGCAGCACGCTGCGCCTGTACGGGGTGCCCAGCGCCCCTAGCGGCGCCCCCGAGTACAGCAAGGCCGTCACGCTGACGTTCCGGGTGACCGCGATCGTCGTGTTCGACGACGAGATCGTGCCGACCGGCACGAACAACACCCTGCGGACCGCGGTGGTCAGCTCGCCGTTCACGGCGACGACCGCGGCGGCGAACCTCTCCGGCGGGGACGAGGCCGCCGTCCGGCTCCAGCCGGGCGCGTCGCAGACCGCGTTCACCAGCGCCGCGGAGGCGCTCGCCAAACGCTACCCGGGCACCGGCGGGAACATCATCCCCTTGCCACTGTCGGACCAGGTCAACGCCACTGAGCGGGCCATCAGGCCGGAGGCCATCGCGCTCGTCGTCTTCGCCGGGCTCGCCGGGCTGATCGCACTCGCCGTCATCGGCCAGCTGCTCAGCCGCCAGCTCGCGCTCGACGCGGCTGAGTTCCCGGTCCTGCGGGCACTGGGCGTGCAGCGGGCCGCGCTGGTCACCCTGTCGCTGGCTCGGCTGGGGATCGTGACCGTCACCGGGGCCATCGTCGCCGTCGCCGTCGCCATCGCCGCGTCGCCGCTGATGCCGATCGGCCCCGCCCGGCTGGCGGAGCCGCACCCGGGCGTCGAGGTCAACCTCGCGATCCTCGGCGCCGGGTTCGCCGCGATCGCGCTGCTTCCGCTCGCCGTGCTCATCCCGCCCGCGTGGCGGGCGGCCCGCCAGGCGCAGGGCCCGCTTGGCCTGGCCGACCCCACTGACCGGCAGTCGCGGCCGTCGCGGCTGGCGGCGGCGTTGACCCACGCGGGGTCGGTGACCGGCGGCGCCGGGGTCGCGATGGCGTTCGAGCCCGGTCACGGCCGCACCGCCGTCCCGGTGCGCAGCGCGCTGGCCGGCAGCATCATCGCGGTCGCCGCTCTCGCGGCCGCCGCCGTCTTCGGCGCCAGCCTCATCGGCCTGGTCAGCACGCCACGCGACTACGGGCAGAACTGGGTCCAGGAGGTCGACTTCAACTTCGGCACCTCCTCTCCCGCCCAGGGCGCCCAGATGGCGCACGCGATCACGGGGCTTGACGGGTACGCGGCCGGCAACTACGGCCAGCTCACCATCGACGGCAAGATCGTGCCTGCGATCGGCCTCGACCAGGTGCGCGGCGGCGGCTACCTCACGCTGCTGGCCGGCCGCGCGCCGACCGCCCCGGACGAGATCGCCGTTGGCGCGCAGACGCTGCGCGCGATCGGCGCCAGCCTCGGGCAGACCATCACGGTCACCGTCAACCAGGACACCACCGGCGGCCCTGGCCCCGCGCACCGGATGCGCGTCGTCGGTATCGGCGTGCTGCCAGCGTTCAGCCGCGGGAGCTTCGCTCCCACCGGCCTGGGTACCGGGGCGGTGGTGGCGGCCAGCGTGCTATCCGCCGGGGCGCGAGAGAGCACCACCGACTCGCCGTGCACGCCCGGCGGACTCTGCTACAACTTCTTCCTGCTGCGGTACAAGCCCGGCGCCGACCTGGCCGCCGAGGCCGCCATGATCACGAAGGTCCTCACGGCAAACGGCTGCCCGGTCGGCTCCTGCATCGTGCCGGCCGTCGCCGACCAGCGGCCCGGCGACATCAAGAACTACGCCAGCATCAGGGACACGCCGCTCGCCCTCGCCGTCGTGCTCGCGGTGCTCGCCATCGGCACCCTGGCCCACGTGCTGCTCACCGGCGTCCGCCGCCGCCGCCGCGATCTCGCGCTGCTCAAGACCCTCGGCTTCACCAGGCGGCAAGTGCTCGGCACGGTCGCCTGGGAGGCCAGCGCCTTCGCCGCCGTCGCACTGCTCGTCGGGCTGCCGCTCGGCGTCGTCGCCGGCCGCTGGGCCTGGGCCCTGTTCGCGAACGCCGCCGGGGTGTCCGCCGCCGCCACCGTGCCGCTCGCCACGGTGCTGCTCGCCGTTCCCGCCACCCTGCTGGCCGCCAACCTCATCGCCGCCGTCCCCGGCTGGGAAGCCGCCCGGCTGCGGCCCGCTCTCGTCCTGCGAACGGAGTTACCGGAACAGATGGCAACCGTCTGGCTCGAGCTGCGCGCCGACCTCAGGCAGCGCTGGCGGCCCCTGCTCAGCCTCGCCCTGCTGCTCGGCCTCATCGGCGGCGTGGTGCTGACCGCCGCCGGCGGCGCGCGGCGCACGGACACCGCCTTCCCACGGCTGCTGAGCTGGGCCAACGCAAGCCAGGTGGACATCGTTCCTGCGGGCAACGGCTACGTCGGCGACTACTATGCGGCGCTGGCAAAACTGCCGCAAGTCGCGAAGCTGTCCACCGCGGTGCTGTACCAGGTCGTGCTGCCGACGGCTAAGCACGCGGACAACAACCAGGTCACCGCCATGTCGAGCCCCGACCGCACGTTCGGGGTGACCGTCGACAGGGCCAAGGTGGTGGCGGGTCGGCCGTTCGACCCGGCAGCGACCGGCCAGGCGATGATCGACTCCCAGCTCGCCGCCCTCGAGCACGTCGGTCCCGGGGGCACCCTTCATCTAGTCGGCGTGCCCAACGACCCGAAGACCGGCAGCCCGGACTGGGCCAAACGCGTCCCGCTGGCCTTCCGCGTGACAGCCGTCGTCGTCTTCGACACCCAGGTCGTGCCCATCGGCGGCGGCAGCGGCAGCGGCAATGTTGAGCCGACGGCGCTGGTCAGTTCGTTCCCGGTGCCCGGCGCGGCGACCACGATGAGCTATGGCAACGAGGCGGCGATCCGGCTGCGGCCCGGCGCGACGGTGGACAGCCTCTCGCGGGCCGCGACAGCGCTGGCGAAGCGCTACCCGGACACGAACGGCCAGATCCTGACCGTCAGCCAGGCCACCCAGCAGGCCGCCACCCAGCAGGCCATCCGGCCGCAGGCGATCGCGCTCGCCGCATTCGCCGCCCTCGCCGGCCTCATCACGCTCGTCGTCATCGGCCAGTTGCTCAGCCGGCAGCTTGCCCTGGACTCGGCGGAGTTCCCCGTGCTGCGCGCGATCGGCGCGACCCGTGCCAGCCTGGTCGCGCTCTCGCTGGCCAGGCTCGCCATCGTCACTCTGTCCGGCGGCGTCCTCGCTGTCGCCGTCGCCATCGCGGCGTCCCCGCTGATGCCGATCGGCCCGGCCCGGCTGGCCGAGCCGCATCCCGGCGTCGAGGTCAACCTCGCCATCCTGGCACCGGGCTTCGCCGCGATCGCGCTGCTGCCGCTCGCGCTGCTGGCCGGCGCCGCCTGGCGGGCGGCGAGGGCGGCAGGAGGCCCGCTCGGCGTCGCGGAGCCTGTCCAGCAGGAACGCCGGTCCCGGATCGGCGGTGCGCTCACCCGGGCCGGCTCAGTGACCGGCGGCGTCGGCGTCGCGATGGCGTTCGAGCCGGGCCGCGGCCGCACCGCGGTCCCGGTGCGCAGCGCGCTGGCGGGCAGCGTCATCGCGGTCGCCGCGCTGACAGCCGCCGCTGCCTTCGGCACGAGCCTTGTCGCGCTGATCTCCACCCCGCACGACTACGGGCAGAACTGGGACGCCCAGCTCGACGCGGAGTTCGGCGGGGTGCCCGGCCCGCTGGGCGCGCGGGTGATCGCGGCCGAGCCCGCGGTGACCGGGTACGCGTCCGGCAACTACGGCCAGCTCCTGATCGACGGCCAGGTCGTGCCCGCAATCGGCCTTGACCAGCCGGCAGGCGGCGGCTATCTGACGATGCTGGCGGGCAGCCCGCCCGGCGCCCCCGACGAGATCGCCCTCGGCGCCCAGACGCTGCGCGCCATCCACGCGCACGTCGGCGACACGATCTCCGTCACCGCCGAGCAGGTCGCGGCGGGAATTCCCGCCGTCCATCGCGAGATGCGCGTCACCGGGGTGACCGTGCTGCCCGCGTTCGGCCGCGGTACGTTCACGCCTACCGGCCTCGGCACCGGGGCCGTGACGACGGCGTCGGTGCTGTCGGTCCTCTTGGTGCCCGACGCGACCACGCTGTGCCGTACCAAGGCCACCTGCTACAACTTCTTCCTGCTCCGCTACCGGCCGGGCACCGACACCAGCGCCGCGGCGGCGACGCTGATCGCCTCGGTCACCAGAGCGAGCTGCCCGCCAGGCTCCTGCGCCGTGACCGCCGACCAGCGACCGAGTGACATCAAGGACTACGCGAGCGTCCGCGACACTCCGCTGGTGCTCGCCGCCGCGCTCATCGTCTTCGCCGTCGGCACCCTCGCGCACGTGCTGCTGACCGGGGTGCGCCGGCGGCGCAGAGACCTCGCGCTGCTCAAGACCCTTGGTTTCGCCAGATCCCAGGTCCTCGGCGTGGTCGCCTGGGAGGCGACTGCCTTCGCCGTCGTCGCGCTGCTGATCGGGCTGCCGCTCGGCGTCCTGGCCGGGCGGTGGGCGTGGGCCTACTTCGCGAACGCGGCAGGCGCCCCCGCGGGCGCGACCATCCCGCTCACCGCGGTGCTCCTCGCCGTCCCGGTAACCCTCGTGCTCGCCAACCTCATCGCCGCCTGGCCCGGCTGGACCGCCGCCCGGCTGCGGCCCGCCCTCGTCCTGCGAACGGAGTGAGCATGCCTAACCTGCGCGGCAGACGCCGCTGGAGTGAGACAGACGCCGACACGGCGCGTGACCTGTTCGGGGCGGCCGCCGAAGCCGTCAACGCCGGCGAGATCGACAAGGGACTCGCCGGGTTCGCCGAGATCGCGCGCCGCTTCGAGGGGCACCCGGACGCGACGGTTCGCGCGTGGGTCGCCAACGCCCAGGTGACCAGCGCCGTGGTCATCGGCCAGACGGGCTCGCTGGAGCGGTCGGCGACCGAGTTCGCCCGTCTCGCGGACAAGTACGCCGGCGACCCCTCTCCTCGAGTGCGCTGCCACGCGGCATCCGCCATGTTCAATCACGGTCTCGCCCTAGCGCACCTGGGCCGGGCCGACGAGGCCGTGGCCCGGTTCGACGAGACGGTCCGCGTGTTCGGCGCCGATCCTGACCCGCTGGTGGCGGGCGAGGTCGCCGGCGCCATGGCTAACAAGGTCAAGCTCCTCGGCGAGTCGTCGCGCTTCGCCGAGGCGGCCGCCGCGGCCGACGAGCTCGTCGCCAGGTTCGGGGACCCGGGCCGCGATCCGGCCATCAGGGAACACGTGGCGGAGGCACTCGCGACCAAGGCGGCGGTCGTGTACGTCACCAGCGGCGCGGTGGCCGCAGCCGGGGTGCTCGGCGACCTGACGGCCCGCTACTCCCGCGACGCTGAAGCCGCCGTGCGCAACTGGGTGGCCACAGCCTGGGACCAGCACGGTCAGTTCCTCTCCCAGTCGGGAGAGGTGGACGCGGCGCTCGCCGCGTTCACCGAAGTCGAGCGGCTCTTCGAGACCGACGGCGAATCGCGCGCCCAGGCCGCCCGCGCCGGGTACAACAAGGGAATCGCGCTGCGCGACGCCGGGCGGCTCACCGAAGCCGCCGGGACGCTGGGCGCGGTCGCGGCGCGCTATGACGGCACTGACGATTTGGCGCTGCGGCGCGTGGTGGCGTCCTCCCTGTTCAACATGGGCGTCGTGCTCCAGCAGGCCGGAGACCAGGCCGGGGCCGCGACGGCCTTCACCACGGTGATCACCCAGTTCGCCGACGATCCCGACGAGCTGATCCAGAACTGGGTGGACAGGTCACGCGCCGGCCTGCCCAGCGAGAGGGCCGCCGACTTCGACAGCACCTGGGCACGGCTCAGCAGCAAGCTGGACGGGGAAGAGCGGCCGCACGACTAGCCGGCCAAGCCGAACAAGGCGCACAGCTCCTCCAGCGGCTCCGCCAGGCTCAGCTCCGACAGCAGCGCCGGCAGCTCGGCGATATCGCCGAAACGGAAACAGAGACCGGCCCGTTCCCGCTCAGTCAGCCGCCGGGCCGAGCGCAGCAGCCAGTCCACGCTCTGCCGCGCCCGCACGGCATCGCCCTCCGCGTCGGTCAGGAGGGCCAGGTCGACGGTCACGCCGATGACGCTCACCACGTCGTCCAGGTCGGCGAAGACCTCCAGTGCCCGCACGGCCGTGCTGACCGCCTCCCCCAGGCGCCCCTGGCGCGCCAGCCGGACTGCCTCGTCGGCGGCTCCGAGACCGTCATTCCGCCGCCGCCGGCTGGCGGCATCGAGCCGCTGGGCGTACCGCATGTCGAGGAGGAGATCGGCGAACGCGGGCACCCCGTCCATCCCGCTTGCGGTCAGCTCGCCGACGGTGACGACGCGCGAGAACGGGCGGACAGCGGGGTCATCTCTTCCCGGCCGGTCGTAACCGGCCGCGGCGCCCCCTAGCCGGGCCCTGCCGAACGACCTGAGCAGCGACCGGTGATAGTCGAGGTCCGCCAGCTCAGCCGAGTCCGCGTCGTGCAGGACCACCACGGCACGAGCGGCCGCGGTCCCCTGGCTGAGCATGGCGAGCTCCTCGCGCACTCCAGGAGAAACCTGGGCCACCTCGATGACCACCAGCGCGGCCCGCTCGGCGAGCCGCGTGACGACCGACTGCCAGTCGGTCTCGGTTATCTGCAAGCGCGGGATCCGCCCTTCCGCCACCGGGGGAACCAGGCTGTTGCGCGGGTGGCCGATCGTGACGACCGAGGGCGGGTCGGCGAACGAAGCGGCGAGCAGCCGCTCGACGGCCCCCGGCGGGTTGACGACCTGCACGTTCTCGACGCGCTTCACCAGCGGGGACTTCACCGCCAAGCGAAGACGTTCGAGATCGAAGGCGCGCAGCCACAGCGCGAACGGCTGCAGGTCCGCGTTGTACCGGTCGATGACCTGCGTGGCGGCGGCGTGCTCGGCGGCGAGCTCCGCCAGCTGCGACTCGCCCTCGCCCAGGCCGACGATCCACCTGAGCCAGTCCTCATCGGAGGACCCTTCTGGCGGTCCTCCTGAGGTGACTGTCAGGACGCCGTGCGGGACGCCGCGCCAGTTCCGGTACTTCCTGGCTATCCAGTTCATGGGGTTCTATCCCTCCGCCGGGAGGATCCACGGGCCCGTTCAGGATGACGATTCTTTTTCATTCGGAACGGAGGGTGGCGGCTGCGGGAACCCTTGCTACGGACCTGGCGGGGGGCAGCGCGACCAGGGCGGCGACGAGCAGGGTCGCCGGGATCATCCACAGCACCGGCAGCGGCGTGATCGCGTCGGTCGGCAGGCCGGCCTGGTCCGCGAACAGCTGCCAGGCCCACCGGCCGCCCGCGATGCCGAGCGGCACGCCGACGACGAGCGCGACCGCGGTCACGGTGGCGACCTGCCAGAACGCGACCGCGCTCAGCTCCCTGCGGAACATCCCGAGCACCTTCAGCAGCGCGAAGTCGCGGCGCCTGCGCCGGGCCGACGTGAGGATGAACTGGGCGAGCACCGCCAGGCCGAGGACCGCGAGGACGCCGGCCAGGATCTCGGGCGTCGCGTCGATCGCGGCGAAGTTGTTGACCGTATTCGGACGCTGGTCGGTGACGATGCAGGTGGTCTGGCCGATGTTGGCGCAGAACGGCTGCCACGCCCGCTGGAACGCGGCTAGCTGCGCCTGTTTGGCGGGCCCGGGAGCGAAGCTGACCAGGGCGAAGTTGTAGCCAGGGGCGCCGTTGGAGGCGGCCGCCAGTGGCGCGAGCACATCCGCGGTGGTCTCCGCGCCCTGACCGGCGTCGGTCGACGTGAAGCTGCCCTGGCCGAAGTAGGGAAACACGGCGCTGCCGGTGATCCGCATCGGGCGCGTGCCGACCGGAGTGCTGACGGACACCGTCTGGCCGACGTGCAACCCGAGGTCACGCAGGACCGAGGCGCCGAGCGCGATCTCGGCGCGGGTGGCTGGCGCGCGCCCGGCGAGCACGGTGGAGGTCATCATCGGGCCGGTTCCCGGCGCCAGGCCGATCGCCGGGATGACGGTCTTGCCGATGGTGACCGAGCCGTGCACGCCGAACGTCACGTCCGTGATGCCGGGCACGTGGGCGGTGAGCTGGCTGAACTGCTTCGGCGTCACGGATGAGAACTGCCCGTCGAACGCAATGTCCCAGTCCTGGCCGTACAGGCTCGGCGTGCCGACCAGGCGCAGCAGGTTCGCGCCGAACGTGCCCGCGCCGGCGACCGCGGCCGCCGCGATCGCGAGGCCGAGCATGGCACTGCGCACCGGGACGCTGGCGCGGCCCGTTCCCGGATCGAGCGCGAACCGCACGCCGGTGACGGCGGCCAGCGGCACGCCGGCCCACGACAGCCGCTCGGCGACCCGCGGGCGGCGCTGCGACGGCTCCATGACGTCCGCGGCGGGGCGCGCGCCGGCCTGCCGCCACGCCGTCACGGCGACGCGGGCGGCGAGCAGTACCACGATCGCGGCCGCCCCGGCCGCGAGCACGCCGGCGTTCACGCTGACTCCAGGGTGCGGTTCGGCCAGCCTGGCGGGGCCGATCGGGGTGAGCGGGGACACCGCGATGGCGATCGCGACCGCGCCGAGGGCGCCGGCGACCGTTGCCGCGGCCGTCTCCGCCATGCTGGCGGCGAACAGCTGGCGGCGGCTCATGCCGAGCGCCGCCAGCGTGCCGTTGTCCTGGGCGGCGGCAGCGAGCGTCCGGACGGCGACCTGGCCGACGATGAGCAGCGCGGTGAGCGCCAGTGCGAGCGCGAACAGCGCGAGGGCCACGGCCTGCGGGCGGATCGCGCGCTGGATGGTCGCGGCCTGCGTCGCCTCGTCGGCGAAGAACAGCTGGCCGCCAGTGGCGGTATAGCGCTTGGCGAGCCGCTGCGCTTGCGCGTTGAGTTCGGCGACCGACGCGCCGGGCTTCAGCTTCAGGTACACGCCGTCGAAGCCGTGGTACCGGGGGCCGAGCTCGCGGTACAGCGCCGGGCTGGCGTAGAACTGGGCCACCCGGTCCAGGTACGTCACGGCGACCACCGTGGCGCGGGACACGAGCACGCCGACGACATGCTCGGTGAGCAGGCGCACATGGCCCGAGTTGTCTATCGCGCCCATCCGCACCGCGCTGCCGACGTGCAGATTCAGTAGCTGCGCGCCGATCTGGCTGACCGCGACCTCGCCGGGGGCGTCCGGCCCTGGCAGCCGGCCGGCGAGCATCTTCGGGACGTCGAGCGCGCGGAAGTAGCGGCCGTCGAGCGAGGCGGCAACCACGGCGTCGCTGCGCGGCGCGCCGCTCGCGGTCACCGGAACCAAGGTGAGGCCCACCACCCTGGCGGAGGCGGCGACACCGGGCAGCGCGCTGACCGAGGCGTCGAAGCCGGTAGTGCCGTTGTCGGTGGGCGAGACCAGCACGTCAGAGGCGTCGGACCCGGCGAGGAACCGCGGGTAGGCGGAGTTGGTGCGGCTCGCGCCCGCCGCGGCGGCGAGCACGGCGCCGCCCGCGATGGCCACGATCACCGCGAGGGCGGCCCAGGCACGCCAGCCAGCGCGCAGCTTGTGCGCGACGAGCAGCCCGACAGCCAACATACGCGCAGCGTAAGGGCGATCCCTGGTCGCCGGTAGGGAGGTGCCGCGCGCGGGTTGGTGTGCCTACCACCACCGCGTTTTGGGGTAGTCCGCACACTGGCGCCCGGAGGCCGTTCCGTGGGAAAACTGGCATCGTGGAGCGGAATGCCGCGGCGCCCGGTGCATCCGGGCAGACTAACCGCGCTATCGACGTGTTCCTGGCGGACGACAACCTGATCGTCCGCGAGGGAGTCATGGCGCTCATCGAGCGCAACGCCGACCTGCGCGTGGTCGGGGTCGCAGCCGACTACGACGGGGTGGTAT
>Ga0335076_10005097_pt1 | contig 13310 bp, 11 predicted proteins | sample Lox_Sample_25_FD_206717 | JGI IMG/M metagenome (GOLD analysis project Ga0335076, IMG submission 206717) | Soil microbial communities from Loxahatchee National Wildlife Refuge, Florida, United States - Lox_Sample_2.5 | ecosystem: Environmental > Terrestrial > Soil > Wetlands | place: USA...
GCAAAAGCGTATTTTATCCGGTTATAGTAAGACGCTAACTTGAGGTTGCCGTGCCGGCCCCAGGTACCACCGAAACGCAGCAGGTCATAAGCATTGAGCAGAGGGGGAGGGAGCGGCTGCGTTGCCGTTCCACCGCCCGGCTGCGCCGGATTTCCCACCCCCGGCAGCGCATTGAAAAATCGTTGCGTTCCGTTGGCGTGGCTATACATGCCGAACAGACCCAGGTTCTTGTCCGGGAAATCGGCGGTGGCGCCCGCTGTTTCGGCCTTGCCGTCCTGGATTCCGTTGGAAAGATCGTACTGATTGAACACAAGATTTCCGTTCACTCCCAGGCGCACCCAACTGTAGCGCGAAGTGCTGAGCATGGTTTCAATCGCTTCGGTCCGGGTGCGGATGTACTGGAAGAAAATGGGATTGGCCTGATCGACAAAGCGGACGCCGAAATGATATTTCAGAGTCGCGTTTTGCCCTCCGTCCACACCCTGGCGTATCTCGTATCCCAGCGCTGAATCTGTGCCGCCATTGACCAGGCCGTAATATTGCCAGATCAGCTGGGCGGAATTGGTCCAGTGCAGTTTTTTCGCGTCCCATTGATAAGTGTAACCGCCGCGCGTAGTCAGCAGGTCCTGCGCTGTCTGGCCGGCCTGGGTGCTTTGGAACTGCGTGTTTCCGTAGTCGTTGTGGAAATAATCCACTCCCCCAAGGAATGACAGATGGGTGGTTGGATGATACGACACATGGGCGGTTCCGGAGCTGACACTGTCGTCAAGCGAAGGAATGGTTGTGGTCCCGGGTCCACCGATGGTGTTGATGACATTGACTGCGCTCACGTGGTCATGCTGATAGAAGCCCCCATAGCCGGTATCCAATTTGTCGGTCACTCGCCAGGAATAATTAACGGACAAAAATGCGGTGCTTGAATCGGCCGGCGAGGAGTCGGGCTGCGTGGTGCTGGAAGTAACGCCCAGAAACTGCAGGCTCAGCCTCTGAGAATCTCCGAATTGACGGGTTGCGTTGCCCTGTACATTGTCAAACTTGTTAGTCGTTTCTTCGCTCAGCGTGTTGCCGTTAGACTCCACGAAGAACGGGTTCACGATGTCCCAGTAATCATCGGCAAAGTGCAGGTCCCAATCGTCGATCTTGCGCTGCAGGGTGTAGGCGGCGTGCAGATACCGGGTTTTACTGTCGGGTAGCCCCGGGGCCTCCTGGTCGGTGGTGGATTTGGTGAAGCTGTAACCCATCCGGCCGATCGGATTGTTGAACCAGCTTCCGTTCAGTCCATAAGACGAGAGGACGTTATCCACGGTGGGGAAAAGAGAATTGTAGGTGTTGGAATCGCTCCGGCTGGCAAAGATGGTAAAAGGAAAACTGCGCTCGGGGAAAAAATTAAGCCCACCATAGTAGTTCCAGTCGCGGGTGGAATAGTTGACCAGATTCGATCCTCCGGAATCGGTAAGCCCGTTCTCTACCGTGCCGTAAAAACCGACAAGCCGGGGATCGTAGAGATATCCTCTCGTCGTGAGACCGAGATCGGTAAAGTGGTCAAGCGTGTCGTTGCCGGCTCCTCCGCTGTTGTTGGCCAACGTCTGGCCTACGCCCACTCCCGCAAAGCCGGCCACGGAAACGCCGAAGTGGTCTCTTTCTTCATCGTCCTGGGCCCGGGCGACGGTTCCGGCGGCGATGGCCAGCAACAACACGTAACCGAAGGCCCGAGTCATTTCATCTCTCCCGCTAGTGGGCCATCGCCGGCATCATCATCGCTGGCGCGGCCGAGGTGTCAGTCGGAGGCTTCTGGCCTGGCTGAATCAGCGTCACGCTGGGATCGAGCAATTCGATCCTGGCATTTCTCCGCAGGCGGTCGGTCAATGCCTGCCGCAACCGCTCCGCGTTCTGCGCTTCCATCTGCGACTTGATCTTGGCCTTCACTTCTTCAAAGCTCATTTGCTTTGGATCTTCGCGGGCTTCCAGCTTCATGATGCTGAAGCCATATTCGGTACGAAACACCGGGCTCATTTCACCCGGCTTCAAGTTGAAGACCACGTTTTCAAACTCCGGCTCCAGCCGCCCTTTGTGGACCCAGCCCAGATCGCCGCCTTTCACGCGATACCGGTCGTCGGAATAGTTTTCGCAGAGAATTCCGAAATCCTGGCCTGCTTTGGCCTCGCGATACACCATGTCCGCCTTTTCCTGCGCTTTCTTCACGAACTCGGCGCCTGCATCCGTGTTGACTTGCGCCAGAAACAGGCGGGCATGCACTTGCTCCGGACGCAGATAGTGCGCCTTGTTCTCGTCGTAGTAGTTTCGGACTTGCAGAGGCGTGACGCGCGAAGGCGCGACAACCTTGTTCTTGTAGACCTGCTCCAGCGTCATCCGCCGTTGGAGGATCTTCAGGTACTGCTGATGAGTGAGTCTGCCTCGGCGAATGGCATCATCGAAATCTCGCGCGCCATATTTGCGGCGCATGCGTTGGTAGTCGGCTTCTGCCGCAGCCAGCGAAACCACCGTCTTGTGCTTTACCGCCTCCTGGTAAGCCAGTTCTTCCACGATCAGCTCATTCACCGCTTGATCGCGAATGGCCTTTAGCTTTTCCGGCCGGATATTGCCATGCACGGAATTTTGCGGATAAAGCGTCTCCATCTGGTCGAGAACGGCTTTTTCGTCAATGGACGCGCCATTCACCTTCACCACCACCGGGATCTGCTGAGCGTGCGCTGGCTGGGGCATGACTTGACCGCCAGCGATCGCGGCGCTGCCGCACAACGCGGCCAAAGCCACCAGCAAAATGAGGAATCTTGCGGCGGCTGTTTTCGGGTTCTTGCTTGTCGTTTGCATGGCGTCCTCAGCTCTGATCGTTCTTTCGTCCTCGTTCTTGGTTAAGAGGACCCTGCCTTTTCGGCAGGGTCCCCAAGGGTTGAGACTAGGAACCGTTGCCCGTGTGGCACGCCAGGCAGAGAACGCTGCCCGTCGTGGTTTCACGCAGGAACGGCCGGGAAACACCATTGCTGTGAACGTCATGGCAGGAACCGCACTGCATGGTCGTGCCATACAGTGGCAGATTGTGCCCGGCGCTGGTGGCAACGAAGTTCCGGGTGCCAGTGGTTTTGTAAGCCGCCAAGCCCGCTGGGTTGGCAGTCAGAGCAGCCGAATAATCGAAGTTGATCGGATGCTCTTGCTGGAAGCCGTAGGATGAATCGGTTCCGATAAGGACATCCCCAGTGAGCAGGAACGGGGTGTTGTCGGCGCCGCCATTCATACCCGGACTTCCGCCTCCATGCGGGGCCTTGAACAATACGTTCACGCCCACGGAGCCGTCATGGCAGCTCAGGCAGAGGTTGGATTCCACCGCGGCATTGAAGCCCGCGTTGCTGTTGGCCAGCGTCAGGTTGGTGGGCGCCACCGGCAAGGTCGCGCTCTGGTAGACGTTGTAAGTCGCAGTCGAGAGATACTTGTTCCACAGCGGCGTAATGCCGGATGGGGCATTCACCACCGTGGTATCTGTCGTGGACAGCTTTTGGTGTGGAGTGTGGCAGAAATAGCAGATTTGGTTGAAGGACGTTGCCTTCACCGCACCCCCGGATCCCGAAGAAAGATCGTGGTCTGTGCCCACAATCTTCGACGGATTCGAGTACTGTGCGAAGCAGCTCAGCGCTGCGAACAGTACTACGACAAACGCTGCGTATTTCATGATCGAATGACCTCCTATGCGTTTTTTCATATGAAAAAGCACTGCTTGCCCTTTATTTAGGCTCCGTGTTGGCTTTTGCTGCGCCACTCTCCGGTGGCGCAGGCGCGCCGGAAGATCCGGCAGCCGTGGTGGGTGCCGAAGCAGCTGCCGGCACTTCACCATTCAACAGCTTCAAAATCTGTATGCGATGGTTCAGCTGATCGACGACGTAAAGGTTGTCGTTGCCGTCGACATGAATGCCGGCGGGCAAATAGAACGTCCCCGGCATGTTCCCCGGGCCGCCGACAAATAGAAGCAAGCTGAAATTCTTCGGCTCGAAAATCTGAAAATTGCAGTAGTCGGAGTCGACTACATAAATGTTGCCGAAGCGATCCACTGAAATTCCTTTTGGCTTGGAGAAGTTTCCCCAGCGCATGCCCTGCCCGCCAAACTGGCTCACGAACTTGTAGTCGGCGCTGAAAACCTGAATGCGGAAGTTCATGGTGTCGGCAACATAGATACGGCTGCCGTCAGGCGACAGAGCAATGTTGGTCGGATAATTGAATTCCCCGTCATCGCTGCCGCGCTTGCCGAAGGTGACGCTCAACATCCCGGTTTCGGTGTCGTAAACCAGAACCTTGTGGGCCTTGGAATCCACCACATAGGCGCGATGGCGGGAGTCGTCGACTGCAACTCCGGTGGGGTTGTTCATTTCTCCCATCTTTCCCAACCCCCAGATCAGCGTGCCGTCTGTATCGAAGACATAGACCTTCCCGGAGATCGCGTCCGCCACCCAGAGCCGGTCCCTTGCGTCTACCGCGATGCCCATCGGCATCCGCACCCGGGCCTGCGGTGTAATTCCGTAGTAGGTGGCCTTGTGATTGGCGCGGTCGAGCGCGAACACCACGCCCTGTGTGCTGTCGCTGACGAAAATCACTCCTTTGGAATTGACGGCAATGCCGTACGGCTTCGAGAAGGTTGGCTTCAGGTCGCGAACCTGAATGCCCGCCACGCGGTCCAGGAAATTTGCCTTCTTGACCGGCTCCACGTCGGCCACGCCGCGGATCAAGGCTTCAAAGCGAAGGCGCGGTTGCTCCGGTGGGAGCGGCCACACCAGCTTGGTGGGATCAAAAGTTGGCCCTTTGGGTTTCTTGCCGGCCTTCGCGTGCCCTCCCATGATCGAAAGCAACAAGGCCGCGATCACCAGATCAGTTGCCACTCTCCTGATTCGAAGTTGAATGCGGTTCCAATTCATAAGCATTCCGTCATTCCTTGTGGCATGTGTTGCATAAATCGATGTCTCTGGTTACGCCCGCGGGCATCAGGTTGCGAACGTCGGAAGCGTGCGGCTGATGGCAGGTCAGGCACGTGATGTCGCCGCCCTTGATGCCGAGCTTGGTGTTCCTGCCTGAGACCGGGTGCCCTTCCATCGGGTGACCGGCCATCTCGCCCTTGTCGAGTCCGATGTACTGCATGCCCTTGATCTGATCGAAAGTCAGCGTCGCGCCCCACGGCGTTGTGACCGTCTTCGCCGGCTGGTCAACTTTCAGGTGGCCTTGGCCATGGCAACCAAGACACAAGTCCTGCGTGCTCGCTTTCAGCTGATTGGGAAAGTCACTGGTGTGAGGATCGTGACAAGCAGTGCAGAGTCCCTGAGCGTACGGCCCGTGCAGAACTTTCTGGTTCGACTTCTCGTGGCACGTAAAGCAAAGTTCCTCTTTCGGCGATACGAGATTGACGGTTGTGGTGTCGCCCTCCGTCTTCACTTCATGGCATGTCGGGCAGCCCATCGAGATGGCGGTGTGGACAGCTTTGCCTTTGGTCTTGTCTTCGTGACAGGTAGCGCAGTCGGCGTCTTTTTCCAGCTTGACTGGATGTTCGGCTGCCGCCAAAGGCAAACTGAGTGCCAGTCCCAGCGCCAAGCCCAGGAGAGTGAATTTGCCCGCCTGCTTCACACCCGCCTCCGCTATGGGAAATGCATGTGGGCCGCCGCAAAGTTAGAAATTGCTTAAATTCTCCACAATCCATGTAACTGATTGAAAATAAAAAGTATACGGTTCTGGCTGGACGGGCACCTTGGGGCCTTGCTACCCTGCCGCCGATCGGAATGGGCCTTCTCCCACAGTGGGATTGGTGAAATGACCCAAGTGTGCTTGCCCGGGAAAAAACTCGATTTCGCAGCGTTTACCACGGCATTTCCAGCCAATCCGGCATAAACCCCACGTGCGGAAATCACTGCGGCCAGTGACGAACCACCGGTTTCGCTGCCACTCCGGCTGTGTGCTATGCCTCAGGCAAAGCCAACAAAATCAGGCAGGCAAAATGGAATCGCCTGAATAGAAAGGAGTTGTTAAATTTTCGATTTCTGGTGCCTGGCGTGCATTCGATTAGCCGAGAGAAAAGTCTATGGGCTTGGACCTTCGCTCCGCGCGCCGCAAAGCTTGGCAAACGGTGAGTTCGATCAAAACTGGCGTTGTCCTTCTTATTTCGGTCGTGATTTTGGCAGCTGCCGGGACGGTCATCTTGCAGCGGCCCATCACTGATCCGGATGAGATGCAGCGCGCCTACTCGCCGCAGATGCTTCGCTTCCTCGATGCCGTCGGGCTTACCGATGTCTTCCATGCCTGGTGGTTTGTTCTGCTGCTGATTCTTGTCAGCCTTTGCATCATTGCGGCGTCGATCGATCGCTTTCCCAACGCCTGGAGATATTTCGCGCGGCCATACAAGAGTCCCGATGATTCGTTTCGCAGAGCCCTGGCGACCCAGGCACAGATTCCAATCGCTGACGAAGAAGCTGGATTGAGCGCGGCGGAGCACGGCTTGCGCGAGATGGGCATGCACCCGGAGCGGATTGTGCGGACCGATAGTTTTTCCTTGTTCGCGGAACGCAACCGGCTCTCGGAAATGGCGGTGTACGTGGTCCATGCCAGCCTGCTGTTGATCTTTCTTGGTGGCATTGTGGACGCGCTCTACGGCTGGCGCGGATTTCTCGCCCTCACCCGTGGCGAGCAGAGCAGCGTGATCACGCTGCAAACGGCCAGACTCGCACTTTGCCATTCGCGGTTCGCTGCGATGGAGCAGGTCAGGAAAACTACACCGACGGAACTCCCAAGCGCTGGTGGTCGAAATTAGCCGTGGTCAGGGACGGCCGCGAAGTTCAGCGGAAAGAGATTGCCGTCAACGATCCGCTGGTTTACGGCGGAGTCCGTTTTTATCAGGCAAGTTATGGCAGCACCGGCAAAGTTGATCGGCTGGTGGTCGATGCCATGCCGGCGGCGAATCCCGCAGCCCGTCGCGAAATTTCTTTGCCCATGAACGAGGCTGTGGCGCTCGATGCGGACACTTCGGTTCGCATGGTTGAGTTCATTCCCGATTACGTTGTGCGCGATGGCCGGGTTTATACGCGCAGCGATGAACCCGACAATCCTGCCGTTCATCTCGTCGTGACTTCCCAAAAGAACAATCGCAGCGTCAACGTCTGGTTGCCGGAGATTCCCGGCTTTGCGGAAAACGCGCAGGCGCCCTACGTGTTTGAAGGAAAAGATTTGAAGCTCGCTTACTTCACCGGCTTACAGGTTTCACATGAGCCAGGGCAGTGGGCGGTTTGGGCAGGTGTGATTTTAATGGGCGCGGGCCTGGCTCTGGTTTTCTATGTCATCCACGTCCGTTTCTGGGTTGTGCCGGTGCGCAATCACCAGGGCAATCTGGCACTTTGGATCGGTGGGACGGCAAATCGAAATCGTGACGTGTTTGAACAGAAATTCAAGCACTTGGTGGAAGAAATTAAGAAAGAGTTGAAGCAGCGGGAAGTTTGCAACGCCGAAACCCTGGCCGAGAGCCGGTAAACGGAGGATTTATGGCGCGAGCAAGAGTTGAGCAACAGCCAGCCACAAGTTCAACCCTGATTGTGCTGGTTGGCCTGAGCATTGCGTTCCTGTTGTTCATGGCGTTTCTCAACGTGGTGAAAACCGGGAACCTGCTGAGCGAGGCCAATCTTTTGTATGCCGCGCTGGTTTTCTACGCGGGCGCCGGAGCTTTATATCTTGGCTTCGGCGTTACCGGAGTTGATTCTTACGTCAAGTTTGCATCGATTTCCACTTGGGCGGGGCTGATCGCGAACACCGCCGCCATCGCCCACCGCTGGTACGAAGCCGGGCATCCGCCATTTGCCAGTGTGTACGAAATGCTGCTGAGTTTTGTGTGGACCCTCGCCGCACTCACGTTAATCGCAGAAAAACGCTACGGAGTGAAAGTGATCGGCACGGTGACCATGCCTGTTGCGATCGTGGGCGTGGTCCTGATGCAGCTCCTGCGAACGGACGTCAAGCCGCTCGTGCCCGCGCTGCAATCCACCTGGCTGCATGTGCATGTGACGCTCGCCATGCTGGCCTACGCGGCCTGCGCTCTGAGTTTCGCTCTCGCCATGATGTTTCTGATTCAGGACAAGATGAAGACGGAAACTTTCCTCGCGGCGACCAGCTTGTTCGTGACCGGCATTTACGCGGGCATTTTGACCCGCTTCGAAAAATGGGGCGGCTTAAGCGTGATCGCATGGAACCCGGTGGAAAAGTCAGAAGTTTTTCTGGGCCGCGGAGTTCGGCTTTTTGTGACGATTCCCGATCTCGGCTGGCTGATGATGCTCGTGCTCGCTGCAGTCGCGGCGCCATTTGTTCTCTATCTGATCGCCCACTGGAAGAAAACCGGCAACTTCATGGTCGTCGCGAACCGCGCCGTCTTTGTCAGCATTCTGCTTCAGGGCCTTGCCCTGGTTTTCTTCCTGCTGCGTGCGCGCGATGGGCGCTATGCATCGTTGGATGCGGACGGTCTTTTCCCGACCAGCCTGGCCGCGAGCCCGTTCATTCTTTCCGGTCTGGTCGGCGGCATTTTTGCGAGCTTGCTCTACCTCTTGCTGCTCTGGCGCCGGACCGATCTGGAAAGATTGCTTCCTCCAGCTGAAGTGCTCGACCGCATCACCTACAAAACCATCGGCATTGCCTTCCCGCTACTCACCCTGATGATCGCCGCCGGCGCTTACTGGGCCAACCGGACCTGGGGCTCTTACTGGAGCTGGGATCCGAAGGAAACGTGGGCCGCCATCACCTGGCTGGTGTACGCCGGCTACCTTCATATGCGGATCACACGCGGTTGGCGCGGGCGGCGCGCGGCTTACTTCGCCATCCTTGGATTTGCTGTGGTGATGTTCACATTTTTCGGTGTGACGTATCTGTTGCCGGGACTGCACGCTTATGCCTGAGTTACTCAACAATCCGGTTGTGAGCAAAGACGCTGATCAAGAAATATCTCCCGCGTCTTCGCTGCGCATCAACTGGCAGATTAAAGCCCTGCTGCCGGTCGGTTGCGTCCTGATGGGCGGTCTGCTGCTGTTCATGCTGGCGACAGTTTCCTGGCAAGACCCGGAACGGCACACCGTTCTGCTGGTCGCTGGAATGGGGGCGGTTGCGATCTGCGCAGCCTTGCTCGTGGTTCTGACTTACCAGGTGCAGCGGCCGATGGTTGAGCTTCAAGAAAAGATCGCGGAGGTCGGCGAGGGCAATCTGGAAGTGACCGTCAGTTTCGCCAACCGCAACGACGAGATCGGTGATCTTGGCCGCAACTTCAACCGGATGGTGGAGCAACTCCGCGAAAGCCGCGAGGAAATCGAGCGGCTGCATCGCACGCAGATGTCACGCGCTGAACATCTGGCGACGCTTGGTGAGTTAGCTACCGGCCTTGCCCATGAAATTCGTAATCCACTGGCTGGGATTGCCGGAGTGATCGAAATCATAGGACGCGATCTTCCTTCCACCAGCCCGGCACGCGCCGTGGTGAAAGACGTGCGCCAGGAAATCGCGCAGATCAATCACATCCTGAATGATCTTCTGCAAACCGCACGGCCGCATCCGCCGCAAATACGCAAGAGCGACCTCAACACGACCGTGGAACACGCGGTCATGTTGGCGCGGCAGCAGGCGCTGTCGAAACCGATCGAGATCGTGCTAACCAAGAGTTCGGATCTTCCGGAAATAGAACACGACAGCGACCAAATCCATCAGGTCTTGCTCAATCTTCTGCTCAATTCAATCCAGGCCATCGACGGCAAGGGAACCATTGAAGTGAAACTCAAGCTTCAGGGATCGCTGGCCGCAATCGTGGTCGCTGATTCGGGTCGAGGCATTTCTCCCGAGCATCTGCCCAACATTTTCCGCCCCTTCTATACGACCAAAGGGGATGGCACCGGTTTGGGCCTCTCACTCGCGCGCCGGATTGTGGAAGAACATCACGGCAGAATTGAAGTTACCAGCTCGGTCGGCAAGGGAAGCAAGTTCGTGGTTCTGTTGCCCATGCAGGTGCCGCTTGCGCAGGCGGCGTCTTAAAACGTATCAAGCCCAGGCGTCCTCTTCTCCTTCTCCGTGGATTTTGCGCAACTGGTCGGGAGGCTTCATCGGCACACCGAGCGCCGGCCGAACCAACGAATCCAGATTCTCCAGCCAAAGCATTTGACTTTCAAATACCACGCCAAAGTTACGCGAGATCGCGTGTGCGACATCTTGAAGCGCGACTTGCCTGCCGAGCTCTCTTTCGATCGAAGTGACCGGCTTCGATTCGATTCCGCAGGGAATGATCAGCTTGAAGTAACTGAGATCGGTGTTCACGTTCAGCGCGAAGCCGTGGGAAGTGACGCCGCCGGAAATATGCACCCCGATAGCCGCGATCTTAGCCTCTTTCTCCTCTGTCATCCCGAGCGCAGCAGGATCGTTCGCTTGCGAACGATCCTCCGAAGTCGAGGGGCCCTTCGTCGTCCATACTCCTGTTAATCCGCCGATGCGCTGAGCCGCAATTCCAAACTCGGCGCAAGTTCGAATCAGAACTTCTTCCAACCGCCGGACAAACTCAATCGCGCCGAGCGTCTTGCGCTTCCCGTCGTGACTGGCGAATCCGCGCAGATCGAAAATGGGATAGCCGACAATTTGTCCCGGGCCATGGAACGTGACATCGCCACCACGGTCGGTTTCAAACACTTCGACGCCGCGTTCGGCCAGCGACTCAGGTGAGGCCAGAATATTCTTGGGCTTTGCGTTTCGTCCGAGCGTGATCACCGGCGTGTGCTCGAGCAGGAGCAGCACGTCGCCGATGCGGCCCTCTTTCCGCAATTCCACCAGTCGCCGTTGCAGGTCCAGGCCGATAGCGTAGTCGACGGTCCCGAGTTGGACGACGGAAATCAGGTTCACGGACATGGCAACACTAGAAACCATTTAACCACGGCGGACATAAAGCGGGCTGGACTGTCACTTGACCAACACCTCTTCCGCTCCGCGAAAGAGCATTCGGAGCGAACGAATCACCCAACGCACAAGCAGGACGATTGCGATCAGAAACGCGGCCACGATCCCCGCCGCCCAATAGGGATGCTTGGTGGCAAACCAGATCAGAAACACCACCAGCGCATCTTCGCCAAGGCTGAGCGCGGTGTTCGAGAACGGCTCTGGCGAAGGTGTGACGGCGGCCCGAGCCGCGACTTTGCCGCCGTGGGCGGCCAAAGCGATTGCGCCGCCAGCTAACGTGGCCGCCATCTGCTCCCAGGGAGAAAGATTTGCCGTCGCGTGATATGCGATCAACGCTGCGACGGGAACCCGAATGAACGTATGGAGGGCGTTCCACACCAGATCGAAAGCGGGAACCTTGTCGGCGAAAAACTCGATGGCAAACAACACGGCACTTACGCCAATTACCCACCAGTTGCTCAAGAGGTGTAACGATGCAGGCAGCGGCACCGCTCCCGCCCGCGCCAGCAAGCCTAACGTGCAGACCGTCGCGTAAACATTCAATCCGGCTGAAAAACTTACGGCGACAAGCAAAGCCACCAGTTCATCGGGCGTGAACGGCACGGCGTGGAGAACGGAACTCACGCGTTGATCGCCAATCCATACACGCTGTTCGAAGCATCCAGCATGGCTTCGGCCAGCGTGGGATGCGCGTGGATCGTCCACATCAGATCTTCCACCGTGGCCTCGAGTTCCATGGCCGCGACCGCTTCCGCGATCAACTCCGTCGCTTGCGGCCCGATGATGTGCACGCCAAGAATTTCTCCGTAGTCGGCGTCGCTCACGATTTTGATGAATCCCTCGTGCGCGCCCACAATCGAAGCTCGCGAATTCGCGCTGAAGAGAAATTTGCCAATTTTCAAGTTGTAACCGGCTTCTCGGGCTTTTTCTTCCGTCAGCCCCACGCTGCCAATCTCCGGATGGCAATACGTGCAATTCGGAATGCGCTCAGGATTGATCGGCTTGGCGGTTTTTCCCGCGATCTTGCTTACCGCGACGATTCCTTCCATGCCGCCGACATGCGCCAGTTGCGGCGTGCCTAGCACAATATCTCCGATTGCATAAACGCCTGGCTCCGCCGTCTCCCTCCAGCTGTCGGTCTTGATGAACTCGCGCTCCGGCTTGATTTTGGTTTTTTCAAGCCCGATGTTTTCCGTGCGCGGCCTGCGTCCGACCGCAATCAAAATTTTCTCGGCGTCGATCTTTTGCTGCTTCCCCTCAGCCGTGAAGGTAACTGCAATTCCAGCCTTCGTGCTCTCAACTTTCTCAACCTTGGCGTTTGCGTGAAAGTTTATTCCGCGCTTGCGATACACGCGCGCCAGCTCTTTCGAGACTTCTTCATCCTCAACCGGGACCAGCCGCGGCAGCATTTCGAGAAGCGTCACTTCTGAGTCAAACGAGCGAAAGATCGAGGCGAACTCCACGCCCACCGCACCCGCGCCCACGATCACCAGCGACTTGGGGAGTTGTTTCAGCGAGAGAATTTCTATATTCGACAACACCCGGTCATTTGCTTCGATCCCGGGCAACATGCGGGCTTCGGATCCGGTCGCCAAAATGACATTCTTGGCGTTGATTGTGCTTTTCTTGCCGCCGCTTTCCACTTCCACAGCAAACACGCCGTTCTTCCTCGGCCCGGTCAGCTTGCCATAGCCTTTGATCGTTTCCACCTTGTTCTTGCGCATCAGGAAATCCAGGCCCTTGGTGTGCTTGCTCACGATCTTCGTTTTGCGCTCCTGCACCGCTGCCCAGTTCAGCTTGCGCGTGTCCAAGCCCTCGATGCCAAATTCTTTCGCGTCTTTCAAGTGGTCCCACAATTCAGCATTGAAGAGCAGTGCCTTGGTCGGAATGCATCCCACGTGCAGGCACGTGCCGCCAAGCGCGTTGTCTTTCTCAATGAGCGCGGTCTTCAGTCCATATTGCCCCGCGCGAATCGCGGCCGTATATCCCGCTGGACCGCTGCCGATGATGGCGACGTCATAAATGGTTTCCGGCAAAAGCGTGCTCCTTATTAGTAGAAAGAGATGCCCCAGGGCAAACGGATGATTCTAGAACAGGGCCGCGGAAGCACCAACTTCTGAATTCAATCGAACCCAACCACCTTGTCATCCTGAGCGGAGCATGAAATCCGCCGCGCGGATTTCATGCGGAGTCGAAGGGCCCGTTGTGTGCCGATAGCTTCGCAGTCACCGCAGGGAATTTTCAGCTAAAACGATGAGAGGATTCGCAAGTCAGCAGGATCCTTCAACTATGCGAATGCTTTTGCAAAGCGAAAGCCTTCACTCCGCTCAGGATGGCAAGCTCTTAACTGATTAGTCGCGCCG
>Ga0335076_10005098_pt1 | contig 13309 bp, 11 predicted proteins | sample Lox_Sample_25_FD_206717 | JGI IMG/M metagenome (GOLD analysis project Ga0335076, IMG submission 206717) | Soil microbial communities from Loxahatchee National Wildlife Refuge, Florida, United States - Lox_Sample_2.5 | ecosystem: Environmental > Terrestrial > Soil > Wetlands | place: USA...
CGGGGTGCCCGGCACCAGCCAGCCGATCGCGCCGTGGATGGTGGTACGCAACCTGCTGCTCGCGCTGCTGCTCGCCGCCAGCCTCATCCCCTGGGAGAACCGGCAGCTCCTGCCGACGGATGCGCTCACGGTAGGGGCGGGGCTCGCGGTGGCGACACTCTTATATGGGTCGCTCGACCGGCTGCTCGGCCGGCTCAATGCCCGCACCGCGCTGATGCGGGGTCCGCGATGACCGCGCTCGCCGTCTCGAACGTGGTGCTCTGGGTGCTGGTGCTGGTCCTCGCAGCCGTGGTGCTGGCGCTCACCCGCCAGCTCGGTGTGCTGCACGAGCGGATCGCGCCGGCGGGAGCGCTGATGCTGAACCGCGGCCTCAACGTCGGCGAGGCCGCTCCGGTGCTCGAGCTCGCCGCTCTCGATGGCCAGCCGGTGAAGGTCGGCAGCGCGCGCGGCGACGGACGCAGCACGCTGCTGCTGTTCGTGTCGCCAGGCTGCCCGGTGTGCAAGACGCTGCTGCCCGCGGTCCGCTCGAGCCGCCGCGACGAGCGCTCCTGGCTGGACGTGGTCCTTGCCAGCGACGGCGACCCGGCCGAGCAGCGCGAGTTCGTGCGCGCGCAGGGGCTCGAGGGCATCCCGTACGTCGTGTCGGCCGCTCTCGGGCTCGCCTACCAGGTGAGCCGGCTGCCGTTCGCGGCGCTGCTCGATGAGCAGGGCGTGCTGCGGGCACGCGGTCTGGTCAACTCACGCGAGCACCTGGAGAGCCTGTTCGAGGCGAAGCGCCTCGGCGTCGCCTCGCTCCAGGAGTATTTCTCGGGTGCCACCTGAGGAGGCTGCCATGAATCTCCCGTCGATGGACGCGGCCGTGTGGGCCGTGATTGAGGAGTACGAGGCACGCGCCGCGCGCGAGGAGCAGCTGTGGGACACGCTGAGTCCGCAGGAGGCGGAGCGGCGCATCGATGAGATGCTGCTGCCGGTGGGCCGTGCCACCGGCGCCTTCCTCAACCTGCTGGCGAAGGAGGCCCAGGCGCGCCGCATCCTCGAAGTCGGCAGCTCCTTCGGCTACTCGACCGTATGGCTGGCGGAGGCGGCGCGTGCCGTCGGCGGTAAACTGACCTCGCTCGAGCTGCGCAAGGCGAAGACCGATTACGCCTCCGCGCAGCTCGCGCGCGCCGGGCTCGACCGCTTCGTCGAGTTCCGCCTCGGCGATGCCCTCGAGAGCCTCGAGGCGCTGCCGGGTCCATTCGACCTGGTGCTGATTGACCTGTGGAAGGACCTGTACGTGCCCGTGTGGGGACTGCTGCACCCGAAGCTGGCCCCGGGCGCGCTGGTGGTCGCCGACAACATGCTCGAGCCGGCGAGCGCGCGGCCGCACGCCCAGGCCTACCGCCACGCGGTGCACGTGGCGCGCGACATGAGCTCGGTACTGCTGCCCATCGGCAACGGCATCGAGCTCAGCCGCTATCAGTAAGGCTGATCTCCACGCGCCGGTTGTGCCGGCCTTCGCTGCGGATCCTGACCACGCGGATGGCGCCGATCTCGCCGATGTTGGCGACGTGCGTGCCGCCGCACGGCTGCAGGTCGATCCCGGGAATGCGCAGCAGCCGCACCCTTCCCAGACCGCGGGGCGGCTGCACGCTCATGGTCTTGACGAGCTCCGGCTGTGCGTCGAGCTCGGCGTCGGTGATCCAGGCAGTCTCGGTAGCCACCGCCGAGGCGATCAGCCGGTTGGTCTGCGCCTCGATGCGCTGCGCATCGAGCGCCGCGAGCTCGATGTCGAAGTCCAGGCGCGCCCTGTCTGGCGCGATGTTGCCGCCGGTCACCGGCGCCACGATCACGCACGACAGCAGATGGAGCGCCGTGTGCAGGCGCATCACCCGGTAGCGCCGCGGCCAGTCGAGCTCGAGCGTCACCGCCTCGCCGGGCTCGGGGAGTGCGGCGCCGGCGGCGGGGATGTGCAGCACGCGGTCGGGTCCATCGCCCTTGCGGGTATCGGCCACGCGCAGGCGCTCGCCGCTCGCGCGCACCAGGAAGCCGGTGTCCCCGGCCTGGCCGCCGCCGAGCGGGTAGAACAGCGTGCGGTCGAGCTCGATGCCGCCGGCACCGACCGCGACCACTCGTGCGCTCGCGCTATTCAGGTACGCATCGTCGCGAAACAGTAATTCAGTGCTCATCGGGGTGCCCGGGAGATACAATCGCGCAGCGCATGGCCGCCTTCTCCTATCGGATCGTCAACGTCTTCACGCAGGGACGCGCGCCGCTCACCGGCAACCCGCTGTGCGTGTTCGAGCGGGCGCAGGCGTTCGATGCCGAGAGGATGCAGGCGCTCGCGCTGCAGTTCAACCTGTCGGAGACCAGCTTCATCCGGCCCTCGCAGCGTGCCAGTGCGGCGGCGCGCATCTTCACTCCGCGCTACGAAATGCCGTTCGCCGGTCACCCGACGCTCGGTACGGCGCACGTCTGCCGCGCGCTCGGCCTGGGGGGCGACCGCCTGACGCTGGAGCTTCCGGCCGGGATCATTCCGGTGCAGGCCACGGGCGACCGCTGGACGCTGCAGGCCCGGGCGCCGACGTGGCGGGAGGTGAGCGAGCCACGCCTGACGCTCGCCGCCATGCTGGGGCTCGAGGAGCGGGACCTCGGCGAGCAGCCGCTGTGGGTGAACGCCGGCGCCGAGCAGCTCATCGTGCCGCTCACGAGCGAGGCGGCCGTGAGACGCGTGAACGTGCGTGCGGACCTGATGGCGCAGCTGCACAATACGGCCGGACAGAGCCAGGTCTACGTGTTCGCCCCCGCGGGCTCGGGGCTTCTCGCGCGGTTCTTCTTTCCACAGGGGCGCTCGGTGCTCGAGGATCCGGCGACCGGCTCGGCCACCGCGAATCTCGGCGGCTGGTGCCTCGCCACCGGGCGGGCGCTGCCGTGCGAATTCGACATCTCGCAGGGGGAGTACACCGGGCGGACCTCGGCGCTGCGCCTGCGCGTCGATGAGGAGCGGCGCGTCATGGTGAGCGGCGAGGTCATCGAGCTCGGGCGCGGCTCGATCAACCTGTGAGGCGGGGAGGGCACTCGATGCGTACGCGAACCTGGGCGTCGATGCTGGTGATGCCGCTGGCATCGCTCACGGCGGCCGCCGCCGGGGCGCCGCTGCCGCCCATGCAGCCCGACATTCCGGCGAGCTTCTCCGCGCCCGCCGGGGATTTCGACTACGTAAAGCGCGACGTCATGATCCCGATGCGCGATGGAGTGAAACTGCACGCCATCATCATCATACCGAGGGGTGCGCAGCATGCGCCGATCATCCTGACGCGCACGCCCTACAGCGCTGCGGCCGCGACCGAGCGCATGGCGAGCCCGCACGTGCTGGGGATCCTGGGAGATGCCGATGCGGTATTTGTGACCAGGGGGTACATCCGCGCCTACGAGGACGTGCGCGGCAAGTACGGCTCCGAGGGCGACTACGTCATGACGCGTGAGCTCCGCGGCCCTCTCAACGGGACGGCGGTGGATCACTCGACCGACACCTGGGACACGATCGACTGGCTGGTGAAGAATGTGCCCGAATCCAATGGCAGGGTGGGCATGATCGGTTGCTCATACGGAGGCTTCACGGTGCTCATGGGGCTCATCAATCCCCACCCGGCCCTCAAGGCCGCCGTTCCGGAGTGCCCGATGGTCGACGGCTGGAAGGGCGATGACTGGTTCCACAACGGCGCCTTCCGCCAGACCAACTTCGACTACATCTACGGGCAGACCACACAGCGCGGCAAGGGCGAGCGGATCCCGCGGGGAGTGTTCGACGACTTCCAGCTGTTCCTCGCGCTCGGCTCGGCCGGCGGCTTCGCGCACCGCTTCGGGATCGATGCGCTGCCCTTCTACGTCAAGCTGAGCGAGCATCCCGCGTACGACGACTTCTGGCGCGGTCAGGCGCTCGATCAGATTCTCGCGGCGCAGCCGCTCAAGGTCCCGACGCTGTTCGTGACCAGCCTCTGGGACCAGGAGGACATGTATGGCGGCGTGCACGCCTACGCGGCGATGCAGGCGCGAGATGCCGGCAACAAGCTTGTGTTCATGGTGCTCGGTCCGTGGCGGCACTGCGGGATCAACGCCGACGGCACGACGCTCGGGCCGCTGAAGTTCGACGGCGACACGGCGCTGCAGGCGCGGCGCGATGTGATCGAGCCGTTCTTCGCGGAGCGCCTGAAGGACGGCGCACCGCACGCGGACCTGCCGCCGGTCACGGTCTTCGAGACCGGCACCAACGTGTGGCGGCGGTTGTCGGCCTGGCCGCTGTCATGCGCCTCGGGCTGCACGGCAAGGTCTGAGCCACTCTACCTGCAGCCGCACCTCGGGCTGAGCTTCACGGCCCCGCCGGTGAAGAGTGGCATGCCCTACGACGAGTACGTGTCCGATCCCGCCAAGCCGGTGCCGTACATCCCGCGGCCCGTGAGCTTCGGGGATCGGGACGCGTGGCGTAACTGGCTGCTGACCGATCAGCGGTTCGCCGACGGTCGCCCCGATGTGCTCACCTACTCCTCCGAGCCGCTGACGCAGCCCTTGCATCTGGCCGGCGCGCCCATGGTGAATCTCTTCGCCTCGACCAGCGGGACCGACAGCGACTGGGTGGTGAAGCTCATCGATGTCTATCCGGACGAGGTGCCGTCGGATTCCGGTCCGAGAATGGGCGGTTACCAGTTGGCCGTTGCCATGGACATCTTCCGCGGCCGCTATCGCGAGAGCCTCAGCAAGCCGAGCCCGATCCCCGCCGGAAAAGTCGAGCTGTACCGCTTCGCGCTGCCGCAGGTGAATCACGTATTCCTGCCCGGCCACCGCATCATGGTGCAGGTGCAGTCGAGCTGGTTCCCGCTCTACGATCGCAACCCGCAGAGCTACGTGGACAACATATTCCTCGCCCGTCCCGAGGACTACCGCAAGGCCGTCCAGAGGGTGTTCCATATCGGCGGGGTCTCGAGCTTCATCGATCTGCCGCTGGTCGCGGAACACTGATCCCGGGGGCGCGGCCGGCGGTGCGCGGTGGCGCTGCCGGAGAAGCCGATGCCGCAAACCGGCCAGTCCGCGCGCCGGGGCGTGACGATAATGGCGCAGGGACCCAAGCGACTCGCAGTCCGGTCAGGTTAACTCCATGGATCAGCAGCCCCAGACGAGCCAGCCGGCGCGCGCGCGCCGCCCGAGCGGCCGCGACGCCAAGATCGCCGCGCGCACCGCGCGCAGCCAAGCCTTCGTTCCCTACATCACGCGCCAGATTCCCTACTACGAGGTGCTGAGCGCCGAGGGGCTCGAGCTGCTCGAGCACAACGCCGATACGATCCTGCAGGAGATCGGCATCGACTTCCGCGACGATCCGGAGTCGCTCGAGCTGTGGAAGGCTGCGGGGGCCGATGTGCAGGGCGAGCGGGTGCGCTTCCCGCGCGGCATGTGCCGCGCGCTGGTGCGCCGCTCGGCGCCGAAGGAATTCACGCAGTACGCGCGCAACCCCGCGCGCAACGTAGTTGTCGGCGGCAACCGTACGGTGTTCGCACCCGCCTACGGCTCACCCTTCATCCGTAACCTCGACGAGGGGCGGCGCTACGCGCGCATCGAGGACTTCCGCAACTTCGTGAAGCTCGCGTACCTGTCGAACTCGCTGCATCACTCCGGCGGCACCATCTGCGAGCCGGTCGATCTGCCCGTCAACAAGCGGCACTTCGACATGGTCTACAGCCACATGAAGTACAGCGACAAGCCGTACATGGGCTCGGTCACCCACCCGGAGCGCGCCCAGGACACCGTCGAGATGACGCGCATCCTGTTCGGCAGCGAGTTCACCGATCCGGCGACCGGCAAGCCGCGCACCTGCGTGACCAGCCTCATCAACGCCAACTCGCCCCTCACCTGGGATGCGACCATGCTCGGGGCGCTGAAGACCTACGCGCGCGCAAACCAGGCGACGGTGGTCACGCCGTTCATTCTCGCCGGCGCCATGTCGCCGGTGACGGTGGCGGGCACCGCCGCGCAGACGCTCGCCGAGGCGCTCGCCGGCATGGCGCTCGCCCAGCTGGTGAATCCTGGCGCGCCGGTGATCCTCGGCAGTTTCGCCTCCTCGCTGTCGATGCAGTCGGGCGCGCCGACCTTCGGCACGCCGGAGCCCGCACTGGTGCTGTACGTCATGGCGGCGCTGGCGCGGCGCCTCGAGGTGCCGTTCCGCTCCGGCGGCTCGCTGTGCGCCTCCAAGATCCCGGACGCGCAGGCGGCCTACGAGTCCGCCAACACGCTGATCCCGACCTGCCTCGGTGGCGTCAACTTCGTGCTGCACACTGCCGGCTGGCTCGAGGGGGGCCTGGCCATGGGCTACGAGAAGTTCGTCATGGACGTCGACCAGGCAGGCATGATGCATACACTGCTCGCGGGCGTGGACCTGTCCGAGAACGGCCAGGCGCTGGATGCGATCCGCGAAGTCGGCCCGGGCAAGCACTTTCTCGGTTGCGCACACACACAGGCCAACTTCCAGACAGCGTTCTACCGCTCGCCGCTCGCCGACAACAACAGCGTCGAGCAGTGGGAGGCGGAGGGCGCCAAGGACATGATCCAGCGGGCGAATGCGCACTGGAAGAAGCAGCTCGCCGAGTACGAGCCGCCGCCGCTCGATCCGGCCGTGGACGAGGCACTGCTCGACTACATGCAGCGTCGCAAGGACTCCTTCCCCGACTCGAACGTCTGAGGTCGGGCGTCGCCGGGAAATGCGCTAGCATTGCCTGCGATGCGCGCGACTCCCAAGCCCGATCCCTCCCGGCGCCGCCTGCGGGCCGGCATGGTGGGCGGCGGCCGCGGCGCCTTCATCGGCGCGGTACATCGCATCGCCTGCGAGCTCGACGGCCAGGCGCTCGTCGTCGCGGGGGCGCTGTCGTCCGACCCGGAGATTGCGCGCGACAGCGCCGCCGCCTGGTTCCTCGAGCGCAGCTACGCCTCCTACGAGGAGATGGCACGGGCCGAGGCGGCCGCTGCCGACGGCATCGACTTCGTCATCATCGCCACGCCCAACGACCTGCACCTGAAGGTCGCACGCGCCTTCCTGACCGCGGGCATTCACGTGGTGTGCGACAAGCCGCTCGCGCTCAGCCTCGCCGAGGGCGAGGAGCTCGCGCGCCTCGTTGCCTCGGGGGAGGCGCTGTTCGCACTCACCCACACCTATACCGGCTACCCGGCCGTGCGCCAGGCACGCGAGATGGTACGCGCCGGTGCGCTCGGCGAGATCCGCAAGGTGCTGGTCGAGTACACGCAGGACTGGCTCATGGAGCCGCTCGAGAGCCGCGGCCAGAAGCAGGCCGCCTGGCGCACCGATCCGCAGCGCGCCGGTATGGGAGGCAGCGTCGGCGACATCGGCAGCCATGCCGCGAACCTGGTCGAGTTCGTGACGGGCAGGCCGATCGAGTCGGTGTGTGCGGACCTCAGCTCCTTCGTTCCGGGCAGGCGGCTCGATGACGACGCCAACGTGCTGATCCGCATCGCCGGCGGGGCCAAGGGCACGCTCACCTGCTCGCAGATCGCCGCCGGGGACGAGAACCGCCTCGCCATCCGCGTCTACGGATCGCATGCCGGTCTCGAATGGCAGCAGCAGGAGCCCAACACCCTGGTGCACAAGCCCGCCGGGGCACCGTGGCAGCTGCTGCGCACCGGGCAGGGGTACATGAGCGAAGCGGCCAGGGCAGTGACGCGGACGCCGCCGGGGCATCCGGAGGGTTATCTGGAAGCCTTCGCCAACCTTTATCGCGGCTTCATCGCCGACGTGCGCCGCCGCGCCGCCGGGCAGCCGCCGCTGCGCGACTATCCCGGCGTCGAGGAGGGGCTGCGGGGGCTGCGGTTCATCGAGCGCGTGGTCGAGAGCTCGCGCGCGGGATCAGTGTGGTTGAGTCTTTAAACGGCCGGCGCCTCGCGTAAGTCGGCGACTAGCGAAGTCCCCGCAGGTAGGCGAACGCCTGGCGCGCGGCCTCGAGCTGGCTCATGCGCGTGAACGGCCCTTCCTGCTCGGCGAAGTAGTGCTTGAGACCCGCCCTCTCGGCCGTCGCGAAGATCGGCCGATAATCGATCATGCCGTGGCCGAGCTCCGCGCCCGGGTAGTCCGCGGTCGCGCCGCGCGCCGCCGGCAGAAAATCCTTCACGTGGATCATCGGGAAGCGCTTCGGCAGTCGCTCGAAGTAGTCGCGCGGATTGCGGCCGCCGAGCACCATCCAGCCGCAGTCGATCTCGAACTGCACCAGCGCGGGATCGGTTGCCGCGAGCAGCAGGTCGTAGCCGATTGTCTCGCCCGCAGGCGCGAACTCGAAGTTGTGATTGTGATAGACGTACTGCAGCCCCGCAGCACGCGCCTGCTCGCCGAGGCGATTGGCGAGCTCGGCGGTGCGCTGCGCCTCATCGAGCGTCATGCCGCCGGAGTGCTGGCCCGGGATGAGCCCCCGCAGGCTGCCGCTCGCCGCGAATTGTGCGCCGAGAGCATGCGCCTCGCCGAATGCCGCGCCGGGGTCGCTGAAGTCGAGATGGGCGCTCGGGGCCGTCAGCCCGTGGTCATCGAGCAGGCGGCGGAACTCGCCCGCCCTGAGTCCGGCGAAGCCCGCGGTCTCGACCTCGCGGAAGCCGATCTCCCGGATGCGCCTGAGTGTTGCCGCCGGATCAGCGGCGAGGGAGTCCTTGACGGCGTACAGCTGGATGCCGGCGGGTCCAACGGACGGCAGCGCGCGGGCGACTCCGCTGAGGACGGGCGCGATGAGCGCGGCAACTCCCGCCCGTGCGGTGTTGGCGAGGAAGCGTCGGCGGCTGAAGATGGTCATAGGTGGCCCATGGTACGCTACTCGAGTGACGCCGCTCACCCGAACGCGTCTGTGCGCGATGATGTTCCTCCAGTTCTTCATCTGGGGCGGCTGGTTCGTCACCATGGGCAGCTACCTGGCGGCCAACCTGCACGCGAGCGGCGCGCAGACCGCGCTCGCCTATTCTACCCAGTCGTGGGGCGCGATCATCGCGCCGTTCATCGTCGGTCTGATCGCCGACCGCTATTTCAACGCCGAGCGGCTGCTCGGCGCGCTGCACATCGCGGGCGCGATTCTCATGTACGTGCTGTACTCGAGCCCCGACTTCGGCGCCTTCTATCCGCTGCTGCTCGCCTACATGCTGCTGTACATGCCGACGCTGGCGCTGGTGAACGCCATTGCCTTCCGGCAGATGGATTCGCCCGCGCGGCACTTCGGCGGCGTGCGGGTCTGGGGCACGATCGGCTGGATCGTGGCGGGACTCGTCATCAGCTACCTGTTCGCCTGGGATTCGCACCAGGGGATCGCCGTCGGGCTGCTGCGCCGGACGTTCCTCATGAGCTCGATCGCCTCCCTCGTGCTTGGGCTCTATAGCTTCACGCTCCCGGCGACGCCGCCGCGGCCCGCCGCCGGCCCCACCACGCTCAGGCGCCTCCTCGGCTTCGACGCCCTGGTGCTGCTCAGGGAGCGCAATTTTGCGGTGTTCTTCGTGGCCTCGGTCCTGATCTGCATCCCGCTCGCCTTCTACTATCAGAACGCCAATCAGTTCCTCACCGAGATCCAGGTCGCCAACGCCACCGGCAAGCAGACCATCGGGCAGATGTCCGAGGTGCTGTTCATGCTGGCGATCCCGTTCTTCCTGCGCGCCTGCGGCCTGAAGCTGACGCTCCTCATCGGCATGCTGGCGTGGGCCCTGCGCTATGCTCTGTTCGCTTATGGCGATGCCGGCGCGCTTGCCTGGCTGCTCATCATCGGCATCGCGTTGCACGGTGTGTGCTACGACTTCTTCTTCGTCTCCGGGCAGATCTATACCGACTCCAGGGCGGGCGCGGAGCACAAGGCCGCCGCGCAGGGGCTGATCACCCTCGCCACCTACGGCGTCGGCATGCTGATCGGCTTCTCGGTGGCGGGAATGACGGTCGATGCACACGCGCTCGCCGGAGCGCACGACTGGCGCTCGATCTGGCTGTTCCCGGCAGCGTTTGCCGGCGGCGTATTCCTGCTGTTCGCGGCCACATTCCGCAACGAGAGGCTGGCCCATGCCGGCGCGTGAGTTCCGACCGCGGCCGATGCGCCTCAGCATCCTCACCGCAGCGCTGCAGGAGCTGACCGCGCGCGACCGGCGCGACGCGGATCCGGATCTGGCGATCGAGGAGTGGCTCGAATTCGCGCGCGAGCTCGGCTGCCCGAACATCGAGCTGTCGGCGGCACTGCACCCGAGCGAGAGCGACGTGCCGGCGGCGGCCATGCTGGACCCCGTGGCCAACACACTCGACCTGCGGCGGCCGTTCGATGCGGGGCGCGCAGCGCGCGTGGCCCGCGCCATGCGCGCGAGCGGCGTGGGGCTCTCCGATCTCGGTTATTTCGACAACATGCTGGCGGCGGACGAGGCCGCGAGGGCGAAGAAGCACGCGCTGATGCTCAGGGTATTCGATGCGGCGGTGCTGCTCGGCACCGATGCCGTCACCGGCTTCGTCGGCCGCAACCCGCGCCTGTCGATGGACGCGAACCTCGTCATGTTCGAGCAGGTGTTCGTGCCGCTGCTGAAGGAAGCGCGCTCGCGCGGCCTCACCTATCGGGTCGAGCAGTGCCCGATGCCGGGGTGGAACACGAGCGACAACTGGCACAACAACATCGCCTACGCTCCGGGCCCGTGGATCGCCCTGCACCGCATCTGCGAGCGCCACGGCGTCGGCGATCAGTTCCGTATCCACTATGATCCCTCACATGCGATCCTCATGGGCCAGGACTCGCGCTCCGTGTTCCAGTACCTCAAGGATCAGGGCTACGGCTTCCTGATCGGCGGCTTTCACGTCAAGGGCCAGGTGATCGACGCGCGTGGCATCTCGGCCTGGGGCTACGGCGGCCAGACCCTGGAGCGCGGCGACTGGCACGGCGAGCAGCCGAGCAGCGATCCGCGAGCGCAAGCCAATGCCTGGAAGAAGCAGACGGTGTTCGCCGAGCACGAGCTGCCCGGCACCGCGCGCCACGACCCGCTCGCCTACCTGCAGAACCGCTCGGTCGACTGGCTCGATCATCAGCTCGCCGCACGCGAGCTCCTCAGTATCGAGCCGGACAAGACCTACCTCGTGGTGGAGCACGAGTTCCCGCCGGCGCGCGTCCAGGACCGCGAGAGACTCCGGCCGATCCTCGCCGCCTCGATCGCCTTCACGCGCGCGATCGATGAGGCGGCGGCGGCGATGTACGCCCTGCAGCACGAGGTGCTCGCGAGCGCCGGGATAGACATCCAGGGCATCGGCCGCGAGGCCTTCAGGTCCTGAGCGAGAGGACAGAGGTGCCATGCCGTTCGTAACACCGCAATCGAAGCAGCGCACGTACGATGTGATCGTCGTCGGTTCGGGCGCCGCCGGCGGACAGACTGCCTACACGCTGTGCATGGAGGGGGCGAGGGTACTGATGCTGGAGGCCGGGCGACGCTACCGGCCGGAGTCCGAGACGCCCATGTTCCAGACTCCCGACATGGCGCCGCTCGGCGGTGTCGGCACGCCGCAAAAGCCCTTCGGCTTCTACGATGCGACCATCGACGGCGGCTGGCAGGTGCCGGGTGAGCCTTACGTGCGTACGACCGAGGAGCACGGCGGGCGCTTCGACTGGTGGCGGGCGCGCATGCTCGGCGGGCGTACCAATCACTGGGGACGCATCTCACTGCGCAACGGTCCCTACGATTTCAAGCCGAAGAGCCGCGACGGGCTGGGCTTCGACTGGCCGATCGGCTACGAGGATCTGGCCCCGTATTACGACAAGGTCGAGCTGCTGATCGGCGTGTATGGCACCAGCGAGGGCCTGGAGAACACGCCGAACTCCCCGCCCGGCTGTCTGCTGCCGCCGCCCAGGCCCATCGTCAGCGACTATCTCATCGCCCAGCGGGCGAGGCGCGTGGGCGTGCCGACGATTCCGGGTCACCGCGCCGTGCTGACGCGGGCACTCGACCACCGCAGCAACCCGCAGCGGCTGCACCCGGGCAACCCGAGGGCGCAGCAGATCCTGGCCGCCGATATGCAAGCCCGCGCTCCCTGCCTGTGGGCGACTCCCTGCGGGCGCGGCTGCTCGATCCGCGCCAACTATCAGTCGACCACGGTGCACCTGCCGCCGGCGCTCGCCACCGGCAATCTCGACATCATGACGGACGCCATGGTGTACGAGGTGACGCTCGGCGCCGACGGGCACGCGGGCGGCGTGAGCTTCGTCGACCGCACCACCGGCAGGCACGAGCAGGCGAGCGCGCGCGTCGTGGTGCTCGCGGCGAGCGCCTGCGAGTCGGCGCGGATCCTCCTCAACTCGAAGAGCCCGAAGTTTCCGGACGGCCTCGCCAATTCGAGCGGCAAGGTCGGCCGCTATGTCATGGACACGGTCGGGAGCGATGTCTCGGGCCAGGTGCCGCTCCTCGAGGGTCTGCCGCCACTCAACGAGGACGCCGCCGACGGCCACCAGCTGTATACGCCCTGGTGGCTGTACCGCGAGCAGCTCGCCGGCAAGCTCGGCTTCGCGCGCGGCTATCACATCGAGTTCGGCGGCGGCAAACGCATGCCCGGACCCGGAACGGGATCGGGCCTCGAATGGCTGAACGGCGGCAACTACGGCGCGAAGTTCAAGCAGGACGTACGGCGCTACTACGGCTCGTTCGTGTATTTCAGCGGCCGCGGCGAGATGATCCCCAACGAGAACTCCTACTGCGAGATCGACCCGGGAGGCCTCAAGGACAAGTGGGGAATCCCGGTGCTGCGCTTCCACTGGCAGTGGTCCGAGCACGAGACGCGCCAGGCCGCGCACATGCAGCGCACCTTCGGGGAGATCATCGAGGCCATGGGTGGCAAGCCCGAGAAGATCGAGACCGACGGTGCCAGGGCGATCGCCCCGGGAGGGCTGATCATCCACGAGGTGGGCGGCGCGATCATGGGAGCGGATCGCAGAGTCTCGGTCACCAACCAGTGGTGCCAGACCTGGGATGTGCCCAACCTGTTCGTCACCGACGGCGCGGTATTCCCCTCCAACGCCGACAAGAATCCGACGCTCACGATCATGGCGGTCGCATGGCGCGCGGCGGACCACATCCTCGCATCGCTGCGGCGCAGGGAGCTGTGATGGACCGGCGCACGAGCATCAAGTGGATGCTGGCGGTGAGTGCCGCGTGGCCGGCGTGGCAGGGGAGCCGTGCGCAGGCGCCGTCCGCTGCCGCGGCGACGCCGCGCGCGGCGGGTTACGGCACCGATCCCGACCTGGTCGCGTCTCACGAGCGCGGCGAGTTCTGGCCGCTGAGCTTGAGCGCCGCACAGCGGCGG
>Ga0335076_10005099_pt1 | contig 13307 bp, 10 predicted proteins | sample Lox_Sample_25_FD_206717 | JGI IMG/M metagenome (GOLD analysis project Ga0335076, IMG submission 206717) | Soil microbial communities from Loxahatchee National Wildlife Refuge, Florida, United States - Lox_Sample_2.5 | ecosystem: Environmental > Terrestrial > Soil > Wetlands | place: USA...
GCGAAGAGGCGCGCGTGGACGCGCTCGGCGGCATTGGCGAAGCCGAGCATCGTCCGGGCCCGGTGTCCCTCCGCGTTCGCCTGCTCCACCATGGGCGGGTACATCTTCTCGAACTCGTAGGTCTCGCCGTCGAGCGCCGCCTCCAGGTTCGCTAGCGTGGTCCCGACGCCGCCCATGTTGGCGAAGTGCGCCTGGGCGTGGATGGTCTCGGCCTCGGCAGCGGCGCGGAAGAGCTTCGCGATCTGCGGTAGCCCCTCCTTGTCCGCCTGGCGCGCGAAGGCGAGGTACTTGCGGTTGGCCTGGCTCTCCCCGGCGAACGCGGTCGCCAGGTTCTCGTTGGTCGTCGGCATCGTCCCCTCCAGGACTCGGTGAGGTGAGGCGCGAGCATCATTTCGCAGAAGGCGAGGGCAGGCCACAGGGAACTCTCGGGGGCGACTCTGCCCGGATGCCGCCCGGCTTGACCACCGTCAAAGACGGCCCGCCACATCCTGATATTGAATTTCATTAGCGCGAGCGAGTTGCAACGAAAGCGAGGTCCCGGGGTGAAGAAGGTGCAGAGGAAAGCGAGACGAGGAGGCGTCGCCGCCGGGGCCCGAGCCCGCCCGCAGGAGATCCTGCGCGCCCATCTCGAGAAGCACGGCCTCCGCCGCTCGCGCGTGCGCGACGCAGTCGCGGACACGTTTTTCGCCACGCCCGGGCACGTCTCGGTGGAAGAGCTCACCGGGCGGGTGCGGAGGCGGGATCCGGGAATCGGCCACACCACCGTCTACCGGACGCTGCGGCTCCTCGCCGAGTGCGGGCTGGCGGAGCCCCACGACTTCGGCGACGGGATGACGCGCTACGATCCCGTCCGGGAGGCCGGTCACCACGACCATCTCGTCTGCACCGCCTGCGGCACCATCGTGGAGTTCGAGAACCCCGAGATCGAGGAGCTTCAGGGGGAGGTGGCGCGCCGCCACCGCTTCGTCACCGAGAACCACAAGCTCGAGCTGTACGGGCGCTGCGCCCGCTGCCGGGGCGGTCGCCCGGGAGGATCCACATGATCGCCTGCGTTTGCCGCGCTGTCTCCGATCGGGCCATCCGCGCGGCGGCGGCCGCCGGGGCCACCGCCGAGGACATCGCCCGGGCCACCGGCGCGGGCTCGGCCTGCGGCTGCTGCGCGGACTTCGTCCGGCTGGTCATCGAGGAGGAGGCCAGTTGCCATTCTTCGGGTGCTCCCTGCCAAGGCTGCCCGCGCCGGAGCGCGAGCGCCGGATGACTCCCCCTCCGAGGTCGAGATGACGGGCGACGTCCACGACAAGAGGGGGTCGAGCTGCTCGAGCCCGTCACCCGGCCTGCCCTCCTGCGGGGAGTCCGACCTCCGCTGAGGGTGCGGCGGCCTCCTCGCGAGGCTCGTCTCTGGCGCGGTGGAGTTGAAGACCGCCAGTCAGACCGAGGAGTCAGGGCGCGAGGGGGCCCGCGGGCTGCTCGCGGGGCGGCGACCGCCCTCGGAATGCCGGCAGGGGACGTTCGCCCCGCCGCTCCGCCGGCTCGAGGTTCGCGGTCGGAGCCGCTGCCCAGACCGAGGACTCGAAGAACACGTCGCTGCTCGGGGCGGAGCCGTCGTTCGTCATCACGAAGAAGGCTCCGACCGGTCCCGCGACGGCGGCAAGGCCCTCGTAGTCGCCGAGGAAGTAGCCGTCGGAGTTCGCGGCCGCCCTCAGGTTGAACGGCGCTCCGAGCTCTGTCTCTCGCCAGGTGAGGCCCCCGTCGGCGGAGGTCGCGAGCCAGGCGGCCGCGAGAAGACGGGACGCGTCGCCCAGGGAGTCGAGGCGCAGGTCGTAGTAGGTCAAGGAAATCGTTCCCGCCGCGGCCAGGATGGGGGTGAAGGCTTGCGCGAGGGGAGCGCCGTTCACTTGCCTGGGGGCGGACCAGCTTGCGCCTCCATCGCTGGATTCGGCAAGGGCGATGCCGTCGCGGGCGCCGCCGCTGAAGACGCTATCCTCCCAGGCGACGTACACGGTACCGGTCCCCGGATCGACTGCCGCGGAGACGAGGGAGTCGCCGGTCCGCACCGGCTCTTGGTTCTTCGGATCCACCACTCCCCGGGGATCGGCCTTGGCCACCTCGATGGGGGTGGACCAACTGTCCCCGCCATCCGCGGACCGGAGGGCCGCCACCGTGTACTCCGGAGTCTCCGCAAGGCGGGTGACCTTCGTGAAGACGTCGAGTAGGGTCCCGTCCGGGAGGACGACCACCAGATTGCCGATGGTTTGTGCGTCGGACCCCGGATCGTAGATCGGACGGGCTGCCTCCCAGCTGGCCCCGTCGTCCGGGCTGCGAGCGAACCAGGCCGGACCGGTTGCCACAGACTGGCTCGGGGCGGTCACGCCTGTGAGGCGGTCCCAGACCGCGTACACGCGCGGCGGTCGCACCGGGTCTGCCGTGATGGAGGGCTTGTCGAGGGCGACGTTCGGGTCGGTGTCGACCTGGAGGCCCACCGGCTCGCTCCAGGTGGCGCCGCCGTCGAGCGACCGGCTAGCCAGGATGGCTCGTCGCCCGACCCCGGCGTCGAAGGCCAGTCCAAGCTGGTGTACGATCCCAGCAGCCGAGATCGCTACCCAAGGGTCGGAGCCGCGCTGGTAGTCCCCGCCGGTGCATCGGGTGAATCGGGCATAAGACCCGCTCCACGTGCGTCCCCCGTCGCGCGAGACTGCGGCGAGCAGACCGTTCGCGCCCGCGTCGGACCACCGGTCCTGTTGCCAGACGCCCACGAGGTGGAGGGGGTCGCTCGGGTCGGCCGCCAAGGCTGGCTCGACCGCGGTCCCGACGTAGTCGGTCGCGCCTTGGCCGGCGCCGGAGCAGCCGGGCGCAAAGGGAGACGCGCCGGAGACGCGCACGGCCCCGCCCACGATCGCCGGAGGCGGCGAGGCAGGCCCACCCCCGGGTCCGCAGCCGGCGAGGAGAAACGCCGCGGTCGAGATCTCGGCTACGAGGGGGCGCACCCGGCGAAGCATAACCGTGCGTCGAGGCGCCGGGAAAGCGGCCCGCCGCGGTGACGACGCTGCCCGGGCGACGCAGTCGGTCGCCCCGCCACGAGAATCGGCGTCGACTGTGTCGGCGGCCAGGGCCCGGCGACGTTCGCGCGAGCCCCGACCGTGACGAAAGGTCGGGAAAGGCAACAAAGCCCGGGCGTTCCACCCACCGACTGGCAGTTGTCGATACCGCCAGGCGTTTTTCGGAGATCTCTTCGCTTCGCGATTGGTACGAGCCCGGTTGGGTTGCGCCCCTCCGTGTCCGTGCCAGGCCTTAGGTTGGCAGTGGCGGGCACGGGCCGCCGAAGGCCTTTGCGGGGGGAATATTGGCCCCAGGTAGGCTCGTGCCCGCCGTTTCCACGCATATCACAGCGTCCGCAGTGTCACACAAGGGCAATAACGTATAGTGAATACCACATGGGGCGGTCGCGGTCGTGGGACCTCAGGGGATCCCCTCGCGGGTGACCCGGGGCAACATCCGTGAGGCCGAGATCGCTGCATCGATCTTACTCGAAGGCGGCCTTTGGCCGGAGGGATGCTCCCCGGTCCCCCTCGTGACACCGGCGACGGTCCACCCGGCCGAGGTCCTGCGCCGGGCCGTGGCGGCGAACTACCGCGTGTTCGAGCGCGGCAACCGGCGGTCCGCCCACCTTCACATCTGGGCCTGGACCAGTCAGGAAATCCAGCAGGCTGTGCAAGAGGGCATCTCGCGCGCCAACGCCGCCGACGTCGACGGCACGTTCTTGACCTGCGCGACGGGTGGGGTGGAGCCTGGCCGCAGTATCTATCGATTTTCATGCGGGAGGTGCCGGTGCTGGAGAAAGTTGACCGCGACGGCGCTGTGCAGGGCGTTGACCCGCAGTTACGCAAGCCGGCGGCGGTGCTGGTCAACGGTGGGACTCGCAGCGGCAGAGGCGCTAGTCTATGCCATCAGGAAGCACCAGCTGGCTCGCCTGGTAGGCGAGCGGGAGGCAGGGCTCACCCAGGCGCAGCTCGCCGCTCTCATCGGGGTGAAGCAGCCGATGACTGCCAGAGTGGAGCGGGGCCCGGACCCGCGAACACCGCGTTGGGACGTCCTACGGAGGGTCGGCTTGGTCCGCGGGAAGCAATTCGTGCTCTAGTTCGTCTCGACGAAGGGCCCCGTGCCGCTCGTCCAAATCGATGGGAGCCGGCCTCTCGACCAGGTGTAAGGGCGCCTGGGTTTCGCACGAGGCGTGGCCGGTGGAATCGAAGGCGATCACCAAAGGTGTTGTAACGCGGCGACGGCGCTCGGCAAAAGCGCGCCAAGCTCTTGCAGGACAACCCCTTATCGGTAGTGAGCGGTGAACCGCAGTGGACACCGCGCAGACCCTCAAAGACGTTGGCGAGTCGCAAGTTCGGCAACCAGCCGACGCTTGCAGCCAACCGCGGACCCCGCGCGCAGAAGGCTACGCCACTTCGCAGGCCCGGGAATCATTCACGGTGAGGCGCGTAGGTCTGGGGACCCCCTAAGGGAAAGGCCGCATGCGCGTACCCAAGAGGAGCGCCGCGTCGCGCCGCCCTTCTATTAGATGTCGTTCGTCGTGCGTGCTCATCGTGCGCAGACGTGGAGAGTCGGAGCGGCAGTCGTCGCGGCGATTGCCCTGGCAGGCTCGCTGCGCCCGGCGGATAACGTTCCGCACGAGATCCGAGAGCGCTGCAACTGCCATCACGGCCCCGAGAAGCAGTGCAGTTGTTTGTCTTGCAAGCGTGCAGCCTCGACGGCCCGCCTCGCAGAGGCCGAGCGAGGGCCGCCGTGCCACAGGGACGCCGCCCGCGCCAGGATTGGGCGGGAGATGAACGAGGAGGCCCTGCCGGGCCCGTGTCTCCGGGGCGCATGCGGCACGCCTCAGGATCAGCACGCCGCAGTCACCGGACTGAACGTCTTCATCGTTCCGGTGATCGAAGGCGTCCTCGGGCCAGCACCGGCAAGCGAACTAGCGAAGTACGGCAATAGCGCAGAAGAAGACCTTGCGATTCCGCCCGCGACGCCGCCTCCTCGACGGTCTTAGGAACGCGATCAAGCTCGTCACGCGTTGGGCAGCGTCAAGTAGAGGCCCGCCCCAGGGTTTTGGGCGAGTTCCCACTGACCGTCTTCGAGGGGCGGCTGCCCCCGAGAAGTAGGTACCAGCGTCGCCTAACTGACCAGGCGTTCGTTTGCCGGCTCAGCGCTTCCCTGGCCGGGTCGCACGCGTGACGAGCCTTCGCCTCTTCGGGCAGAGCCGGCCGCTGCGGCCATCGGGCTCGTCGCCCACGACCTCTCACGGAGAACTCACAATGACTCCATCGAAGCGCGCTCTTGGAATACCAGCTCCAGTGACCATCCATGTCTTCTCGGCCCGGAAAACCACCTGCAAGATTTCGAACAAGCCCGACCTTCCGAGTTCGATCGCGATGAAGCTTCTTCGTGCCGCCGTCGGGCTCGCCGCGGTAGCGTCGACGGCCCTCCTGCCTTCAATGACCTGGGCCTGCGCCTGTGGCTGCGGCGTATTCGACGTTGGCGGCGGAACCTTGATCGCGATGCCCACCGTTTCAGAAACGGGGTGGTCCGCATGGTTCCGGTACAGCTACATGAATCAAAACCAAAATTGGGAAGGCAGTGCTCGTGCGCCGGCCTCTGACAACGCGGACAAGGAGGTCAACACCAATTTCTTTACCCTTGGTGGTCAGTACGTGATCAATCGCGACTGGTCGGTGATGGCGGAACTGCCCATCTACGATCGCCAGCTGACGACGACTGACGATGGCACGGTCAACGGGCCAGCGGGCAGCATCTATACGGCCGACATGACCGCGATGGGCGACTTGCAGCTCACCGCCATCTACACCGGGCTCCTGAGCGACATGTCGCTAGGGCTGACGTTCGGTCTATGGCTCCCAACGGGTGACTACACTGGCCCAACCGGTTCACTCGGCGGGTATGAATTCGATCGCGACACTGTTCCGGGGACGGGAGCAACGAGCCTGACCATCGGCGGTTACTACGTGGGTGGCATCACCACGGACAACCGGCTCGCCTATTTCCTTCAGGCCAGATACGTATTTGCAGTCTTCACCCGCAACGACTATCGGCCAGGTGGAGAGTTGGACGGAGCGGCAGGGCTCACGTACACATTTGATACGGGAGCGAACACGAGCATAACGCCGCTACTTCAAGCCAAGGTCAGCTATCGAACGCACGATACGGGCGCGAACGCAGATCAGGCAAACTCCGGATACACGCGCTTATTGGTCGGGCCGGGCGTAGAGGCTCGCCTTTGGAAGGTCCGGCTCTACGCCGACGTCGAGTTCCCCGTCTATCAGTACGTCAATGCCGCCTCCAGCGTGGCCGTGGAGGGCACTGCGGGGCAGCTTGTCGCTTCGGTTCTCGTCAATGCAGTGGCCGCGTACGACTTCTAGGATTCGCGGGCGCGCCGGAGTAGCTCGATGATGAAGGTCACCATCGCCATCGCGTGCATTCTGTCCTGCTATCCAGCCGAGGGGCGGGCCGCGCCCATGGTCGGGGAACTCGCCCCACCCCTCGCTGTCCCAGCGGTCGGCGGAGGCCGCTTCGATCTGAGTGCCCTCCGCGGAAAAGTAGTCGTCATCAATTACTGGGCGACCTGGTGTTCCCCCTGTCGTACGGAAATGCCGGCACTCGACGCGTTCTACGCACGGTTCCACGACCGAGGTGTCGAGCTCATTGGCATTAGCGTCGATCGCACTCGGGACCGAGAGGATGTCCTCAGGGCGGCGCGAACGGTGCGTTATCCCGTTGCGATCGTGGGCGATGCCACTGCCGATGGCTTTGGGAAACCGGCAACGCTCCCGACAACCTACGTTATCGATCGGGCCGGAATCGTGCGCATCGTCATGACCCCAGGTGCGAACCCGTTAACTGAAGATGCACTTGAGCGGGCATTGGTGCCGCTCCTCGCACGCGATCCCGAGCGCTGAGTCCAGTAGTGAGCTTGCCAAAGGGCACTGCTTGAAGGAGACGGGCCCGTCGCCCGCCGAACTCTCTACCCGGGCCTTTCGGCATCCACACTGGCCGCGACGGGTTCGATTGCGCGCTGAGTCATGATCACTGCTCCGCTGGCGGGGGCCGCTCAGCGCGCCCGAAGCGGGGAGTCGGGGCGGAGCGAATGCAAACGCTGGCTTACGCCCCAAACAGCCCCGGGGCCCGTACTAGCGCGACTTACGAGCAGCGGATACGGCAACGGGCCATGGCCCACGCACGGAGGTCCGTACATGTCAAACGTGATCCTGAAGACAAACGATGGTGGTACGACGACACTAGCGGCGGAAGTAGTCGCGGCGTTCCGCGGACAGTTGCGCGGCGCGCTGTGCCTGCCAGGCGAACCGGGGTACGACCAAGCACGCACCATCTGGAACGCGATGATCAACAGGCGGCCCGGCGCCATCGTTCGTTCGGCCGGGGCGGCCGACGTTATACGAGCGGTCAAGCTTGCCAGGGAGCACCGGCTTCTCCTCGCGATCCGGGGGGGTGGACACAACATCGCTGGCAACGCCGTTTGCGAGGGTGGTCTGATGGTCGACCTCTCGCAGATGAAGTCGGTCCGCATTGATCCCGTAGGCCGAACGGCCCGCGTCGAGCCGGGTGTAACCTTGGGCGAGTTCGACCGTGAGGCGCAGGCGTTTGGCCTCGCAACGCCGCTCGGCATCAACTCGACGACGGGCGTGGCCGGGCTCACGCTGGGCGGGGGATTCGGCTGGATCAGCCGGAAGTACGGGCTCTCCATTGATAATCTCCTCTCCGTGGACGTGGTCACGGCGAACGGTGACCTGGTACGCGCGAGTGAGAAGGACGACGCCGACCTGTTCTGGGCTGTCCGCGGTGGCGGTGGCAATTTCGGTGTCGCGACGTCATTCAAGTTCCGCCTCCACCCGGTCGGCCCGGAAGTACTTGCCGGCTTGATCGTTCATCCCTTCGCCAGGGCCAAGGAGCTCTTAGAGGGCTATCGCCGCGCGGTCGCCAGTGCGCCGGAGGAGCTCACGTGCTGGGTGGTAATGCGCAAGGCCCCCCCGCTGCCGTTCCTCCCCAAGGAAGTGCACGGCAAGGAGGTAGTGGTCCTCGCAGTGTGCTATGCGGGCGACCTGGAAAAGGGCCGCAAGGCCGTTGCGCCGCTTCAAGCACTTGGCAAGCCCATCGCGGACGTAGTTGGGCCAAGCCCCTTCGCTGGCTGGCAAACCGCATTCGACCCGCTGCTGACGCCAGGGGCTAGGAACTACTGGAAGTCGCACGATTTCGTCGAATTAAGCGACGGAGCAATCAAGGTGATGCTCGACTACGTTGGCCGCCTGCCGTCGCCGGACTGCGAGGTCTTCATCGGCAACCTGGGCGGCGCCGTGAACCGGGTGCCGGTGCAGGCTACCGCGTATCCACACCGAGACATTCAGTTCGTGATGAACGTCCACACGCGCTGGAGCGACGCGGCCAACGACAAGGAGTGCATCTCCTGGGCACGACAGCTGTTCGACGCGATGACACCCCACGCAACCGGCGGTGTTTACGTCAACTTCATGCCAGAGGAGGAATCGCAGCGCGTGAGCCAGGGGGCCTACGGAGCTAACTATCAACGGCTCGCCAAGCTGAAGGCCAAGTACGATCCGGAAAACCTGTTCCGGATGAACCAGAATATCGGTCCTGCGAGTTAGCCGGGACGAGGGTCGCTTCGGTGCAGGCGGAGCTCGAAACCGATTATCTCGTCGTGGGTGCTGGGGCCGCGGGGATGGCGTTTACTGACGCGCTCCTCGCGCATTCGGACGCGACCGTCACCATCGTGGATTGCCGCCACGCGCCCGGCGGGCACTGGGTCGACGCCTATCCGTACGTGCGGCTCCATCAGCCGTCCACTTTCTACGGCGTCGACTCCGTGCCGCTCGGGCAGAACGCCATCGACGCACTCGGGACGAACGCCGGCTTCTACGAGCTCGCCGGCGCGGACGAGCTACGGGCGTATTACGAACGGGTCATGCATCGCCACTTCCTGCCCACCGGGCGGGTCCGGTACTTCCCTTGCTGCGACTACGTGGGCGAGCATCGCTTCGTCTCCCGGCTCACGGGCGCGTCTAGGAACGTGCACGTGCGCCGCAAGCTGGTCGACACCACGTACCTGGAAGGCGAGATCCCGGCGACTAGCCCTCCACCCTTCGCGATCGCCGACGGCGTCCGTTGCGTGACACCGAACGAGCTCGCTCGCTTCGAGCAGCCACCCGCGCGCTTCGTGATCATCGGCGGAGGCAAGACCGCCCTCGACGCCTGTGTGTGGCTCCTCGAGCAGGGCGTCCCGGCGACGGCGATCCGCTGGATCCGGCCGCGCGAAGCGTGGTGGATGAACCGCAGGTTCCAACAGCCGCACACGCTCCTGCCGGACCTCTTGCAAGGCGCCGCGATCCAGATGGAGGCCATGGCCCAGGCCGGCTCGATGTACGAGCTCTTCGCCCGGCTCGAATCGGAAGGAGTCTTCCTCCGCATCGATCCCGACGTCGCGCCGACAATGTTTCGCGGCGCCGTCGTCAGCGAGTCCGAGCTTCGCCTCCTCCGACAGATCGGGGACGTGGTCCGCATGGGCCACGTGCGCAGGATCGAGTGCGACGAGGTCGTCCTCGACCGGGGCCGTGTGCCGACCGACGGGCGAACGGTTCACGTACACTGCGCGGCGCGAGGGCTCCGGCGCCCGCCGCGCCGTCCCATCTTCGAGCCGGGGCGAGTGACCATCCAGCCCTTCTTCTATGGGTTCGCCTGTTACCAGTTCGCCATGCTTGGCGTGATTGAGGTCACGATTGAGAGCGACGAGCAGAAGAACGGCCTGTGCCCTCCGATTGCCTATTGGGACCAGGACAGGGACTATCTGAGCGCGTTCCTGGCGACGATGGGCCTCACGACGGCGATGGCCGCCCATCCGGCCCTCGCGAGCTGGAACAAGGGGAGCCGTCTCAACCCGATCAGCGGCTTCGCTTCGCACAAGGACGACCCGCGCGTCAGCGCCTCCCGCGAACGCATCAAGCGTTTCGGCTTTTCGGCGGCGATGAACCTGCAGAAGCTCCTGTCGGAAGCAGGCCCGAGCTGACGCAAACCGCCGAGAGCGGGCGGTGGGCGTGGCGTCTAAGCCATCACCGAGAGGCGCTACGGCCACCTCTTGCCCGACTTCATGGCTGCGGAGGTGAACAAGCTACGGTTCGGCCTCGGTGCGCTGGCGAAGGTTCCCGCTGGGCAGAACTCGCCGGACTTTGCAGCGAGTCTCCGGCCGGCGGTTACACCTGGGTTGCAATTCCCGCTGGAGCAAGAAGAAGAGGCCGGAACGCCTCCGAAAACGGGAGATATTCCGGCCTCTAAGGTGGCGCGCGGTACAGGATTCGAACCTGTGGCCTTCGGCTCCGGAGGCCGACGCTCTATCCAGCTGAGCTAACCGCGCTATTCATGGAATCTTCTACCTTCAATGCTGGGGTCGCTTCCAGCACCTTGATGGCCCGCTCGCGGCCTGCGCGACCCGCAGACGGCTACATACCATGGCAGCCGAGGAGGCTCGCAAGAACTAACGCCTCTCCGGCAGGAGGGTAGCCTCGCAGGGGGGCTTGTCTGCGCGTCCGGCCGCTTTCGGTTAGTAGCCGATCACTGGCTGGAGGGGTAGGGAAGCTCGCATTGACCCGACTCGACCCGAGGCAGCTCGAGTCCCTGCTCGCCTTGACCGGCGGGGCCGCCTACGGGGTGGATCGCGAAGGGAGGGTGCTCGAGTGGGGCGCCTCGGCGGAACGCCTCTTCGGGCTAGCCGCTGCCGAGGCGCTGGGGAAGCCTGGCCCGGGCGCGGTTTCGGGCGCGCGCGAGCGCCTGGCCGCCGCGATCCGAGAGGCGGCGGCAGGCGGCCACGCCGAGGTCCCCGGGATCTTCGTCCAGGCGAGGGGCGGGGCGCGTGTCCGGGTCGACGCGGTGCTGGGACCTCTGCTCGAGGGACGCGCGGGGGCGGCCGTGGTCGTCGTTCCGTGCGCCTCGGCCGGCGAGACGACGGCAGCCGAGAGGCGTCTCGCGACCGTGCTCGATGCGATCCCGACGCCGATCTTTTTCAAGGACCGCGACGGGGTGTATCTGGGTTGCAACGTCGCGTTTCAGGAGTACCTGGGACGTTCTCGCGACGAGATCGTGGGGCACGGCGTCCACGATGTGGCGCCCCCTCATCTCGCCGCCGTCTACGAAGCAGCTGACGACGCGCTCATGCGTTCGGGCGAGACGCAGGTGTACGAGACCCTGGTGCGCGCCGCCAACGGTGCGGAGCAATATGTCCTCCTCACCAAGGGGGTCCTGCGCGATGAACGGGGGAGGGTGGAGGGATGCGTCGGGACGATGCTCGACATCAGCGAGCGCAAGCGGGCGGAGGAGGCGTTGCGACAGAGCGAGGAGCGGTTTCGTATCATGGCCGACGGCTCGCCGGTCATCATCTGGGTGACCGATCCTCAAGGCGGAAATCAGTACGTCAACCGGAGGTATCGCGAGTTCTTCGGGGTCACGCTCGGCGAGGCTCAGGGAGGAAAGTGGCAGCCTTTCGTGCACCCGGACGACGTGATGAAGTACCTGGAGAAGGTGGTGAGCGCCGTCCGGGAGCGCAAGCCATTCTTCGCGGAGGCGAGGGTGCGGCGCAAGGACGCCGAGTGGCGGCTCCTCGCCTCCCACGGCGCGCCTCGCTACTCCACAACGGGCGAGTACCTCGGGCACATCGGCATCAGCCTCGACATCACGGAAGAGCGACGCCTTCAGGAGCAGTTCCAGCAGGCGCAGAAGCTGGAGAGCGTGGGGCGTCTAGCGGGCGGCGTCGCGCACGACTTCAACAACCTGCTCACCGTGATCTTGATGTGCGCCGAGGCGTTGAAGCGGGACATCGGAGCCCAGCGACCGGCGGAACTCGAACTCATCGAGGACATCGCCGTGGCGGGGGAGCGCGCGCGCGACGTCGCCCGCCAGCTGCTCGCCTTCGCGCGAAGGCAGGTCATCCGACCCGTGCCGCTCGACCTGGGCGCCCTGGTGAGGGGCACGGAGAAGCTCCTGCGGCGCGTCATGGGGGAGGACGTCGAGGTCGTCGTGACCTCCGCTCCTGCCCTCCTGAGCGTGCGCTGCGATCAAGGGCAGATCGAGCAGATCATCCTCAACCTGGCGGTGAACGCGCGAGACGCGATGCCGAAAGGCGGCCGGTTCATCATCGACACTCGCAACGCGCAGGTCGACGTGGGCCAGGTCGCGTCCCATCCTTTCCTGAAGGATGGCCCTTTCGTGCGGCTAGCCCTCCGAGACACCGGACACGGCATGACGCCGGAGGTAAAGGCGCATGCCTTCGAGCCCTTCTTCACGACGAAGCCTGCCGGTCAGGGAACCGGGCTCGGCCTCGCCATGGTCTACGGGATCGTGAAGCAGAGTGGAGGCCACATTCTCGTGGAGAGCGAACCCACCCAAGGTACCACCTTCGAGATCTACTTCCCTGGCGGCTACGAGACCGCCGTGGATCCCTCGGAGCCGGTCGCAGAAGGGCCGACAACCGGATCGGAGACCATCCTGGTGGTGGAGGACGACCCGCAGGTGAGGGAGGTGACGGTCCGCTCGCTGAGAGCGGGGGGATACGAGGTCCTCTCCGCCGGGCGGGGGCAGGACGCGCTCGAAATGGCGCCCGAGGATCTCGGCCGCGCTCAGCTTCTCGTGACGGACGTCGTCATGCCCGGGCTCACCGGGCCCGCGCTCGCGGAAGAGATGCGCCGACGTTACCCCGACCTCAAGGTGCTGTACGTGTCCGGCTACGCCAAGGACGCCCTCATGCAGCGCGGTGGGCTCGAGCCGGGCATCGAGTTCCTGCCGAAGCCCTTCACTGCCGAGGGACTGCTCGGCCGGGTTCGCTCCATCCTCGACGCCCGGGCCGCGCGGGCCGGCCCGAGGTGACCGACCTGCAGGGACGAGCTCCGAGGTGACGCTCCCGCGAAGGGGGGGTGAGAGCTCGACCGCCGGCGCCGGGATCGGCTCTTGAGATCGCTGGGTCCGACGCGCGGCGCGCGGGATCACCCCACGAACCGAGGCTTACGATCGGCGAACCGGGGATGAGTACTCGGGTGCTCATGAAGCGTTCGTCGCCGAGCTGCTCCGGTGCGAGCGAGGGGCCGGACCCTTCGACCGGTCTAGCCGTGCGTGGCCTTGCGCTGCGCCTTCTTCATGGCGGTGCGCGCGACCCACTCCTCGAGCATCTGGTACTGCTTGAAGAGGTCGTGCTCCGGGGTCTCCCCCTCGGTGTGGTACGGCGC
>Ga0335076_10005100_pt1 | contig 13304 bp, 15 predicted proteins | sample Lox_Sample_25_FD_206717 | JGI IMG/M metagenome (GOLD analysis project Ga0335076, IMG submission 206717) | Soil microbial communities from Loxahatchee National Wildlife Refuge, Florida, United States - Lox_Sample_2.5 | ecosystem: Environmental > Terrestrial > Soil > Wetlands | place: USA...
ACGTTGATGGCTGTGAGTGTAATCCCCATGTGGAATCCGGCGCCGAGCGATAAAGCGTCTAAGGTTAAACTATCGACATGTCTGGCTGGGCCCCCGCCTTCGCGGGGGTGACAAACCGATACAGGAGACAAGATGGCTCTCTGGGACAAGCTGATTGCCGAACTGGTCGACATCGTCGAGTGGCTCGACGATTCCCACGACACGCTCGCGTGCCGCTTCGAGCGCTACCAGAACGAGATCAAGTACGGCGCGAAGCTGGTGGTGCGGGAAGGCCAGCAGGCCGTGTTCATCAACGAGGGCAAGCTCGCCGACGTCTTCAAGCCCGGCACCTACGAGCTCACCACGCAGAACCTGCCCATCCTCACGACGCTGCGCGGCTGGAAGTACGGCTTCAACAGCCCGTTCAAGGCCGAGGTGTACTTCATCTCCACGCGCAAGTTCACGGACCTGAAGTGGGGCACGCCGGGGCCGGCCATGATGCGCGACAAGGATTTCGGGATGGTGCGCGTGACTTCCTTCGGCATCTATTCGATCCGCGCGAAGGATGCGGGCGTCATCGTGCGCGACCTCGTGGGCACCGAGGGCCGTTTCACGGTGGAGCAGGTGCAGGAGAACCTGCGCGGCAAGATCGGGCTTCGCATCAAGGAGCTCCTGCCCGAGCTGGGCATCCCGGTGATCGAGATGTCGGCCAAGGTCTACGAGATGGGCACCAAGCTCCACGATCGCTTGCAGCCCGACTTCGAGGCGCTGGGCCTGGAGCTCGTCGAAGTGCAGGTGCAGGACATCGGGTTGCCCGAGGAAGTCTCCAAGGCGATCGACAAGCGCGGCGCCATGGCGGCCGTGGGCGACCTGCGCGCCTATGCCGCGTACGAAACGGCCTCGTCGATCAAGGACGCCGCGACGAATCCCGGCGGTGCCGCGGGCGCGGGCATGGGCCTGGGCGCGGGCATCGCCATGGGCGCGCAGATGATGAACAACATGGGCGCGGCCGCGGGCATGCCCGCAGGCGGGGGCGTGCCGCCGCCGATCCCCGGCGCGGTCATGTTCCACGTCGCTGTGAACGGCGCCCAGGCGGGCCCCTTCGACATGAACGCGCTCCAGCAGCAGGCCGCGTCCGGCCAGCTCACGCGCGCGTCCCTGGTGTGGCGCAACGGCATGCCGCAATGGTCCAAGGCCGGCGACGTGCCCGAGCTCGCGCCGCTCTTCGCGAACGTCCCGCCGCCGATCCCGACCTGATGGCGGCACAGGCTCCGGCGGCCGCGAAGGAAGCGGCCGCCGCTTTCGTCAAGACGTTCCCGTGCGCGGGCTGCGGCGCGAAGCTCACCTTCGCGCCCGGCACGAAGACGCTCAAGTGCGAGTACTGCGGCCACACCAACGAGATCCACGAAAGCGACGAGCGCATCGAGGAGCTCGACTTCGAGACGTACCTGAAGGCGCTCGAAGGAAAGCAGGAGACGTTCACCGAAGAGCACGTGCGCTGCGACAAGTGCGGCGCCGAGCAGAACCTGCCCTCGAACCTCTTCGCCTCCACGTGCTCCTTCTGCGGCGCGAACATCGTCTCCAAGAGCTACGCCAACCGCCGCATCAAGCCCAAGTCGATGATCCCCTTCGCCATCGACAGGTCGAAGGCGCAGGAGGATTTCCGCAAGTGGGTGCGCGGGCTGTGGCTCGCGCCCGGCGAGCTCAAGAAGTACGCCGAGAGCGACGCAGCGGTCACGGGAACCTACATCCCGTTCTGGACCTACGATTGCCGCACCTCGACGGACTATCGCGGCGAGCGCGGCGAGATCTACTACACCAACGAGACGCGGGAAGTCCGCAACGCCCAGGGCGAGACCGTCACGCAGACCGAGCGCGTGCAGCACACCAACTGGACGCCGGTGCAGGGCCACGTGGACTACTTCCACGACGATGTGCTGGTGATGGCCTCGCAGACCCTGCCGCGCGAGCTGCGCGGAGCCACGACCGCGTGGGACCTGAAGAAGCTCGTGCCCTACCAGCCCGAGTACGTGAGCGGCTATCGCGCCGAGGCCTACCAGCTGGGACTCGCCGCGGGCTATCCGCTCGCCAAGGAGCAGATCGACTCGAAGATCTACGGGCTCGTCCGCCAGGACATCGGCGGCGACACGCAGCGCGTGAACGACCTCGCCACGCGCTACAGCGAGATCAAGTTCAAGCACGTGCTGCTGCCCGTGTGGGTCTCGGCCTACCGCTTCCGCAACAAGACCTATCGCTTCCTCGTGAACGGGCAGACGGGCGAGGTGGCCGGCGAGAGCCCGCTGTCGTGGCAGAAGGTGACGTGGCTCGTGATCGCCATCATCGTCATCATATTGATCGCCATCGCGCTGTCGGGCGGCCATCACCGGTGACGCCGTACTCGACGTTGATGTCGCGCATTGTCGCGGGCGGCGGCGAGGCCGCGCTCGAGGTTCCCGATGATTGGCTGCAGGGCCGCACCCTTTTCGGTGGATTGCAGGCCGCCATCGCCCTCGCGGCCATGCGAACCGTCGCTCCCGCAGCGCCGCTTCGCACGCTGCAGGTCACTTTCATCGGGCCCGTCCCGGGCGGCACGGTTCGCGCGAAGGCGCGCGTGCTTCGCACCGGAAAGAACACGACGCACGTGGAAGCCCGCATCGTCGACGGCGAGAGCACGCTCGCGCTCGCGATCGCCGTCTTCGGTGTCGCCAGGCCGACCCGGGTCGTGCTGCCCATGGTGCAGGCCCCGGTGAAGTCCGGCAATCCGGTCGAGATGCCCTACATGGCGGGCGTGGCGCCGGCCTTCACGCAGCATTTCAAGGCGCGCTGGCTCGTGGGCGCGCCGCCCTTCACGCGCATGGAAAGGAATCCGGAGAGCGTGATCGAGATCGGCCTGCGCGATTCCGGCACGGCAACGGAGGCGCATGCGATCGCCATGGCGGATTTCATTCCACCGGTGGCGCTCTCGTGGCTCGAAGAGCGCGTGGCCGCCGCGTCGCTCACCTGGATGCTGGAATTCCTCACCGCCGACTTCGCCGGGTTGTCCCTTGACGGCTGGCGCATCGACGCGCGCATGATGGCGGCCGGCGAAGGCTACACGAGCCAGTCGCTGGTGCTGTGGGGCCCGGGCGGCGTACCCGTCGCGCTCGGCCGCCAGAGCATGGTGGTATTCGGCTAGCTTCCTACACCCGTGGCGTGGGGCGCGCAGGAATGCCCGTGTCCTGCAGCACCATGTGGACGTCGCCCAGGGCGCGTTCGGCGAAGCCGGCCTCGCAATACGCCAGGTAGAAATGCCACATGCGCAGCAACCCTTCCGGGTAACCACGCGCCCGGATCTTCCCTGCGTTCGCAGTGAGGTTCCGGCGCCATGCAGCGAGTGTCGTTGCGTAGTGCGGGCCGAGGTCCTCCAGGTCGACGAGGCGAAGGCGCGAGACACGCGTCGCGGACTCGATGAGCGTCGTCACGGACGGAATGCAGCACCCCGGGAAGATGTGCCGCTTGATGAAGTCCACCGAGTCGCGCGCTGCCGCGTACCGCCGGTCGTCGATCGTGATGGACTGGAGGACCATCGTTCCTCCGGGGGCCAGCAGCTCGCCGCAGCGCCTGAAGAACGTGTCGTAGTACTGATGCCCGACCGCCTCGATCATCTCCACCGACACCAGCTTGTCGTAGCGCCCGTCGAGATCGCGATAGTCATCCAGCCGCAACGTGATGCGCTTGTCGAGTCCCGCGGCCGCGATGCGCTCCCGTGCGAGGGCATGCTGCTCGCGAGAGATCGTTGTCGTCGTGACGCGGCATCCGTAGTTTCGAGCCGCGTGGATCGCGAGCGCGCCCCAACCGGTGCCGATCTCGAGCAGGTGGTCGCCCGGCTTCAGGTCGAGCTTGTGGCACAGGCGCTCGAGCTTGGCGACCTGCGCCTGCTCGAGCGACATGCCCGGGCGCTCGAAGACGGCGCACGAATACGTCATCGTGGAGTCGAGGAAGAGCTCGAAGAAGTCGTTGCCGATGTCGTAGTGCGCGGCGATGTTGCGGCGGCTTCCTTCGCGCGTGTTGCGCGCGGCTGCGTGTAGCAGGCGCAGCACGGGCTGCGCGAGGCGCGACCACCCGCCGTCCAGCCCATCGAGCACCTCGCGATTGACGAGCAGGATTTGCATCAGCGGCGCGAGGTCTTCAGTCGTCCAGTCGCCCGCCATGAAGGATTCGCCCGCGCCGACCGAGCCGCCGAAGGCCGCCTCGGCGTAGAAACGGCGGTGGTTTACGTGAATCGCTGCATGCAGGTCGCACCTCGGCGTGGCGCGACCGTAGGTGTCGCACCGCCCCGCGTCGATGATCGTGATGCGTCCGTGCTCGAGGCGCTGCAGCCGGGACCTGAGCGCGCGTTGCGCCAAGCGCTCCAGTCTCCCCGCGAAGAAGTCCCGGCCGGCGGCGTCGGAATCCATCGGGCGTGCGCGATCGGCAAGCGTGGTCATGTTCTTCATTGCAGGGGTCCCATCGGAGTATTGGCGGGGTGGGCATGCACCGGCGTGCGCTTCAGCCACAGGCGCAGCGCTTCCCAGTGGATCGCTGCGATCACCTTGGCGGTCATCCATGGGAAGCGCAGCAGCGTGGCGGCGAGCGAGCGCGAGGTGATGGGTTCGCGTTGCAGCGCGAGCGTTGCCCGGAACACGGGGTCCTGCATCGCGGCCTGGTCCACGGCGCAATGACGCAGGATCATCTGAACCGCGAGTGCTTCCCCTGGGGTGTGCACCCTCCACTCGTACGTCATCGTCATGGGATGGAACGGCGACACATGCATCTCCTTCACGCTGTGCGCATGGAGGTACGGCGATGCCGGGTGCTCCTGCTGCAGGACGTAGCAGTGCTGCTCGTTCCAGGGGGTGTTGTGGACTTCCGCGACCACGGTCTCCAGGATTTCGCCCGTGCGGTCGAAGCAATAGTAGAAGCTCACGGGATTGAAGACGTAGCCCCAATAGCGCAGGTGCGTGAGAAGGCGGATCGGCCCTTCGGGCCTGCGTCCGGTGCGATCGGCGACCAACCTGCGCACCGACTCGTCGAGCGACTGCGCCGGGTCGCCAAGGTGGTCGCGCCGGACGAATCGCGCCGGCGCGAGGCTACGGGCCGACCACCACCAGCGACGCCCGAAGACTTCATCCATCTCGGCGAGGTCGATGTAGACCATGAAGAGCCGATAGCGAAAGGCGTGCGGGCGCGGCGCCTCGCGCCGGTGGTCAAGCCACCCGTGATAGAGCGCGCTGTTCATCGGCCGTTCCGGTGCGGCAAGCCTGCTCGAATCGCCCGAAGGCCTCGAGCGCGCTCGCCACCCCGTCCTCGTGGAATCCGAAGCGCCAGTAAGCGCCGCAGTAGTGGGTTCGTCGCACCCCGCTGATCAAGTGGTGGCGCCCTTGTGCCGCGACCCCCGCGAGCGTGAAGAGCGGGTGCTCGTAGCGCACGCGGCGCAGCACGTGCCTCGGATCGACATGGTCGCTCGCGTTGAGCGTCACGCAGAGCGTCCGGCGGGCGTGCAGGCCTTGCAGGATGTTCATGTTGTAAGTGAGCGCCACGCCGTCGTCGCGATCGTCGAGCCGATGGAAGTTCCAGGCAGCCCACGCGCGCCTGCGTCGGGGCAGCAGCGACGTGTCCGTGTGGAGCACGGCTTCGCTGCGCTGGTACGGTAGGGCGCCCAGGATCTCGCGCTCCTGCGGCGAGGGATCGGCCAGCAGGGCCAGCGCCTGGTCCGCGTGGCATGCGAAGAAGACGTGATCGAAGGCCTCGGCCCGCCGTCCGCGCGAATGCACGACAACGTTGGCGGCGTGGCGTCGAACGAGTTCCACCGGAGTGTTGAGAAGGATGCGATCCGCGAAAGGCGCGACCAACTTTTCCACGTAGCGGGCGGAACCGCCCCGGATCACGCGCCAGACCGGGCGATCGTCCAGGGTGAGCATGCCGTGGTTGTGCAGGAAGCGCACGAAGAAGCGCGCGGGAAATTCGAGCATGAGCGACGGATCCGTGGACCAGATGGCCGCGCCCATGGGCAGGAGATAGTCGCGCACGAATCGGCCGCCAAAACCGTTTTCCCTGAGATAGGTCCCCAGCGGGATCTCGTGGCGACCGCCTTCGAGGAGCGACGGCGCTACGCGGTGGAAGCGCAGGATCTCCGCGATCATTCCCATGAAGCTCGGGCGCAAGAGGTTGCTGCGTTGCGCGAACAGGCCGTTCAGCGACGTGCCGTTGTACTCGAATCCCCGGACCGCGTCGCGCACCGAGAACGTCATGGAGCTCGGCTGCGATTCGACGCCGAGCTCGTCCAGCAGCGCGATGAAGTTCGGATACGTCCGGTCGTTGAACACGATGAAGCCCGTGTCGACGTGGTGGACTTGCCCGTCGAGCTCGATGCGATGGGTGTGCGTATGCCCGCCCACGTGGTCGCCGGCCTCGAAGACGGTGATGTCGTGGCCCGCGCGATGCAGCCGGTGGGCGGCGACGTTGCCGGCGATGCCGCTGCCGACGACGGCGACTTTCAGCGGTTTCGTGGCGAGTCTCCCTGGGTTCGCGGCGCCCCGTCGCGCACGTGCGCAGGCACCGGATTCAACTGGTCGATCAAGCCGAGCGCGGCCAGCAGGCGCAGCCCGTAGTAGGTGAGGTCCACCTCCCACCAATAGAACCCCTGGCGTGCCGCAACCGGATAGTGGTGGTGGTTGTTGTGCCAGCCTTCGCCGAAGGTTGCGAGCGCGAGCCACGCGTTGTTGCGCGAGGCGTCGCGCGTCGCGTACCGGCGGCTGCCGAAGCGATGGGCGAGCGAATTGATGCTGAACGTGGCGTGGTAGAGGGCAACCGTCGAAATGCAGAAGCCCCACGTGACGAGTTGCGCGCCGCTCGTGCCCAGGCCCGGCGCAATTCGCGCGGCCAGTGCGCCCGCCACCCATAACGCGAGCACGAGCAGCAGCGGCACCGCCGAATCCCAGCGATCGATGAATCGCAGCTCCGGATAGCGCGCGAGCGATGTCACGAGCTTGTCGCGAGGCGCGAAGTTCTCGCGAGCCATGAACCATCCGAGGTGGCTCCAGGCCAGGCCGTGCCGAAGCGCCGAGTGGCTGTCCTCGGCCTCGTCCGCATGAACGTGGTGATGGCGGTGATGCGATGCCCACCACAACGGCCCGCGTTGGGCGGCGGACGCGCCCACCACCGCGAAGAAGAACTGAACGCCGCGCCCCGCCCGGAATGCGCGGTGCGAGAAGTAGCGGTGATAGAAGCCCGTGATCGCGAACATCCGGACTGCATAGAGAACCACGGCCGTGATCACCGCGATGCCGCTGGCGCCGACCCAGAAGACGGCGAGGCAGCCCGCGTGTATCGCGAAGAAGGGAACCTGCCGCAGCCAGTCGATGCGGCGCGGCTGTCCATCGTCGCCGGTGATCGAGCGCGCATCGAACCAAGCGAGCAGGAGGCGCCGCGCATTCGTGATCACGCTCATCGCGATGGCCTCCAGGGAAAGAAGGCCGGCGTGCGCCTCACGTAGTCGGCGTAGCCCGGGCGCCGCTCGCGGATGTCACTCTCCAGCAACGTGACGCCCGAGACTTTCAGCAGCAGGACTGTCATCAGCAGCGGCGAAGGGATCGTCCAGGCCATGCCGCCCGCGGCCGCGACCAGCCACGCGCCCCACCAGATGCAACACTCGCCGAAATAGTTCGGATGCCTCGAATAGCGCCACAGTCCGCGGTCCATCACCGTCCCCTTCGTGCGCGGCTCCGAGCGGAATCGCGTGAGCTGGGCGTCGGCCACGGTTTCGAAGACGAGGCCGAAGGACAGGAGGGCGAAGCCGGCGAGGTCGAGCGTGCCCCACGGCTCGGCACTTGCTACGGCCGCCACGAGGGGCATCGAGACCACCCACGCGAGCAATGCCTGCAGGCCGAACACGAGGTACACGCTCTTCACCGCGAAGTTGGGTTCGTTGCGCCGGCGGATCGCCTGGTAGCGCCGGTCCTCCGGTTGCCCGCGATGGCGCCACGCGATGTGGACGGCCAGGCGCAGCGCCCACGCTCCGGACAGGAGAAGAGTGAGGAGTGCGCGCGGGCCCGGCTCCGGAATGACGGCCGCAACCACAATGGCCGGAGCGACCACGAGCAATCCCCACGCGGCGTCGACGATGCTCACGTCGCGCGCAGGAATGCTGGCGGCCCAGGCAATGAGGCCCAGTGCGACATTGGCGCCCAGTCCCAGGGCCGCCGCGTGGAGGAGGGCGCCGCCCGGCATCAGGCGCGCTCCTCGCTGCCGGGCGCGCGCCGGTCCGAGCGCTTCGCGGCGGCCAGGAGGATCGGCATGATCAGCGCCCAGCCGGTTCCGAGAGCGAGATACGCCACGAGCGGTTCGGGAAAGCGGCACGCGCCGAGGCGGCTCGCGGCCGCGTAGGACAACGCGCCGCCGAGGCCGCCCGCCGCCGCGGCGAAAAGCGGCCGGTCGTGCATCCATCGCAGGGGCTCGCGCAGCATGGGAGCCAGAAGCATCCACATCGCGAGGATCCACGCGGGCGCGAACCCACGCACGGGTTGAGGCGATGCGTAGTCGATGATGCCGTTGCCTGCCATGAAGCTGTCCCACGCGAAACCGATTGCGAGCGCCAATCCGATCAGCTGCATGTCGGCACGGCGATTCGTGCTCATCGCAAGCAGGATCGGGATGACGACGGCCACGGCCGCGATTCCGAGCCCCGCATGGCCGCGGGCGGCACTCGCCACGCAGCAGAACCATGCCACCTGGAAGAGCACGAAGCCGATGCCCAGCCGCAGTGCGCGCACGGCACGGCCCTGGGCCGGCGCGGAGCTCATCGCCGTGCTTCGAAGAGATAGTGCGCGACCCACCATTCCCGCCCCTGGTCGTAGCCGAAGAGTTCCGCGCAGGACATGAAGAACAGACGCCAACGCGTCCACCAGACGTTCGCCTGCCCGGCGCCGTAGGTCCGCGCGAGGATTGGCCACAGGATCTCGCGACGCGCGTCCATGTTTGCCAGCCAGGCCTCCGCCGTGCGCGCGTAGTGCGAGCCGTCCCAGCGCCAACGGGAAATCAGCGACAGGTGTTCCTGGAAGCGCAGGGCGAGATCGTCGCTGGGCATCATTCCGCCGGCGAAGAAGTGGCGCGCCATCCAGTCGCTTGCGTCGCGGTCCTCGAAGGCGTAAGGCGTGCTGCGATGGACGAACACATGCATGAAGAATCGCCCGCCCGGCGCAAGCCAGCCGGCCACGCGGCGAAACATCTCCGGCCAGTTGCGCAGGTGCTCGAACATTTCCACGGACACGACGCGATCGAAGCGCCTGTCGAACTCGAGGTGCTCGACATTGGCGGTGATGACCTCCACGTTCGCAAGCCCGCGGCTGAGCGCCGCAGCCTCGATGAACATGCGCTGGTCGCGTGAATTGGAGACTGCTGTGACTCGCGCGTGCGGATAGCGCTCGGCCATCCAGAGCGTGAGCGAGCCCCATCCGCAGCCTAGTTCCAGGATGCGCTGCCCGTCCGCAAGCCTCGCGCGTTCGGCGGTGGCCGCGAGCGCCGCTTCCTCGGCGCAATCCAGGTCGTCCACGCCACTGGGCCACCACGCGGAACTGTACTTGCGTCGCCGGCCGAGCACGTGGCCCAGGAATTCGCCGGGAACCTCGTAGTGCTGCTCGTTCGCCTTGTGCGCGAGCAACGCCACCGGGGCGCTGCGCATCGACGCGATGAACGACTCGCCGCGCGCTGCGCCGCCTTCGGGATCGAACGCGCCGATCTCCACCGCCCGCGCCCGGAGCAAGCGGCGGATGCCGGCCCGCACGAAGCGCTCGGGCACGACGCCGCGCTCCGTCACATCCAGGGCCAGGTTCGCCATCCTCATCGACACTCTCCTTTCGAAGGGCGTATACGAAGACGAGCCGGGCGTGGATCACTGGCGCGGCCGGTGATCCAGTGGAGGGCGATCAACGTATAGTTGAGATGCATGGCCGACAGCACAGAGATCAACGCGTGGGTGCGTGCAGTGGCGCAGGCCTCGGATCGCAGCGCCTTCGCAGCGCTGTTCCAGCACTTCGCGCCGCGGATCAAGGGTTTCCTCTTGCGCTCGGGCGCGGAGGATTCGCTCGCGGAGGAGCTGGCGCAGGACACGCTCGCCGTGTTGTGGACCCGGGCATCGAGCTTCGACCCGTCGCGCGCCCAGCTTTCGACGTGGCTCTATACGATCGCGCGCAACCTGTATATCGACAACCGCCGCCGTGGCGCAGGCGTGTTCGGCGAGATGCCCGATGAATGGGATCCGGAGCAGCATCCGGCCGATGCGCACCTCACGCCCGAGGAGTTGCTGTTCGCGGCGCAGCGGGAGCGCGGCGTGAGACAGGCGATGTCGCAGCTGCCTCCCGAGCAGGCACGCGTGCTGCACCTTTCTTTTTTCGAGGACCAGCCGCACATGCAGATCGCCCGGGAGCTCGGCATTCCACTGGGCACCGTGAAGTCGCGCATCCGGCTGGCGGTGACCCAGCTTCGCAGCATCCTTGATCGGCACAAGCCATGATCCGACACCACCCTGAAGACGAATTCCTGCTGGCCCTCGCGGCGGGTCGCGCCACCCCCGGCCAGGCCCTCGTGTTGAGCGCGCACCTGGAGCGCTGCGTCCACTGCCGCGAGCGGCTTCACATGCTCCAGGCGGTGGGAGGCGCGCTGCTCGAGGCGGCCGAACCCGTGCCGCTGCGGGAGGACGCGGCGCTCCGTGCGTTGCAACGCATCGACGCCGCGGCCACTGCGCCCTCGCGAGCTCGCGCCGAGACGGCCGCCGCGAAGAAGCCGGCGCTGCCTTCCGGCGTGCCGTGGCCCGCGAGCATGCGCCGCAGCCGTGTGTCCTCGTGGCGGTGGATGGGCCCGGACATGCGTTACGCTCGCGTCGCCGTGGCCAACGAGACGATTGGATCGGTGTTCGTGTTGCGTATCGGAGAAGGCCGCAGCTTGCCGGTCCATACGCACGGCGGCATCGAGTTTACGCAGGTGCTATGCGGCTCGTTCGACGACGGCCGCTCGACTTTCGAAGCGGGAGACTTCGATGCCGCCGACGAATCGGTGCATCACCAGCCGGTCGTGAAATCCGGGGAGACGTGCGTGTGCCTTGCGTACGTGGGGGCGCCCCTGAAATTCGATGGGCGCATCGCATCCCTGGTGGGCGGCCTGATCGGCCTTTGAGCGGCGAGCTACGCGTGCCGGGGGCGGCCGGCCCAAAAAGCGGCGCCCGACGACACTGACGTGACGAACGCCCCCCAGCAGAGATCGGCAAGCGTCACGCGCCAGGGCCATTGCACGACCGTGGCCTGGTTGGTGAGATCGTAGGTGGCATAGCAAACGAAGCCGAAGAACGCGCCGCGGAGGAGCGCGCGGCGGGCATCGATTGCGGGATTCACGACGAAGACGAGGATGCCGGCGAGGTAGGTCGCGTAGAAGGCGATCGCGGCCACGACGTCGAAGTCCTCGCGCATGAGGTGACCGATGGCCGGGCGGTACAGGACCGGCGTCATCAGCGTGAGCCAGGCCGCGTCGAGCAGCAGGAACACTGCCGCCGCGACGCCAAAGGCCGCGAGATGACGCCGCACCGAGTCCGCTACGCCTGCTTGACCATCGTGGCGCCGTCGGAGACCTCGAACTTGCCGGGGCCTTCGACGTTGAGCGTCTTCACGACGCCGTTGTCGACGAGCATCGAGTAGCGGTTGCTGCGAAGGCCCAGGCCGCGCGCGGTGAGGTCGAGCGTGAGGCCCAGCTTCTTCGTGTAGTCGGCGCTGCCGTCGGCCATGAAGCGGATCTTGCCGCCGGCCTTCTGGTCGCGCGACCAGGCGCCCATCACGAACGCGTCGTTCACCGAGATGCACCAGATCTCGTCCACGCCCTTGCCCTTGAGCGCGTCGAAGTTGGCGATGTAGCTCGGCACGTGCTTGGCGGAGCACGTGGGGGTGAAGGCGCCGGGGAGCGCAAAGATCGCGATCTTCTTGCCCTTCACCAGGTCCTCGACCTTGAACGTGTTGGGGCCCACGGTGCAGCCGTTGCCCTCGACTTCGATGAATTCCTGCAGCGTGCCTTCGGGAAGCTTGTCTCCGACCTGGATGGTCATGGGGTTTCTCCTCGTTGAAGATGGCTAGGCCGCGGCGGCTGCCGCGCGGCGGAAAGTGGCGAGCGCGACACCGCAGGCGACGAACGCGCTGCCGATGCCGCGGTTGATCCAGCGAAGGCGCTTCACGTCGCTCATCACGCGCAGCACGCGCGCGGCAAACGCCGTGTAGCCGGCCATCACGATCACGTCCACCACGAAGGTCGTGGCGGCGAAGATGGCGTACTGCGTGAGCTGCGAGCCCGACGTGTCGATGAACTGCGGCAGTATCGCGGCGAAGAAGATCATGCCCTTCGGGTTGGTCGCGTTCACCCAGAAGCCGCGCATGAAGACTTCCCGCGCCGTGGTGGCGTTGTCCGCGCGGTCTTCCTCGAAGCGCGTGGGGGGCGAGCGCCACGTGGCGATGCCGAGGTAGATGAGGTACGCCACGCCCGCCCACTTGACGAGATTGAAGAGCGTCTCGGAGGCCAGGAGCAGGGCGCCCAGGCCCAGCGAAACGCCGATCACGATGAAGAGGTTGGCGAATTGCATGCCCACGCCGTTCCAAGCGCCCAGGCGGAAGCCGTGGCGGATGCCCGCCGACATGCTCGAGAACACGCCCGGCCCCGGCGTGAACGACAGGACGATCGTCGCGACGAGGTAGGTGAGCCAGACCTTGAGGTCCATCAACGTCCCTTTTCCACGGCCCGTTTCGCGATGCGGTCCACGACGGACGGCGCGATCAGCTTGAGCCACTGCCCCATTTTACCGCGCGCCGTCATGACGACTTCACGGTCGCGATGCTCCATGGCTTTTACGATCTGTCGCACGCACTCCTCGACGCCCATCACCTCGCCTTCCTTCACCGGGCTCACGAGGATGGGCTTGCCGTCGGGCCCCGTGGCGTTCTCGCGGATGCCGGTGGCGACGAAGCCCGGGTAGATCATGGTGACTGTCACGCCCGAGCCGTCCAGCTCGATGCGAAGCGAATCGAAGAATCCGGTCATCGCGTGCTTGGCGGCGCTGTAGCCGGTGCGCGTGGGCACGCCCACCTTGCCCGCGAGGCTGGAGATTCCCACGATGCGGCCCTTCGATTGCCGGAGGTGCGGCAGCGCATGGTGCGTGCAGTACACCGCGCCCATGTAGTTCACCTGCATGATGCGCTCGAGGATCGACATGTCGTGGATGTCCTCGAAGCGCGCCCACATGGTGGCGCCCGCGTTGTTCACGAGCGTGTCGAGCCGCC
>Ga0335076_10005101_pt1 | contig 13304 bp, 12 predicted proteins | sample Lox_Sample_25_FD_206717 | JGI IMG/M metagenome (GOLD analysis project Ga0335076, IMG submission 206717) | Soil microbial communities from Loxahatchee National Wildlife Refuge, Florida, United States - Lox_Sample_2.5 | ecosystem: Environmental > Terrestrial > Soil > Wetlands | place: USA...
CGCCACACTCTATATATCTGTCGCTTCACATGAGCCATGTTTCCTTTCAGGATTGCACGCCCCGAAAGAAGAAGCATTGATCGCACTCTGGCGATCGGTACACAGAGGTAATTTGTAAAACTCATCTCGACCAATTTCCACAATGCTCCCTCCCATAGATTGAACTGTTTGCTGGATTCTGTAACCCAGTAGCGTCATCTGCAGAATTCACGCCAGTCGCGTTGAATACCATTGATAATCTGTCATGTACTGGTAGTGAGATGGTGGAGAATGCTCAGAAAATCGCGGCAAGCAGCAATAAGTGATGACTATTCGCGGACAAAGTAGTTACTTGTCCTTCAGTTTCAGATTGACTGCTATGAGCAAATAGAAGTCTAAATAGCTAGAGGCTACCTCAAAGATCAATAAAAATTAGGATTGATATCCAGCATTGTCGGCCATTCTCTGAGACAATGGTTAAAGCCACATTGAGCTCATTGTTTCCCGATAATTTGTGTAACAGCTTCATTATCCTTGCGGATAATCCGTGGCACCCATCTCATTGTCTTTAGGGCATGGCGGCGCCGTAATTCGTCAATAGGCGGAATCCATTAGGGACATCCCAGCTTCAGTGTGGTTCCTGGTATTTCTAATGCCGACACTCACCACTTCGATTTCTGAACACCTGAAGAATTATCCCACAATGAAATAGCTGATCTTCGGCACCAGGCTGTATGTAGATAGATAAATTGCCAGCGAAAGTAAAAATACTGCAAGCAATTGTCGGATGTGCATAATACGGTCCTGGGAATTATTCGTAGATAGCGGCCTGGCCAAACGTAACTTGGGAGGTTGGATCTACTTCTTGGGGATAGCAAACAGGGAGCAAGACTGACCTTATCTCAACCTCCAAGTGTGGCAAGTAATAGAAGCCGGTGGTGCAGGAACCTCTGATGGAAGATATTACTAGGGTTGACAAACTAACGGATCGATAGACGCTTCAAGCGGGCTCTTCAAGAAGGTTGACGTTGAGGGCCCCAAATTCAAGCTTGGCTTGTTGATCGAGCATGCTTTCAAATCGTTGACTCCAATTCTGTGAAGGGGCAGGCTGATGCTTTGCCGTCGGATATAACCCAGCTTACGCCGGTTTCACTCCAATTTAATGACTACGATGTCTCGAAGACTCCGATTGGAAACGGTACAATTGTTGGATATAGTTGCCGGGCTGGCCATTCACATTTGCCAGGATCACAAACGCATAGATGGTGACCAACGGCTACGGTTCAACAACTTGAGATTAAACGGGGATATTTGAGCTACTTAAAGACTTGAGAATATTTGGATACCACCTATATTTAACGTGCAATCCGACGTGTCAAATTGACGTGTTCAACAATCTGGCAACTTTAATGGCGCCTGGCCAACTTGGCAACTTTCTGCCGCCTCACTAATCCTTGCCACGTCACCACTTTGCCATGTCATCGGAATTGCGTAATTCTTCAGATGGATTGTTTGTGCTCGATGTAGATATGGAATGGTGGTTTATTCCTGAAATGTAGCATGTCGATCCCTTTCCTATCCTTGACTCCGGAAACTTGGTGTTGTCTGCGTAATTTCTTTTATAGTATGAAGAGAATTCGATGTTGAGTTTCATGCTGTTTACAACCATTAGCCTAAATGAAGAAACCTTCCATCAGATATATGAATAACGTAGGCTGGTTGTTATCCCTCGTCAAGTCTGCCAAAGTGGGGCAAACTGTAGTGCTACGCAACCCGGAGGCATAATCCTGATTACCACGGCGAATCTCGGACAACTCCTGGATAAACAACATCGAAAACATAAGTCGCTACTGTCCAGGATGGCTCGTGGGAAAGCTCTGCCAGAAACGCTGGGGGTATTCACGTTCAAGCTTGATGTTACTAATCTCAACCATCTACAACTATGTCACATTCAATAGTAACTCAGGCTAATTCAGAGCCGTCGTATTCTTCGCTCATCGTTCTCTTGACACTTTCCTTCGGCATGATACCGAACCTCTAAATCTCATTGGACATTTTCAAAACGTGCATTTTCTTGATGGCTAGAATGATTGGTGGAGATTGACTGAGACTACGAACTTCCTTCCTTCTGCGTTCCCAGTTCAGAAGGATCCTTTCAACTTTAAAAGATTTAGTACAACATTGTCGTTAATATATAAATTCTGTCGAGCGGGACTGATGCGCAATAGTAGATGTGTAGAAGATTAAATTGGCTTAAGCGCATATGGGCACTGTGCCTGCTTTACATAAAGAAGATGCGGTTACACAATGCAGAAGGCTAATGATCGCGGTAGCAATAGCGGTGTCCACGTGATGGGGGCTGTGTAGAAAGATGTAGGGTTGATGGATGGGATGGTCCGGCGACGTGAGTTGCCCTGTGGTGATGATTAAGGAAGGTGGTTAAAGGATGAGAAGGTGACGTGTTGATTGATGGGGATATGGAATATGTGTGCGGCACTAAATAATCCTAGTCCAGAACGAAATAACTTTGAAACATGATAATCTCAATGTTTTTCTCAACCAACGAAGGCTGGCGTTCAAGTTCAAACCAACAAATCAACCGGATATGCACTTGACTATCAATGTTGATAAAGTGATTTTGATTTTTCTCTTCTGGAAGTGGTATGTCATGCCATGGTATCACAAGGTATTGATTAATGACTTAAGCCCAGAGTATCCAGAAGATAAAATAATCCTGTTTCAACTTCACAGTCAAAGCAATCAAATGGCTGAGGAATATATGGGGGGATTGGGGGCAATATTCAATATATTGAATATGAACTATTGCAGACATATGCACTGCTGTTCTTCAAAGACATCTCAAAGCGACATCAATAATCTGTGCAATCTCAAGGGTGATGTTCCTGGTTGAAGTACAGATATTATTATAGACAAGCCACTGTTGTGGGATAGCAGTGGCTTTCACAGAATCCAAAAAACCGGGATTAGATTATTTATTGGCTTAACCTGGGTTTTACGAAAGAACAAATAGCTTTATAGCATTGATGGAAGATTTATGGGAAGGAGATTAGTTCCCCCAGTCTGGAAATTTTCGATTATTCACCAAAAGACTGGAGGCATTAAATAGGGAACTGAATGTGTGGAAGCCATCTACTTTTTTCGAAAATATTGAAATATTATAGCTGAGTGGAAGAAGAACACATATATCGGGGCCTTGTTATGGAATCAGCAACGGTATATTGGTTAAAACTAAAATATATTCGTTGAAACTAAAATACACTGTCTGAGACTGAGATTCTTTGTCTGAGAGAAAGATACATTGTCTGAGATAAAGATGTATTGTCTGAGACTTATACATTATTATTGCCTCTGCAATTCTATAGCATATATAGCCTCCTCCCTCACACCTTATTTTCCTCAGCAATCAACTTCTTTCCTCCTTCACATCTTCTTAATTCACTTGCCATTCACTTCGTCACTTTTGCTTTACTGCCTCCATTACCGAAGTCTCTATCTCTATCGACTATATATCTCAGTTTTGCACCTGTTTACTACATCCGCTTCAACCTTCACCCTTTACGGATTTTGATTGCTGGCCTTACTTCACAGGCCTTGTTCTAATTGCAATCAGTGTATTTGTGTTCACATTCATGACCTTGATCTTAACGTATGTCCAAGTGTATGTTGGGCTTCACTGTAACAGTTCTAATCCATAGACACAGGGTACTTTAATTTATTTCATACAAGTCCTTTGTTAAATAACTAAGCAGGAGTAGAAAATATAAACGGGATGTCCTCAAAATCTCGCCTTTCGGAATACTCTATCATTGGCATATCCCTCAACTCGCAGAAATGAGCATTTGCTAATTGAATTTGAGCTATGAAAGTTGAAAGTAACTTCTTCAACTAGACCAAGGAATAAACTATCAATCTAAATATGAGATCAGCTTAAGCACGTGTGCTCTTGCCATCTTCTACCTTGTTGGTGTTATCCAAGAATCATCTCAAAACACTGACTTACATACTGTAAATTATAGCATAAATACTATTGACCACTCCCTATATGCTGCATGGATAGATGCAAGCTAAATTTAGTACCCCTATGCAGTGTTCGAAGCGATTATGCTGTTCGACCAAATTATTATTTGTGATGGAATGTATTATATTCTCCTAATGATCAATATAGTTCACCTTTATTTTATCCTTCATAATATACTCCATTCATCCTATCTCATTGCTCATCATTAATGCCGCACTCCATGTACCTCAGTTCTAGATCTATCAGTGTTTCGGTCTCAGAATGGAGTATACAGCATGAGTACAGTATGCAAACCCTGATATGTGTGTAGTCAAAGATCCACTCCAGATCAAGGCACAACTCTCAAAGGATAAGTTTAAATACCGACCAATGACCCCCCCCCCTACCAACGAACAATTTATGACCACTATGAGCAATCAATCATTCAATTATGCGACAAGAACCTCAATTTCATCCAAGATTATGACTGCTTGTACTTCTTCTTGTCTTTGCGCATCTTTTTCACTAAGCAGAGCTGCCTGTAGACCTATCATGAATGACAGCTCAGGCAGCCCAGAGAGGGCTGACTTACCGAAACCTACGTAGACCCAGCATGAAGCATGCCCCACGAGCAGAGCTAATGCCGACCCAGGCAGGATCACGCTAGCCCAGCGTGAAGCAAGCCTAAGGGACAGGTGCTGGTTTGGTGGGACAGGCCTCTATCCGGTGTAGATAAAATCTTCATACCTCGCGTAGTTCTTTTCTTTAGTTCGCAATGTAAGTCACGAAGACCCAAAACCGACGTCGCAGCGCTGTGACCTAACCGAAGACCAGAGAGTGAGACCCCTGTGACAAGATCAGTCATCCTCTTTCGACGCCATTTTGGATTTTTCTTCTTCTTCGCTACTTCTTCACATGCTTCCACTTGTTCCAAGATTGCAGCAGTCGTTATCGCCGTTTTGTCATTCAATATTATGCATTTTCCATGCTCTATAACCCTTCTCTTCTTATTGATTTTATTCATACCATCCAAGTGCTTTCGCAGATGGTATCATGGGTTTCGTACTGGCTGAACAATGACGATTCTTTGAGGATGTATTCCTTGGTTGGTGTATCGAAGATTTCTGCTTGAACATTCTAAACTAAGGCTTCTCTCGCTGACCGTAGATGGTTGAATTGAGTTTTGATGGAGTCTGAGGTACAAGACTGAACCTGTATGCGTGTGAAGTCGGTGGCTCGGATGGTGATGGCATGTCCATAGTCAACCGTGGGACCTCTTCCTCTGCAATCCTGGCCCTTAAACGTCGGATAACCTTCTGTGAATTGAACGGAATAAGCCCAGTGCCAAGCCGAGCACTCTGAATATTCGATGATTGCATCGCCGGTAGCCATGCAACATGGTAGCAACTTGCCCGTTCAAACTTTTTGATATTCGAATATCTATATCGCAGAATCTTATCAAATTCTTCTGCAATCCTAATTTTCAATGGAGAGAATATACCAATGTTGAGTGGCTGTGTCAAATGCGAGGAATGGGGAGGCAATAGAACGACTATAATGTTGTGTTCCATGCAGAAGCGAATAAATGGTGCTGTAACGTGGCTACCATGGCCATCTACAATGAGTAAACGTGTCGCTCCATTGGCTTTTATAGATGTTAATGGCTCAAAACAATCCTTTAGCCAACCCTCGCTAATTGCTTCGCAAGTCCAGCCCTTGGTATTAAAAGCCCAACTCCAATCTTTGTCTATTTCCTTTGGAATCTACAATGTTTGGAGAGATTCTCCTTTGAAGATCACCAACGGATTAATTAGACTACCATCACCAGAGATACATTCAATCACTATAACCGATTCCAGATGCCCTCGCTCCACTTGGTATACCTTCTTTTCTGCAGAACTGCAAACGACATATGATTTACATGCTCGTTTGCCAATGTTAAAGCCTACTATTGTCAGCATTTTGAACATCCATGAACCTGAACCTGTTTCATCCATATTGTAGATATTCTCTTGTAGTATCCCAAATTCATCAATAACTCACTTGAATTCCTTAAACCAATTTTCTAGATGTGCCTCTGTAACTTCTTTATCCCCCACTTCAATGTTTTTTGCTACCTTCGACTGCAGCATAGGATTGCAAGCAAGAAAGCACAACACCCAGTGTTTGCCAAACGTGGGTTGCAATGGAGTTGGAAGGCTAGCAAGGTGTGATTTGAGGATTTCTTCCACTAATTCATGAAGGAATGAATGATGGACTTGATGGCCTATGGCTGAAAGATGCAGGACCCACGCTGCAAGGGTCTGTTTGTCACGGGGGGGTCTCAGGCACCGGCTGCGGCGACTCAGAATCTTGTTGAATTGAGTTGTTGCAAACTAAAGAAAATCTACGCGCTGTGTGAAAATTTTATCTACATCGGACAGAGGCCTGTCCCACTGGACCAGTACCTGTCCCTTAGGCTTGCTTCACGCTGGGCCAGCATGATCCTACTTGGGTCGGCATCAGCCCTGCTTGCGGAATGTGCCTCATATTGGGTTCAGGTGAGTCAGCCCTCTCTGGGCTGTCGGAGCTGTCATTCATGATACTGTTCTTCCTCTGGAGACAATAGTTGGCGAGAGCATTGGGCTTCATACTTGGAGAGGCCTCCATTCAAGTGCCGGTGAATAGTAATTCTAGGTGTTCCTGTAACCTGTGAAGCTTTATGGATGGAGGCGAAGGTATCATCCTTAAGTCCACCAAGGGCGTTGGTTAGGTTTTGCTTTTTTGCAATGGAGGCAATTTAGTAATAGTAGAGCTGCTGGTGGGAAATGGGGCCAACGTCGATGTCCCTCCTGGACGTGACCACGGCACTGCTCTACAAGCTGCCATCAACCGTGATCACCGTGATACAACCCGATTCCTTCTGGAGAAAGGTGCGAACCCCAATCTCACGGTCCATGGCCTGACCCCAATCTTGACCGCTATCTACGTGGGGAATGACCGGACGCTAGAGTTACTTCTCAATCAAGGCGCACATGTAAATGTTTGTCGAGACCAAGTGACGTCTCCTCTTTCTGCGGCCATTTCCACTGCTCGTGGTCAAGTTTCCTTGATCAAACGGCTCATGGAGAACGGTGCTGATGTAACTACGCTGAATATTGTTGAAATTGCCGTCATGTTTGAGAATAAAATGGACGTACCAGTCGCCCAATTCTTTCTGGAACATTGCGAAAAGAAGGATATCAAGATCCCGTCGACAGCGATTGACATGTCTTTTCATCACGCAGCTACGAGTGGAAGTGTAGGAATGATGAAGTTGCTAGTGGAATATGCTGTTAAAATCAATGCTCCGTGGCATTGATACGTCGGCTTAGCTCTCCGCACTGTGTCCAGTCGCAGTGATGAGGCGACCGTTATATTTCTGTTGCAGCATGGTACAAACGTCAACGATGCGCCGTTTGGAGAGACCGCACTTCATTTGGCCGTACAAAATGGATACGAAGGAATTGCACGATTGCTATTGAAAAGTGGTGCTGATGTTAATTACCAAGACTCTCAATACGGGACTCAGTCGGTGTTGCAGGCTGCAAGAGATGCTGGCCATGAGTCGATGGTTGAATTACTGCACGAGTGGGGAGGTATGGATGAGAGAGACGACAAGATACGGCCTTCGTTGGCTAGCTAGCAGAAACTTTTGGGATCATAAGAGGATGGATGGCTTTGACTTGGACAATTAGTGTCGATATCTGAGGAAAAGGCTCGATTCGACAACTTGAGATTAAACGATAGGATATTTGGGCTAGTTACATACTTGAGAATATTTGGATGCCAAGAATATTCAACATGTATGTCACGGTTCAAAGTTATTTCGTTCTGGACTAGGATTACAGTCCTTGTCATAACTTTGGTCACTTCGACCAAATTCAAATCCAAATCACGTGCGCCGAGTCGAAAATTCCGAAAACACACCTTTTCAGCTCTAATGGCCACAAGACGCTCCAATACCTGGTCTGCATGTTCCGAATCCTCTCGCAAACGTCGGCCCAGCCTCAAAGTCAAGTTAAATGCACAAAGTCCCTCAACCACCCGCAAAAAATGCGCAAAGCATAAGTGTTCTCAACTTCCGGTTTCATCATCGTCTGATGAGGCAAGCGGCGATAAATCTGTTATCAAGGTTACAGCAACACCGTGTATGCTTACACCTCCTCCTAAGGCACCTGATATCCCATACTTCATGATGGCTCGCATTATGATCGATGCAGAATGTATTTATCGTGATACGGTGGAAACGAAAGTTTACCTCTTTTCTGCGAATGGCTTTCTGCATCATGCAGACAGTGCTATAGCGCGTTGAGAGACACAAACAGGGGCAAAAGCAGATTGAGTGAGCAGTGTTGCTAAGATTACATTTAAAAACTGCAAGCAAAGCCATATTGAAGAGCTGTCGGTCGATTCTCACGATTCTTTTGTTTCCGGAGTCGATAATCTTATCAAATATCATCATGAATGTGGTCGAAAAGTGCTTCGTTGCGATTGGATGATACAGTACAAGCAATCCTCAGCCTCTATTAGACAACAGACAGTCTCTATTTCAAGCGGATCTGAAGACAGAGAGGAACATCCTCAATCAAAAAAAATGAAGAAAGCATCGCAAAGTTATAGATAATTAAATGTGACTAATGTGTAGAGCATCACAGATTGTTTGCGTGAAGAAGCTGAACAACGACAACGTCAAAGAGAAGAAAAGCATGAAAGTTTTATCTCTGAGCTCATTCGACGCATCAAATGTGAATCAACATCCTGTCTAAACAGAATGCACAATTGTATCATTTTCGAAACAAATCACCATACCATCGGTCCTAATGAGTTTATCAAGTGGGAACGAGCTATTAAATCCAGTAAAGCAACAATCGATGCACCTCCTCTGTCGATTAGAGGAACTCCAGCGGCGAATCGCAAATCCAAAGTGGAAATTACCAACCATAATTCAGCAACCATGCCATTTATGTCATGCCTCTGCCATATCTACCATTTTTCCAACCTTATTTTCAATATTTTCCACCTTTTCAACCCCCAGTTTACTCGCCGCCATTGTCCATACATCCTACAACCAGTGGATATCATCATTCAGATTATTCTATATCCTATCACCCTCCAAATCTTCCTCCAACAAGCTCATCAATCGATATTTCCGCTCCAAAAGTACGTAATATCTCAGCATATATGGATTGGTTGATTATACGCTATCCAATGGATGCAAATGCCCTTGAAGATGTGAAAAAGAAGCTTATTGATGAGTATGTTGACTTGGATACCTTGAAAACAATGACGTATGAGGATTCTCAACATTGGAGGATCAAATGGGGACTTTACAAGCGGTTGATAAAGAATATTAAACGTTATATACATGAAGAAGATTTCGATGCTTGATTGCAGGCCTTTCGCTAAAAGAAATGTTCATTTTCATCTTCATTTTCATTAAGATTGTCATCCATATGATTATCGTCCCTTGGTGCTATTCTACCCAATTTGCATTTTCGAAAATGGCCCTTGGCATTTTGTCCAACTTCCTTTAAGCCGAGGCGAAGGAATTCCTCAAAGGATTCGAACGATTGAGCCAGAATATGATGTTTTCGGAACCATTGTTTGAGCTGCGCAAAAGCTTCTTCAATCGGATTTAAATCCGGAGAATAGGGTGGCAAATATGCAAGAATGATTCCTGCATCCCAACAAATGCTCTTTATCTCCTGCTATTAGCAAGGTTAAAGTAAAAGCAAACCTCACTATGATGAATCTTTGCATTATCCATGCATAAAACACTCCGAGGGCCAGGATATGGAGACATATGTGGGATGACATATTCTTAAATGAATTTGTTGAATGTTTCCACCATATATGATCCATGAAGAATATCCCATGCGATAAAGCCATCTTAAGTATATAATGGAAGGATGCTCCACTTCTTCTCCTTGATTAATAACTCTTCGGTTTCTGCTTTAACTCCGATAGGTACCCATCCCATTTTTCGATCTATGGTGCATGCATTTGCAGCTGATTCATCCAGAAACATAACTTGCTCAGAGGTCCACTGTGTTAAACGTGCTTTCCACTCATCACAGAGGAACTGACAAGTTTGCAAGGCACGTCGTTGGAGCTACACATAAAATTAATGATCGAATAAATGCACCGGCAAATGATATGTTTTTACGTGAAATTCGAGCATAACAGAGTGCACGGGAAACAGTCGGTAGTCCAACAACAACATTGAACTCATCATAAATGAATTGAACCATTTCGTCAAGGTACACCCATGGATTGCCGATAATATATTCTCGCAACACCTAATACATTATTAATGATGATCCTGAAACTTTGAAAAGATATGAAGGTTTAAAAACATGATACCTCTCTCATAGCGACTGTAACAATAAATGGACGACCCTGTGCCACGGTTTTGGGAGGTACAGATGTCCCGAAAGCATTCAAATACTTGGCGATTCGTTTAACTTGGCGGATGCTGCAGGATGCTTTGCTAGCAATGGTTGCTTGAGGTTTCTTCTGCAATAAAAGGGTTTGAACAATCGTATATTGTGTGGCAGTCAAATGCTTAGGCATAATCTTCACCTTTGAACCCTTGAACAGGTCATTAAAACGGTGGTTGGGCTTCACGGAGCGAAAAGGTGTGTTTTTGGAATTTTTGGCTCCGCGCATATGATTTGGATTTGAATTTGGTCAAAGTGCCCAAAGTTATGGCAACGACTGTATTTAGCGCGGCACACATATTGCATATCCCCATCAATCAACACGTCACGTCATCTTTTCATCCTTTAACCACCTTTCTTAATCACCCCAGGGCAATGCACATCGCCGAATCACCCCCATCCATCAATCCTACATCTTTCCACACACACCTCTCATAATAGAATCAAACGTATCATGTCAACAGTCTGGAAACTTTAATGCCAGCTGGCCAACTTGGCAAACTTTATGTCAAGGTTCACGGTTTATTACATTCTGAACTAGGATTATTAATATCTGCCAGCAATCTGAATTTTAGCCAGGCCGGCTAGACATCTCGTCTAATATCTAATGTCTAGACTATCTCCATCTGAATTTTAGATGTCTAAGTCTGATTAGACTGTCTAATATTCTCAGCATCAGTGATTTAGATATTAACTACCACATATTTTTATAAATATCTGAAATTCGGACCTCAGGTTTGGTCTAAAGACGTAGCAGCCTTCTGTCTAGACTTTAGACCGTCTAAAATTTAGGGTTTAAGCCACTAGACGTCTGCGATTCAGATCACTGGTACCCGCACAACAATTCCTATGTCTCCAGCAATCAACTCTGATCTTACCCTCGTTATCCCTTGTTCCTTCCTGGTATCTTCCGCTTTCACAAATGTTGCTGCTCCTTTTCTTCGTTATTCCGACTCCACCACACCCACCCATCAAATTTATGCTGTGTCAACAATCCTTACTACGTCATCGCTTCGCCACCTCATAGGGCTTCACTAATTCTTCAATTTACATACGATAAAGCTGCCGCTGATACTATTTAATCCACAATGATGAGTCTTTCAAGCTGGTGCATGTACTTTTAGGTCAAATAGAAGTTTTGGGTCTCACCGTCTGAAACAAGACCGGAGGCACCGCAATATTATATTATCGCTAATGTAAATCAAGCCCACTATCTCTAGGGTCGGTCGTGACGTAATGGGCTCTGGTATGTAATGGCCTGCAGATCCATATTATATATGAATTGCAAAGTAAAGCAAGAACTATGATGCTATCTCGATACATTCCAAGATCTCACTATCTTTAGAGTCCGATTCATCATTCAACTCAAGCTCAAGTATCTCCAGCACTCTCTTACTTGAGATGTGCTTTCTCTTCTGCATCTTCTTCACTTTTCTCTTTTTGGCCTTAGTGACCCTCTCAACATCCTGTAATTGCTTGAGAACCTCCTCTGTGGTCAGAACTGTCTTTCCTTTTAATATAACTCACTTTCCAGATGCTCTTTCTTTTCGTTCATTATGAATCCCTTTGATTTCCTTCAATTCCTTTTGCAGAATTGTTACTTTAGCCTGCAGCCTTTCTGATATTCTACTCAGATGGCGGATATGATTCTTGTAGTTGGACTATATATTACTGGAGGTAAGATCAGCCAAGAATGCTTTGTTGGTTGAAAGCAATGTTGAGGGTTCAGGTGGAGAGCTTGAGAGAAAGAAAGGCATCGTAGAATGGAGGAGAGTAGGGATAAGAGCTGAGGATGATGAACAGTAATGTCCGCCGGTCGAGTCGGATCCCGGTTCTGGGATGTATCCAATTCGACCGGTAGATGGTACCGGCGCGTTGTAACCCGACCGATTTCAGATCGATCGGGTTACAGTGTACTTGTATCTCGACTGATTTTCACATCGGTCGGGTCACAACATCGGCCCGATCTGACCGGTTTAGGATCGAGTTTAAATATTATCAACCTGACTCGACCGATTTGACATTTGACTAGACATTGTAATGTATAAATCAGGGTTTCTGATCCGGATTTGTAATGGTTGTAGGTTACAATATAACGGGAATATTAATTATGACGAGATTTGTGATTGATTGCCCATTATATAGAATCATGTGACTTTGGATCGCTACGATGGTCCAACCAGACTCGACCGATACGCTGGATCGTGAAAACTGGACCCAATCGATACTTAAATTAACTCGATTGACAATATAATTGTGGGGATCCGGTCACTTTAGCAGAATTGTAACTCAAACTCGATCCAAAACTGGAAAAAGCCAGTCGGTCCCCGTTCAACTCCCCGGTTTGGCTTGACCAGTGGACATTACTGATTATGAAGTAGTCTCAGACAATTGATGAAGGATGCGATGCATATTTTCAGGGAAGAGATCTGCTCCATGCCAACCTGTTAGAATATTCTTTTATATAATTGCTTGATCTCTTGCAGAGATGAAGTGTTCCAACCATTTTACCTTATTAATCCTTCATAATCCACCTCGGAAAAGACGAGCTTGACAAGCAGAGAGCGCTTTTTTGAGAGGAGCCAACCCAGCAACGTCGAGTGGTTGTCCTAAATGTAATGAATGAGGTGGAAGAAAAATTAAAACAATACGATGGTTGATACAATAGCTGACTAGTTCCGCCGATATATGACTGTCATATCCATCACAAAGGAGAAGACAGTATTCCTCCAGAGAATTGAGTTTGGCCACAGTTAAGGCATCAAAATGCTTAATCCAATGGACTCCGTGGAAGTTGTTTGTCCAGCCACTAGTATTCGTTGTAAAGGTCCAACCAGAAGAAAGTT